>ERZ773164.3253-NODE-3253-length-11469-cov-2.661381_pt1 | contig 11469 bp, 8 predicted proteins | sample MGYA00511917_ERZ773164 | MGnify/ENA primary metagenome ERZ773164 (study PRJEB29015, sample SAMEA2737847) | human gut metagenome | biome: human gut; feature: human-associated habitat; material: faeces | place: China | collected 2012 ...
GTTGATCTGATCCTCCGCCGTATAATAATTTTCCCAGATAAAGCTGCAGTCCTCCCGGTTTTCCGCAATCGTGCTGTCACCGATGACTGTTTCGTATTTATAGACCGTATTAAAATCGAAGATAAAAAGCCCATTCGGGTCAAGATAGTTGTTTACCAGTTTAAAAGTTGTCAGCAAGTCGTCTTCTTCCAGTAGATAATTTAACGAGTCACACAGACAGATCACCGCCCGGACCGTTCCGTAAAGCTCAAACTCCCGCATATCCTGCTGCAGATACAAAATATTCTGACCGGACTGCGCACGCTTCTCCATTGCAATGTCCAGCATGCTGTCTGACAGATCAACACCGATCATGTCGTAGCCCTGCTTTGCCAGAAGCTCCGTCATGGAGCCCGTGCCGCAGCCGAGATCCAGCAGGATTCCGTCCGTGATCTGATCCTGTTTCAGGCGTTCGACTACAAACTGGCACCATTCTTCATAGGGCGTTTCATCCATAAACCGATCATAAACTAACGCAAAATCCTCATACATTTCCATCCGTTATCCATGCTCCCTCTGCCGCGCCCTATTTCACCAGCTCTGCCAGCACTTCCACCAGCCGCTCCATCTCTGCCTGCGTACCGACTGTAATCCGCAGATAGTTGTCGATTCTGGGCTTTTTGAAATATCGCACATAAATTCCGGCTGTTTTCAGGTTTTCGAATAACTCCTGCGCCGGGACAGTTTTATGCGTTGCGAAAATAAAGTTCGCCTTCGAATCCGGGAACGTAAAGCCCAGCTCTGCCAGCTTCTGCTTCGTCCATTCCCGGGTCGCCACGATTTTCCCCGTAATCTCCTGAAAATACCCACGATCCTCTACGCATGCCTTTCCGCAGGCAATTGTCAGGCGGTTCATTGTATAGGAGTTGAAGGAAAATTTGACATCATTTGAATAGGAAATCAGCTTCTTTTGACCGATCGCAAAGCCGATTCTCATACCCGCAAGTGCCCGCGACTTCGAAAACGTCTGCACGATGAGCAGATTTTCATACTTATCCACAAGAGGCAGGGCGCTCACACCCCCGAAATCCACATAGGCCTCGTCCACAATCACAACGGAATCGGGATTTTTTGCCACGATCTCCTCGATCGTATCCAGATTCTCCATCAAACCCGTCGGTGCGTTGGGGTTCGGGAAAATAATGCCGCCGTTTTCGGTCAGGTAGTCCTCTTTTTTCAGACGGAACCTTTCATCCAGTTCAGGCGTCCGATAGGGAATGCCATACAGATCTGCCCAGACATCATAAAAGGAATAGGTGATGTCCGGGAACAGAATCGGCTTTTTGCTGTTAAAAAAGGTCAGAAATGCCAGCGCCAGCACATCGTCGGAGCCGACGCCCACAAACACCTGGTCTGCCGCAACCGGATGCTCCAAAACAGAAACCGCCGCTGCAATCGCTTCCCGCAGCTCAAGCGCCGCCGGATCGGGATACAGCCGCAGCTTATCCGCTTCAAACTCCTGCAGCGCTTTTGTCACACCCGGTGCAGGCGGATACGGGCATTCGTTGGTGTTTAACTTGATGATGTCATTTCGTTTGGGCTGCTCTCCCGGTGTGTAGGGGACAACCCTGCGTACATTTGCTTCCCAGTCTGCCATGACAGTTCCTCTCTTTCTGATGTCGTATCGCTACTCCATCTCCGCTTCTTTTAACGCTTCCTGCTCCTGCTGTGCCTTTGCAAGCTCTACAAACTCTTCCAGGCACAGGTTATTTTCCTTCATAAACTTCGCCGCCTCTTCCCCAACGTAGCGGAAATGCCAGGATTCATAGGAAATCCCGGTGATCGCCACCTTGTCCTGCGGGAAACGGAGAATAAAACCATACTCCGCAGCGTGCTCGTTTAACCAGATCGCCTCTTTGGTCGAAGCCTGGGATTTATCCAGGCCCTGATGATTTTTTCCTACGATATCCACGGCGAGACCGGTGTGATGCTCGCTCGCACCGGTGAGGGCGATTTCTTCCTTCGTCTTGAAAAAAGCGTCCTTATAGCTCATGCCGCCCCTTACGAATTTTGCGATGGAGTTGTCCATCAGCTGATCCTGCTTTTGATAATCGCGGTAAGCGGAACAAACCATCAGGGGCAGCCCTTCCTTTTTGCCGTCCGCCAGCATCGTCTCAAGGGCTTTCTGAATCCGCCTGTCCACATACTTCCCATTGTCCGTCTTGGCCAGATCTACCTCAAAATCCTGCCGCAGCGGATTTTTTTCATTGACCAGCACATAGTTCCAGTCCTCCAGATCTACAGAAAATGGAATTTCCGGCAGATCCTCTTTCTCGCCGTCCTGCAGCATGACGGTCACATAGCCTTCCCGCGTTTCTTCCACTGCATTACTGCTTTCTTCCGGCTATCCTGCTGATTATCTGGAGATGAGCTACACCTGCCCTCTTTGCCAGGATACTGGCTATATCGGCAGCCAGAAATGCTCCTGTTTCAAGAAGGCAGAGATCGAACTTCTGTATACACAGTCAAATTTAAAAGAAATTCTTGAAAAAGAGAACTTTGACCACTTTTCTTTTGACTTTTATTCTGATACAATAACAAATGATTCAATGGGACTCACCGAACGTGAGACTGCACGTCGCGCGTATAAGATGGCGAAGGAATTTGTCGCTGACTTTGACAATTCTTTCCAGAACCTGTTTTTCTACGGCGACACCGGTGTGGGCAAGACCTTTCTTTCCCACTGCATCGCTCACGATCTTCTGGACAGTGCACACTGTGTGCTTTATTTTTCTTCATTCGAGCTTTTTGATTTTCTTGCAGGCTCTGCTTTTTCCAGAGGCAATGACGCTCCCGATGATGAACCGATTTTTGACTGTGACCTGCTGATCATTGATGACCTGGGTACAGAGCTTACCAACAGCTTTGTATCTTCACAGCTTTTCCTGTGTATCAATGAGCGGATCATGCGCAAGAAATCTACGATTATTTCCACAAACCTGAAGCTGGAAGATTTCTCAGCAACTTATTCTGAGAGAACCTTTTCCCGCATCGCCAGCAACTATCAGATGACTAAGCTTGTGGGAAAAGATATCCGCATTCAGAAAATTTTTTTAGGAGGAAAGTAAAGAATGGCACAAGAAGAATTGACTACACTTCCCGTTGGAAGGCTGGGATTAGTTCCTTTGGAAAGCTGCAGGAGCCTTGGACAGAAAGTCGACGAATGGCTCGTTAAGTGGCGTAAGGAGCGTGAGCATTCAGAATCAGATTCTTTCGCCTTTGAAGGATACAAAAGAGATTCCTATACAATCAAAGTTCAGAACCCGCGTTTCGGTTCCGGCGAGGGTAAATGTGTGATCACCGAGTCCGTACGAGGAGATGATGTTTATATTCTTGTAGATGTATGTAACTACAACATCTCATATCCAATTGGCAAATACACCAACCTAATGTCTCCGGATGATCATTATCAGGATCTGAAGCGTGTAATTGCAGCTATTGGAGGAAAGGCCCGCCGCGTGAATGTAATCATGCCATACCTTTATGAGGGTCGTCAGAGCAAGCGTATTGGAAGAGAGTCTCTTGACTGTGCTACTTCCCTTCATGAACTGATAAATATGGGAGTTGAAAATATTATCACTTTCGATGCTCATGACCCCCAGATTCAGAATGCCACTCCACTTCATGGATTTGAGACAGTTCAGCCTTCTTATCAATTTATCAAGGCTCTTCTGAACCATGAGCAGGGACTTCATATTGACAATGAGCATTTTATGATCATCAGCCCGGATGAGGGCAGCATGAGCCGTGCGATCTATCTTGCAAACATCCTGGGTGTTGATATGGGCATGTATTACAAACGCCTTGACTACTCCAAGAATGTAGGAGGAAGACATCCGATTGCAGCCTATGAGTTCCTTGGTCCAAATGTAGCAGGCAAGGATATGATCCTGATTGATGACATGATCTCTTCTGGTGACACTATCCTGAAGATTGCTTCTCTTCTTAAGGACAGGGGTGCCGGCAGAATTTACCTTTGCTCCACTTTCGGTCTGTTTACAGACAACCTTAAGAAATTCGATGAAGCACATGCTGCTGGCGTGTTTGACAAGCTTCTCACTACCAATATGGTATATCAGTCTGAGGAACTTCTTGCAAAACCATATTACATTTCCTGTGATATGAGCAAATACATTGCACTGATCATTGATACACTGAATCATGATATGTCTGTCAGCCATCTGCTCAATCCTGCAGACAGAATCAAAAAATGCGTCAATAATTACATGAATCAGTATGACAAATAAATCCTGTCACTTCTTCACAGCACATTGCAAAACACCCTGCAGAAAAATCTGCAGGGTGTTTTTTATTCTCTTCTCAGTCATAAAGAAATCTCATTGACAGAAAGTCCTGTTTTCTGTAACACATCCAATTCCTGTTTTTTGCTTGTACTTATGATCACCTGACGCCCGGACCTTGTAATCCATAAAACAGCTGTTTCCAGCCTTTTCGGATCAAAGGCGCAGAACATTTCATCAAAGATGACCGGAAGCTTTTCTGCTCCACACAGAAGCTCTCCTGCGGCCAGTCTCATCGCAAGATAAATCTGTTCAACCATGATCAGACGCAGATTTTCAATCGGCAGTACTTCTTTCCCTGTATCAACGCTGATATGAAATTCATCATCAACCATCAGCTCATGACAGGTACCACCGGTAATTCCGCTAAGAGTCTCCGACATCGTCCTCACCAGTCTGTTTCCTGTCTGACGATACATCTGTTCCGACAGTTTATCAATCGTATCCATTGCCAGATTCAGCGCATCGATCTCAACTTCTTCCATCAGAGGCAGATACGCATACTCTTCCATTTCACGAAGTTCTTCTGTCAGATTGGAAAGTTCCATATTTTTTTCACGTAATTCTTCCTCCAGACTGCTGCGGCCGCCTTCCAGCTTATTCTGTCTTGCGATCCATCTGGACTTCATTCTTTTGCGTTTTTCCAGTTCACGTACTGTACGCATTTCAAAATTCAGCTCTGCAATAAACGCCAAAACACCGGCAACTCCTACCAGTACCGCCGGAATCGTACTTCCTGCCTCCAGTGCCAGAAATGCAGTCATACACATTCCCGCGATCTGTGCCTGATTTCTTGTTTCCAGTGCCCCGATTCGTTCGTCAAGAAGATGATATCCATTACTTTCTTCATTCATGCGAAGCACATCTTCCTGTTCTCCAAGCTGATTCTTCTGTTCCTCAGTATCACGGAGCTCTCTGCGTATGCTTTTAATCTGTGCGGAAATTTTTTCTTTTGCCAATTGGTCTGCCTTTTTGCGGCGTTCCACCTGCACCTGGTAACCTTTTCTTGTCATCTTGATCCTCTGGGAGGTTTTACCCAGATCCACAGAGCAGTCTCCCGTTGTCTGAAAGCCGGTCATCTGCTTCTGCACTTCACGTACGATTTCTGCCCCGGTATTACCTTTCAGTGGAGAAATACAGATTGCATTCTCATATACAGCTTCACTGATACCCAGTGCCATTTTTTCCTCACTGATATGGTCCGCATCAAGAAGCTCTCCACTCTCTTCACAGAGAAGTTCACTGTAAGGTTCTTCTCTGTGAAGATCTCGTGTCAGCCGGTAGTTGCGCCCGCCACTCTCAAACCAGAGTACCCCTGCATAAGGAACATCCGTCCTTCCAAACAGCATACTCTCTATAAAAGCCTGGATTTCTCTTCTTGTTCGTTCTTTCTCCGTGTACAGTACATTCATGTCCGGAGAAAAAGCAATCGTCTGCCTGTAAATACTTCCAAAATCTTTAATTTCAATTTGCTTGATCTTCATATTCTTTTCCTGTCACTGGTCAGGACTTTTGTAGTCAAAAGTGCCTGAAGTCCATAGTAGAGTGCTTTTTTCTCCACTACTGTCAGATCTCTTTAAAAAAGTTTTGATATAGTCCCCGATCAGAGTCCCCCTGTACTGGCGATACAGGCTTTCCAGCTGATACGCAGGTCTTGATTCATCCATGATCTCCACAATATTTCCCAGTCCGTGAAGACGTTCCGGCAGGAGGACATTATCCGGAGAAAGTTTTCCCTTAATGATCAGACGGTATATATTTCTTCCGCCCCGCTTCATAACTTCCCGCCGAAGCATATCTTCCAGTGCATACTGTGTAGTGTTCTGATCTACCGTAAGGACCAGGTTCTGATAAGAACGAAGAGCAAAGGGCCGTAATTTCAGCTTAACGGTTTCCCCATCAAATTCCCCTTCTATATATCCATGCTTTCCGACATCATTTCGATCCTGTGGTTCCAGTGCACCTGCATAGACAATCTTATCGCGACATACTGTATGTGGTTTATGAGAATGCCCAAGCGCTATATAATCAAATCCTGCTGCTGCCAGTCTTGTAAAATCCATCGGACAATATCCGACTTCACCGCCATGTGCGAGCAGCACATGAAAGCCAGGCTTATTTTGAGGTTTCCATTCATCATATAATGGTGTACGGATCTCCGGATGCTCATAACTCAGCCCATATACAAAAATCTGTTTGTCCGCGATCTCCACACAGGACTGCTGTTCCCTGTCAAAAAAGGTTACATTCCGTGACCAGACAAAATTTCTGTAAAACGAATCTTCTTTTATGTAGTCATGATCTCCTGCCATCAGAAAAACTCTGGTATCCGGTATAGACGCAAACAAATCGTCAACTTCTCTCAGTTCCCTGAGAAGAGGCTGACGATGAAAAAGGTCACCGGCTATAAACAACAAATCCACCGGATTCTTGCGGATACCCACAATGACCCGGCGGAATGTTTCCCAGATTTCTTCTTCCCTCTCATGGCTCCACGGACAGCCCCGGTCAGGGACTGCCCCCAGATGTACATCTGAAAGATGAATAAATCTAATCATGCAAAAACTACTCCTTATTATAAATCGCAGTTGTTAACTGTTCTTGGGAATGGAATTACGTCACGGATATTGCCCATTCCTGTGAGATACATTACACAGCGCTCAAATCCAAGACCAAATCCTGAATGACGTGTAGAACCATATTTACGCAAATCAAGATAGAAGTCATAGTCTTCTTCCTTCAGCCCAAGCTCTTCCATACGAGCTTTCAGCTTACCATAGTCATCCTCTCTCTGGCTTCCACCGATAATCTCACCAATTCCAGGAACCAGGCAGTCCATAGCTGCAACGGTCTTGCCATCCTCGTTTGCTTTCATATAGAATGCTTTAATTTCCTTTGGATAGTCTGTAACAAAAATAGGTTTCTTAAAAATCTGTTCTGTCAGATAACGCTCATGCTCTGTCTGCAGATCGCATCCCCAGGATACTTTGTATTCAAATTTATCGTTGTTCTTTGTCAGAATATCGATGGCTTCTGTATAAGTCACACGGGCAAATTCAGAATTTGCCACATTGTTCAGACGGTCTAACAATCCTTTGTCGATGAAGGAGTTGAAGAAGTTCATCTCTTCCGGTGCATTTTCCAGAACGTAACGAATAATGTATTTGAGCATGGATTCCGCCAGAATCATATCATCGTCCAGATCTGCAAAAGCGATCTCCGGCTCAATCATCCAGAATTCTGCTGCATGGCGGGTGGTATTGGAGTTTTCTGCACGGAAAGTCGGTCCGAACGTATAGATGTTACGGAACGCCTGTGCATAAGTCTCGCCGTTCAGCTGTCCACTTACCGTCAGGTTGGTCGGTTTATTGAAAAAGTCTTTGGAAAAATCTACTTTTCCGTCTTCCGTCTTCGGAATGTCGTTCAGATCCATGGTTGTTACCTGGAACATCTCGCCTGCACCCTCGCAGTCACTTCCTGTGATCAGTGGTGTATGCACATAGACAAATCCTCTCTCCTGGAAGAACTTGTGAATGGCATAGGCAATCAGAGAACGCACACGAAATACTGCCTGAAACGTATTGGTTCTCGGACGCAGGTGTGAAACCGTACGCAGATATTCCATGCTGTGGCGTTTTTTCTGCAGCGGATAATCCGGTGCTGAAGCTCCCTCTACGCTGATCTCAGTTGCCTGGATCTCAAACGGCTGTTTTGCCTGTGGTGTTGCTACCAGTGTTCCTTTTACAATGATGGCCGCACCGACATTCAGTCTGGAAATCTCTGCAAAGTTCTCCATAGAATCGTGGTATACCACCTGTAAGGTCTCAAAAAATGTTCCGTCATGCAGAACGATAAATCCAAATGTTTTGGAGTCACGTACGCTTCGTACCCATCCCCCTACAGTAATCTCTTTGTCCAGGAATGTTTCCCGGTTTTTGTATATTTCTCTTACAGTTGTAAGCTGCATAACAAAAGTCCTCCCTCTCTGATGTTTTCTCAGGCAGCCTGCCCGTACCTGCAAACTGCCCATATTGCATTTATTGTATCATTGTAACCATTCAACAGTCAACCATCCTGCGGAGTGTTTTTCATATCTTTTATTCGCTTTTGCTCGCCGCACCAAGATTGTCCATATAGCCGACAAATACGTTACCGGCGCTTTCAAACAGGCTGGTGCTGTCCTGCATACCGAAATAACCCTGTTGCTGGGTTGCCGGATAATACAGGATCGTATTTTTGCTGTTATACCCTATGATTACCACATTTACCGTATCAGATACCTTTGCAATTACCGGATTTCCTTTGCTGACCTGATACAGCACACTGTCCAGAGAACATCCGGTAAGGTTCATCACGGTATAATCCGCGCCCAGAGACTGCTGCAGGGTATTTTCATCAATAGTTCCGCTCAGAACCACATCCGGCACTTCATCCAGATTTGCCTGATAACTTTCCTGGCGGTTGCCTCGCTCCCAGACGTACTGCTGCTGCCGGTTCAGTACCACACCCATCTGTCCGTCTGCCCGGTTAATGGCATCACAGACTCTGCTCCAGGTACTGTCCAGCACACCTTTGGCATATACATAGTAAATATTGGAATCCGTTCTCGTCAGTTCCATGGAAAGTATATTATACGTCTCCTGATCTTCCAGATTCGATGCCAGATACAGTACATTCTTACTGGTCACGCTCTTTTCGAAATCAAGACCGATCTGTGTAGCTTTCCGTTCTGTAGTGATCAGACGCAGGGTTATCTGCTCTTCCCTGATCTGAAGATTATTCATGATATGATCGCTGCTGATCGCCACATATGCACCGTTCTCCCACTGTACCCGTTCCAGTTCCAGCAGACCTTCCTGCAGTTTCACATTGCTGACCCAGACATTATCCTCATGATGTTCCTTGATCACTTCGCCGCCAAACTGTTCGATCCGGACGGTGTTCATGGCAAATACCGTATTGCCCGCATTATCTGTCACAATATCACTGTCATTGGCAATTCCGTACACCAGATCCTCATTCATAAATCCCAGTGCCTTGATCTTCTGCCCGGACTGTGCCTGGATCGTATAGGTATCTCCCTGCTCCAGGCTCATCACCGTGATCTGTGTGCATGCATTTTCCTCTTCCTGATCCATCCAGGCAAGGCTCGCCTGAGACTTTGAGACCACATATCGGTCTTTGATCAGTTTTTCTTTTACAATCTGAAAGCTCTTCTGCTTGATATCGATCTGGTACAGATCATCTTCCAGAATGACATACAGCATATCATCCCGGGTCACATAAGACAGAAGTTCCATGTCTTCTTTCAGATATTCATAAGAACTCTTCATCGGAATAAAGAGCTCTTCTTCCACCTGATTCAGCTCTGCCCCGTAATGGTAAACCGCGATTCCCACTTCTCCTTCATGTACATCCCGGTTCATATAGCCGTATACAACAAAATCAATATCTCCGGATTCTTCCACCCGGACGATCTTAATTCCATGTTCCTGCAGGTTCTCCCGCTCATCCAGATCGCCACCCCGGAAACTGAAAATCTGTGTTGTCTTATTAGCACTGCGGTTATAACTCCACAGCTCTCCTTCCTGAACAAATGCCACAATATCCGAACTTTTATTAGACTGATACTGAACATCTTTGGCCACAACTCCCAGATTGATCCCTTTGCTGGTCAGTTCCGTATGTTTTCCGTCATACAACTCCTGTGTATTCCGGTCAAAATCCAGAAGCATCACTCGCGACTGCGCATAGCGCATTCGGTAAAAATCGGTCACATTATAATAATCTGTCGTCTCATCCTCAGGAGTATCTGACAACACATACGTCAGGTAGATACTGCAGGTGGTCTCATTCATATCTTTGATCACCGGCACTGCCTTTTTTTCCAGCTTCATATCCAGGGTTCCCCAGGTGATCCGTTCAAAGCTGGAATGTATATTCAGATTCTCATAGGTGCTGTTGGTCTGTGTCTCATCCGGTTCCAGATAAGCCGCCAGCGTGGATGCATTCTCGGAATCCAGACAGGTCTGATAAAAGCTGTCTGCAAATTCCAGATATTCTGAAATATTGGTTCCTGCCCGCTGCAACAGACGGGTGTAATAATAATACGTTTCCCCGTTATCCAGTGTCACATCAAACCGAAGCGTGTATTCCTGGTTCATCAGGATCGGTGTTTCCAGCTGAAATTCTGCCCTGATCTCCCCGTCCTTCTTCTTCAGCTTGCTGATCTTGCTTGTCTCCACAACTTCCGTTCCGTCTGCCGTCGATACACGGTAGCTCACCGTCTTTACCGATGCATTCTTCGGATCTATCGCCATCGTCAGACTTCTGTCTGTCGGAAGTGGTGTCAGACTGTCGCGCATATACTGTTCTTCCATTTCACTGGCATATCCATACATCGGATTCACCTTTGTATCCGCAACTTCCATATACAGAATCGGAAGACTTGCATCCTCCATCTGTCTCGTTCCCACGATCTTTTCCCGATTGATGAGTGCTGCTGTTCCTCCCAGCGCTGCCGCAAACAGCAGCAACAGTACTCCCGCTTTTAATAACCCCTTTTTCATGCTTCCCGACCTCCTTCTTTCAGAAGCCGTTCCAGTGTCGGATGCAGTCCGAACGCATCCAGACAGGTACGAAGCTGTTCTTTATTTTCCTTCTTTTTCCCGGTATAGACTGCCCGGATCAGCAGATTCTTCGGCGTATGTTCCATATCAATAAATTCCAGAATCTGCGTGTCATATCCCGCCTGTTCTAACATCTGAGCCCGCAGACCGTCTGTCATCAGCGCGGCGATTCTCTCTTTCAGCACCCCGTAGGAAAAAACCGGAGCCAGCACTTCATTGTGAATCTGCCGGTTCAGTTCATGCTGACAGCAAGGCACCGACAGGATCACAGAAGCTCCCCATGCAACCGCTTTTGCCAGCGCATAATCCGTAGCCGTGTCGCATGCATGAAGCGTCACCACCATATCGACCCGATCAACGCCTTCATAAGAAGCAATATCCCCCTGACAGAAAGTCAGCTTCTCATAGCCGTATTTTTTTGCCAGCACGCTGCATTTTTCAATGACATCCTCTTTCAGATCCAGTCCGACGATCCGTACATCGTACTGCTGCAGTTCATG
>ERZ773164.3258-NODE-3258-length-11462-cov-7.094679_pt1 | contig 11462 bp, 8 predicted proteins | sample MGYA00511917_ERZ773164 | MGnify/ENA primary metagenome ERZ773164 (study PRJEB29015, sample SAMEA2737847) | human gut metagenome | biome: human gut; feature: human-associated habitat; material: faeces | place: China | collected 2012 ...
GCGATTAGCATAAATTCTGTGCATCGCGAAGCGTGTTGCTGTGAACGGAGTGAACCGTAACCATGTATAATATTTTACCGACTTTCAGGTGGATTTTACCTTGACATAAAATTGGATGGATAGTACAGTTTATGTAACTGAAGAGATACATATTAACTGAAGAGATACATATAAAATTTTAAATCTGTTTTTGGAGACATCAGTGGGAAAGAATATTCTCATGAATTATCCGGATTATAGTTGAATAGTGAAAGCGAGGAATGATAAATGGCAAATGACCATGTAGAACACATAAGAATTGTACAGGAAACAGTTGCTGGCAAGGAGATTACTTTTGCACATGTAATGGGAGGGCCGGCTCCGGTCATATACCAGAAGCTTGGACTGAATCCGCAGGTGGATTATCGTTCATCTGCAATCGGAATTATGAATATGACACCGCCTGAATCTGCAGTGATTGCATCTGATATTGCGGTAAAAAGCGGAAATGTTTATCTGGGATTTGCAGATCGATTTACAGGCACACTGATCATTACGGGAGAGATTTCCGATGTAATGTCAGCGATGACTGAGGTTGTGGATTATTTCAGAGACACTCTGGGTTATGTAGTCTGCAAGATTACCAAAAGATAGGAAGTGTTGGGATGGCAGGGATGACAACCAGAGAATTACTGGAAAAGCTTTATAACCAGGATTATGAGAAATTAAAGGGAAAAAAGCTGCGTATGACCAGGGTAAGGGTTCCGGGAAAGGAAGTGTGCCTGGCGCATGTGATCAATCCTTCACAGAGCTGTATTTATCAGAATCTTGGTCTGCATATTGGAGTCCATGAGGGAGAAGACCACACAGGAGAAGCAATCGGAATGATTCGTTTTACCCCATGGGAAGCAGTGGTTGTAGCTGCTGATATTGCAGTGAAAAGTGCAAATGTGGAGATTGGTTTCATGGATCGCTTCAGCGGATCATTGATCCTTACGGGAGGTCTGACGGAAGTTCAGACTGCAGTGGAAGAAGTGGTGAAATTTTTTAGAGAGGTGCTTGGCTTTAAGACTTGTGCAGTTCACAAAAGTTAAAACATACGAAAAGTCAGTTATTCTGTACCGATGGTGCTTATGTAACTGCCGGAATAGCTGAGAGAAGTGAAAGGGACAGACATTAAATATGAAGAAAATATTTCTGATGGGCAGAAGTGAAGCAGGTAAGACTTCATTAACGCAGGCATTAAAAGGCGAAAAACTTCATTATGTAAAAACGCAGTATACGAATACGGATGATGATACCATTGATTCGCCGGGAGAGTATGCAGAGTCCAAGCATTTCAGCGTAGGGCTGGCTTGTTTTTCTTTTGAAGCAGATGTGGTGGCAATGGTACAGTCAGCAGATGAACCTTTCAGTTTGTTTGGCTATGGCAGTAATGCATTTATTCTGAGACCACTGATAGGAATCATTACGAAAATAGATTCTCCTTATGCGAATGTTCCAATGGTGCGTCAGTGGATGCTGAATGCAGGATGTGAAAGAATTTTTCTGGTAAACAATGTGACCGGAGAGGGGATTGATGAGCTGAGAGCGTTTTTGAATGAGGATGTTCCAAAGCTGAGTCTGGAAGAAGCAAAATTCAGACAGAGTCTTGGTCTGAATGAATGGGATCCGCTGCCGGAAGGTGTGGAATATTGAAAAATATATTGATAAATAGTTGACAAGCTTGTTGCAGGGTGTTATTATAATGACAGTATAATTCCATACAGAACATATTAAGTGCTGATACTGTGAGAAAGAACAGTACAGAAAGAGGGAATCAGGTGAGAAACCTGAGCGATCCGGTCACTGTAACAGAGGAGCAAATCTCAGAATGTCCATTGTGCCATAGCATGAGAAGGAGAGAGGAGCGATGAGCCTGGAGCCAGGAAACCTGCTTGGTATGGCGAGGTTAAACTTCCGTGTAAAGTGTAACAACCAACTCCGTTGAATCCGCAGCTTCGGAGTGTTGTCTGCTTTTATCTGAAGGCAGACATTTTTTATGGAATGCGCCTGTTCTTTATGAATTATACATGATTAAATGGCAGGCGATACTACTTCGGATTTATTCGTTCCCTCCGCGCACTCATGAACGGATTTTTTTCTACCCCGGGGTAGCATCGCTCCCTCTTATTAATTTTAAATGTATGATCTGTGAAAAATACTGTAATGAATTTTCAATGCTTTGTTATGTGAAGAGAAATTGATAATTTATTAGAGTATTTTTTTATTTCGTCCTCTGATGGGTGGGATTGATGGAGACTGAGAAAACGGAATTATTCTGGAAAGATAAAAACTTGCAACAGGAGAGGAGAGGTAGCAATGGAGAAACCTTATTGGGAAGGGAAAGAATATTCTTATTTCAGCCATAAGAAATGTGAATTTTTTCCGTGTCATAAGAATGCAGATCCGGATGATTTTAACTGTCTGTTCTGTTATTGCCCGCTATATGCCCTGGGTGAGAAATGCGGTGGGAATTTCCGGTATACGGAAAAGGGAATTAAAGACTGCACAAACTGTATGCTTCCGCATAAGCGAAAAAACTATGGATATGTCACAGGAAAATACCAGGAACTGGCTGATATGATGAAAAGAGCAAAGGAAAGTATCAGCAAATAAGAGGAGAATGCGTCGCTGCTTAGAACGGAGTGAACAGTAACAATGTGTCAGATTAGCACAAATAAGAAAGAACGATTTTCATTGTAATACAATGCTTGTTCTGCTAGAATAAGGATAGCAAAAGAGAAGAGTCTGTAAGATTTTCAAGTCTGTTCTGAGTTAGTATATAAAGCATTTCACACACATTTTCCACACTTTTCACATGCACAGAAGAAAATGCATCACAGGCATTTGACGTCTTTTCCTGGCGACATTTTCTTGTCGGCAGAGCTCTGCATTTCTACATAGAGCCGTCGGAAAACAGGGAAAATTCACTGTTTTCCGACGGTTTTTGTCATTGATCATGGTTGAAAAACAAAAAAGATACTGATATAATGATATTATATTTATGTAAGGGAGTTAACTACTACATGAAAAAAAGAAATACAGCGATACGCGCATTGTCAGTTTTTCTGGCTTATTCAATGGTTTGTACATCGGTACCCGCTGCGGGTCAGGAAATGTTTGGATCCGGAGTCAACAGGGAGACAGAAGAAAATACATCAGATCTGAAAGACTTTCAAAGTTCACAGGCAGATGAATTTGGAACAGATACGGGATCGGATGCAGAATTGTTCGGAAGCGATGATGCAAAACAGGAGTTTCAGGATGGAGAAAACTCAGAAGAGGGTACAGACGGAATCAGGTATATTAAGGGTCGTCCGTTGACAGAAGAGGAAAGAAAGGAAGAACTGGAACCCTTTAAAAATTTAAAACCTTTGGATCCGGGAATTGAAGTGGAGAGTGATCTGACATCAGTTTATGCTGCATATGGAAACAGGGAGGCTGCATTTCCATCTTCCTATGATGCCAGAAAGGAAGGATTAGTTACGCTCGTAAAGAATCAGAATCCATTTGGAACCTGCTGGGCTTTTGGTATGGCAGCAATCATGGAGACTTCGCTTCTGGCACAGAACAAAGGAACCTACGATCTGTCAGAAGAACATTTATCATATTTTTTCTCCAACAGACAGAATGATCCTCTTGGAAATACCCCTGATGATAAGAATTATGTACTGGGAAATTATCATGTAATAGGAGGTAATGATCACCTGGCGGCTATTTATCTCAGTACATGGTCGGGAATGACTACAGAGGCCGATGTACCATTTCCTACGGATTCTTCGCATCAGAATGATCTGACTGTACAGATTCCGGAAAGTAAGGCTTATAATTCTGCAGCATATCTGAAAAATGCATCTGTTTCCAAATACAGTGAGGAACGTATGAAGGAAATGTTGCTGAATGACCATGCAGTATCCATTATGCTTTATATGAAGGAAAATTATGTAAACCCGGACACAGCAGCATATTGTTATCCTGTTGGAAAATCAAATTCGACTGTAATTAATCATATTGTGACAGTGGTCGGATGGGATGATACGTATTCAAAGGATAATTTCCTTCCTGTTTCCAATGTAACATCTGATGGTGCGTGGATCATCAAAAACAGTTGGGGGGAGAAGAAAGGAGACGGAGGATATTACTATCTTTCTTATCAGGATCCCAATATCAGTAAACTTGTAAGTGCAGAGGCAGTGGCTGCTTCGGATCAAAAGTACAGGAATAATTATTTTTATGATGGTTCTTCAGCACTTTCAGTGATTCCGATACAGGCGGGACAGTCAGTAGCAGCAGTTTATGAGACAACTGCAGGAAAGGGAAAAGCAGAAGTCCTGGGGGAGGTTAATCTTGTTACAAACAGTGACAATGCCTGTTACAAAATTCAGATATACACCGATCTGACAGATCCATATGACCCGGAAAGCGGGACCGCTGCATATGCTGCTCCATATGAGTTTGAACAGCCAATCGCAGGTGTACAGACTATTAGTGTACCAGAGGTGGTTTTGAAACAGGGAAGCAGATATTCTGTTGTGATCACAAACAGTGGGACTGACAAAATCAGCTTTGGAGTGGAAGCAAAGTCCAGTTATGGGAACTGGTTTACCTGTACGGCGGGGATAGAAACAGGGCAGACATTCTATAAGAGTGCATCGGAAACGGCCAGGTGGACAGATGGAAAGACGAAAAACTGGACGGCAAGGATCAAGGCACATACAAGGACCCTGAATCAGTCATGGGTGCCGGATACACCGGTATTTCAGGTGAAGGCATATAATTCCGGATATAACCTTATTTCATGGGAAAAAGTTTCCGGAGCTACAGGATATTATGTGTACAGAAAACCTGCAGCAGGTGGAAAGTGGTCCAAAATTGCAGATGTCGGGACATCGGAATTAAAATATAAAGATAGTAAGGTTACGGCTAATGCATCATACCGTTATACAGTAAAAGCATATTATGAAGCATCCGGAAAAAGATATTCAGGTAAATATAAAACCGGCGATGTGATTAAAGCAGCACCTGCAGTGCAGAAGGTTACTTCTGTGAAATCTGAGAAAAATGGAATCCGTATCCGGTGGAAGCCTCAGAAAAAATGTGACGGCTATTATATTTACAGAAAGAAAAAAGGTGGTTCCTATCAATTGATAAAGAAAATTTCCAATGGAAATAGTTCTTCATATCTGGACAAAAAAGCACAAAAAGGTGTATCATACTACTATGTAGTAAAAGCATACGTGAAAGAGCCTTATGGGAACACATGCAGCAAATACAAAAGTTCATCTGCTGTAAAAAGAAAATAAGAAATGAAGGAAAGAGATTATGAAGAGAAGGTTTGGAACAGTAATAGCAATGGTACTGTGCTTTATTCTGACAGTGGTTTCTGTTTATGCGGATGATGGAAAGGGTCAGAATCCGGATTATGTAACAGATTATTATATGATCGTACAGAGTACACAGGGCGGGGTAGATATTTATGATGAAGCAGACACTCAGAGTGTTAAACTGAATGACAGCAAGATCTCAAATGGAACTGCCATTCACGTTCTGGGTGAGAAGAATGGAGCAGACAATAAAAAATGGGCATATACACAGTACCATGGAATGAACGGATATGTTCCTATGGATGATCTGGATCCGGCTTCCAGAGAAGAAGCTGCCAATGAGGAATATCGTACTTTCGGAGGCAAAGATGTGGATTTCGAAGTAAAGGTTCATGGAAACGTATCGGTTTATAACGGACCTGGAGAGAAATTTGATCAGGTTTCAGGAACAGAGGGAATCGCAGATGGGACAACTGTACATATTTTTCAGCATGTTCAGGGAGAAGACGGAACAAACTGGGGGAAAACAGACACAGATGGTGTAACACAGGGATGGCTGAATCTTGATCGTGATACAGATTACGTAAATGAAAATGTATCCGCAGATGCACCGGAGGCTACAGGCACATCAGGAAATGTTCCGGTGGCTGCTGTTACACCAACACCGGAAGCAACTCCAACTCCGAAAACGACACCAACACCAGAGGTAACGCCTACAGAAAAAGTGACACCGACACCGGAGGCAACACCTACAGAAGAAGCAACACCGACACCGGAGGCAACACCTACAGAAGAAGCAACGCCAACACCGGAAGAAACAGATACGCCTGCTCCGACAGAAGATAAGGAATCCGATGGTAGGCAGAGTCAGAAAACATCAGGAAAGAATGTAAAAGCAGATTCAGGAATGAAGAATCCTGTAATCTGGATTAGTGGTATCGGGATTATTGTTATCATAATTTTACTTATTTATTTCCTGAAGAAGAAAAAGTAAGAGTTAAAATCATTAAAGAATGCCGTCGACGGCAGAGAACAGTTACAAAATAAACAATGGAACTAAAAGAGCAGCGCATCGGATGATGCAGCTGCTCTTTTTAGAAAATGTGTGTGTATAATTGAGACGTTATGAGGAAACCTCAAATCAGTCTTAATTAACAAAAACTAATAATGTGTGTGCATATATAGTCTACAATTTTTTTGCAATTTAATCAAGATGGAATTTTATAGAACGTGATATATTTTGAGGAAAGAGGCTATTTAGACTTTTTACTTGCGTAACTCTGGCGGGAAACGTATAATAGGAAAAAGCAATACTCGAGGGTGAGGAAAAGAGGATGAAGATAACAGAAGAACTGTTAAATGAGATGAAAATTAAGGATGAGAATTTTTCTGACGGTCTGATCAAGCCGGACGGCGATTACGTAAGAATACCCAGAGGACATCTTCATGGAATGATGGAATTGCTTCCATGGACAGAGAACGAAATCTGGAAAATGATCCCGGATGATGATTCTCCGCTGTTCTGGCTGATTGAGAAAACAGGATGCGTTCTTACGGATTATAATAATTCTATTGGCATGAAGATGACACCTGCTCAGCAGACTGTGTTTGATATGATGCGAAAACATGGGGTTCTTACAGATGATTATTACGATCTGACGAAACAGAGGGAGAAAGTAAGAGAAGCCAGAGAACAAAAAGAGAACAGGAAACAATAGTTAAGTGTATATGAATATATGGGAGTGCAGCGATGGAAAAGCATGCTCATTAAAGGCATCCGATGCAGAAAAAACAATATACGACATTAAAAAGCAGCATATCAGAGTTATGGATCATAACCTGATATGCTGCTTTTAACGTGTCTGAAGAAAAATGAAATGTCAATCATAAAAACAAAACAAAAACAACCAGAACAGAAGAAAAAACAAATAAAAAACAACATAAAAGTTCAGGATGTACATGTTGATTCATGTTGACTTCGCGATAGCCATAAGGTATAATGAATCTATATGAAAACATGGAGGATATTGCTGTCAGAATGATACCGGAATGTATTGGGGTCTGGTATGGGTGCAGCTTTTATTCATGAGAAAGGAGTAACATGGAAAAATTTCAAACATCAGATATTCCCAAGTCTCCCAGAATTCAGAAACTGGTAGATGCATTGTATGAACATATGCCGGTGATCGAATCAGCCAGAGCAAAGCTGATCACAGAATCTTATAAGGAAACAGAAGGAGAACCGATCATCACACGCAGAGCAAAGGCTTTTGCGCATATTCTTCATAACATTCCGATCATTATCCGTGACAATGAACTGATTGTCGGAAGCAGTACGATTGCGCCGAGGGGATGTCAGACATTTCCGGAGTTCTCTTATGAGTGGCTGGAAGCTGAACTGGATACAGTTGCGACCAGAATTGCGGATCCTTTTGAGATTGCTGAGGAGACCAAAGCCGAACTTAAGGAGGCAGATAAGTATTGGAAAGGGAAAACAACCAGTGAACTTGCAACTTCCTATATGGCACCGGAAGCAATCAAGGCAATTGAACACAATATTTTTACACCTGGAAATTATTTTTACAATGGTGTAGGACATGTAACAGTTAAATACTGGGAAGTACTGGAAACCGGTTTTGAGGGAATCATGGAGAAGGCTCAGAAAGAGCTGGATGGATGCAGTGTCGGTGACGGTAATTATGCAAGAAAGTCTCACTTCCTTGAGGCAGTGATTTTAAGCTGTAAGGCGGTGATCGATTATGCAGGCAGATATGCAAAACTTGCGCAGGAAATGGCGGCACAGACAAGTGATCCGGTAAGAAAACAGGAACTTTTTGTTATCGCAGAGAACTGCAGCAGGGTACCGGCAAAGGGTGCACAGAATTTCTATGAGGCATGTCAGTCATTCTGGTTTGTACAGCAGCTTCTTCAGATGGAATCCAGTGGACATTCTATTTCACCGGGGCGCTTTGATCAGTATATGTATCCATATTATAAGAAGGATATGGAAGCAGGAACTATTACCCGAGAGTTCGCACAGGAATTGATGGATTGCATCTGGGTTAAATTAAATGACCTGAATAAATGTCGTGATGCGGCTTCAGCGGAAGGATTTGCAGGATATAGCCTTTTCCAGAATCTGATCGCGGGTGGTCAGAATAAAGAGGGAGAGGATGTAACTAACGATCTTTCTGTTATGTGTATTCAGGCATCCATGCATGTGCATCTTCCGGCTCCATCACTTTCTGTGAGAGTATGGAATGGTTCTCCGCATGAATTCCTGATAAAGGCAGCCGAGCTTACGAGAACAGGAATCGGACTTCCTGCATATTACAATGATGAGGTGATTATTCCGGCACTGCAGAACAGAGGCTTATCCCTGGAGGATGCCAGAGAGTACAATATCATCGGATGTGTGGAACCGCAGAAAGCCGGTAAGACAGAAGGGTGGCATGATGCCGCATTCTTTAATATGTGCAGACCTCTGGAACTTGTTTTTTCGAATGGTATGGATAAAGGTGAGATGGTGGGAATCCCTACCGGCGATGTCACTCAGATGAAGACCTTTGATGAATTCTTTGACGCATATAAGAAACAGATGGAATACTGCATTTCCCTGCTGGTGAATGCAGATAATGCTATTGATGTAGCTCATGCGGAACGCTGTCCGTTACCATTCCTTTCCTGTATGATAGATGACTGTCTGAAAGAAGGCAAGTCTGTCCAGGAAGGTGGAGCTGTTTACAACTTTACAGGTCCTCAGGGATTTGGAATCGCCAATATGGCAGATGGACTTTTTGCAATCCGCAAACTGGTCTATGAGGATAAGAAAGTATCTATGAAAGAACTTAAGGAAGCTCTTGCATGGAACTATGATAAAGGACTGGATGCGCAGTCCGCCGGTGATATGACAGAGATGATCATGAAGGCAATGCAGAAAGCAGGCAGAAATGTGGATGCTTCCACTGCAGAAGGACTTCTGAAAACTTTCATGGGGATGAAACCGGGTGAACAGAAGACACAGAGATTCAAAGAAATCCACGATATGATCGATGAAGTTCCGAAATTTGGAAATGATATTCCGGAAGTTGATTATTTTGCAAGAGAAGTTGCCTATACATATTCCAAACCGCTTCAGAAGTATAACAATCCAAGAGGCGGAAAGTTCCAGGCAGGTCTGTATCCTGTATCTGCAAATGTACCGCTGGGCGGACAGACAGGAGCGACGCCGGATGGAAGATATGCACACACACCTGTTGCAGACGGCGTTTCGCCATCTGCGGGCAAGGATGTAAAGGGACCTACGGCAGCGGCAACTTCCGTATCCAGACTGGATCATTTTATTGTATCCAACGGAACACTCTTTAATCAGAAATTTCACCCATCCGCACTTTCAGGAAGAGAGGGACTGGAGAAATTCGTTGCACTGATCCGCGGATACTTTGACCAGAAGGGAATGCACATGCAGTTTAATGTAGTTGACAGGCAGACACTGCTGGATGCACAGGAACATCCTGAGAAATATAAACATCTGGTAGTACGCGTGGCAGGCTACAGTGCACTGTTTACGACACTTTCCCGTTCCCTTCAGGATGATATCATCCGTCGTACAGAACAGGGCTTCTGATTCAGATGTTTTTTGAAGGAAGTAAAAGTGACAGGCAGAGGATGTATGGATAACAGAATAAGAAAGGAAAAGCATGGACTATTTGGATACAAAGGGCAGAGTGTTTGATGTCCAGAAATATTCTATTCATGATGGACCGGGTATAAGGACAATCGTATTTCTGAAAGGTTGTGTCCTGCGGTGCAAATGGTGCTGCAATCCGGAATCTCAGGAATATAAGATCCAGACAATGAAAGTGCAGGGAGAAGACAAGGTCATCGGACGTGATGTGACAGTCAGGGAGATGATTGAAGAAGTTGAGAAAGACAGGGTATACTATTACCGCTCGGGCGGAGGTATGACTCTTTCCGGCGGAGAATGTCTCTGTCAGCCGGAATTTGCAGGAGCACTTCTGAGAGCTGCCAAAGAGAGAGGGATTTCTACTGCGATCGAGAGTATGGCATGTGCAAAATGGGAGACGATTGAGACAATCTTACCGTATCTGGATACTTATTTAATGGATATTAAACATACAAATCCTGCGAAACATAAAGAATTTACAGGACGTTCCAATGAACTAATGATGGAAAATGCCAGAAAAGTGGCGCTTTCCGGTAAAACCAGGCTGGTAATCCGTGTACCGGTGATACCCACATTTAATGATACAGTGGAGGAAATCCAGGGGATTGCAAGGTTTGCAGACACACTTCCCGGAGTGGACAAGATTCATCTTCTTCCGTATCACAGACTTGGACAGGATAAATATGAGGGACTTGGCAGACCATATCTGATGGGAAATGTGGAACCACCGTCCAAAGAACATATGGAAACATTAAAAAAGGCAGTACATGCGGTCTGCGGTCTGGACTGTCAGATCGGTGGATGAGGTATTTTTTGCATCTGATACGATTATTGGAATAAAAAAAGAAAAAAACAAACAAACAAAAACAACACAATAAAACCCGTAAAAACAACATAAAACAACGGAAATGTATTGACTTTTTATGACCGATAGTGTAAAATCACAGGTAGAAACGTCAAAAACTATATCAATGCCTTAAGGAGGAAAATGAGCATGGTAAACGAATATGAAATCAAAAAACAGATCTGCGACATCGGAAGAAGAATCTACAGCCGCAACATGGTAGCTGCAAACGATGGTAACATCTCTGTAAAACTGAACGACAACGAATTTCTTTGCACACCTACAGGTGTATCCAAAGGTTTTATGACACCGGAGTATATCTGTAAAGTAGACAGAGAGGGAAATGTGATCCAGGCTAACCCGGGATTCAAACCATCCTCTGAAATCAAAATGCATATGAGAGTTTATGAGAAGAGACCGGACGTAGGTTCTGTTGTGCATGCTCATCCGATTTATGCAACATCTTTTGCAATTGCAGGTATTCCGCTGACACAGCCGATCATGCCTGAAGCAGTTATCTCACTTGGATGCGTTCCGATCGCTGAATACGGTACACCATCTACAATGGAGATTCCGGACAATCTTG
>ERZ773164.3260-NODE-3260-length-11457-cov-3.050430_pt1 | contig 11457 bp, 10 predicted proteins | sample MGYA00511917_ERZ773164 | MGnify/ENA primary metagenome ERZ773164 (study PRJEB29015, sample SAMEA2737847) | human gut metagenome | biome: human gut; feature: human-associated habitat; material: faeces | place: China | collected 2012 ...
ATGGCCAGCACCACCAAGATCATGACCTGCATTCTGGTGCTGGAAAATGCAAAGGTGGAGGAAGAGGTCAGTATTTCCGCCTATGCAGCCACTATGCCCAAGGTAAAGCTCTATGTGAAAAAGGGGGAGCATTATACGGTAAGAGAACTGCTGTTTTCCCTGATGCTGGAAAGCCATAATGATGCTGCTGCGGCACTGGCGGAATATATCGGCGGAAAGCTTCTGGGTGAGACGAAAGAGGCTTCGGAGCATACTACAGAAGAGAGTAAGGCAGCATTACATAGATTTGCACAGGCGATGAATGAAAAGGCGGTGGAGATCGGCTGCGAGGATACCTGGTTTATCACTCCCAACGGGCTGGATGCCACAGAGACATTGACATTACCTGACGGGAGTATTCTGGAAAAGGAGCACCATACCACAGCAAAGGATCTGGCCTGTATTTTACGGTACTGTATCAGAGAGTCTTCCCAGAGAGATCTGTTCCGGGAGATCACCAGGACACAGGAGTATTGTTTCACGGAAAACGGACGCTCCTTTCAATGCCACAACCACAATGCCTTTTTGCAGATGATGGACGGAGCTTTTACCGGCAAGACCGGATTTACGAACAAGGCGGGGTACTGCTATGTGGGAGCACTGGAACGGGATGGAAAATGTATGATTGTGGCACTTCTGGCCTGTGGGTGGCCGAATCATAAGACCTATAAATGGAGTGACAGCAGAGAGTTGTTTGGATATGGACTGGAAAATTTTGTTTACCGGAAGTTCGGAGAGGAAGAATTTTCCGGACGGGAACAGTACCTTATGCCGATCCCGGTGACGGAGGCACAGGATGAGGAATTGACAGGAGAAGTGCAGCTGGCGGTGGAACTGGATCCGGAGGCGGAAGGAGCGGAAGGCCTGCTTATGCGCGCAGACGAGAAAGTGGAGATTCTCTACCGGAAAGAGAAAGAACTGAAGGCACCGGTAAAGGAAGGAACGACGGTGGGAGAAATCTGTTATCTGGTGGATGGCGAAATCTGGCGCAGGGAGCGGCTGTATGCTGCTTGGACGGTGGAGGCCGTGGATCTTTCCTGGTGCGGCAGACAGATCCTGAAACGTTTTCTGGTAGTATTCCCGTAGGGATTGCAGAAAAATGGAATGGAAAAAATGACGGGGAAATTGTTCAAAATGAGGTACAATGTATAAAAAATGTAAAAATCTGCAATTCGTTCTTTGCGAGTTGCAGATTTTATGTTATACTACAGACTGTTAATCATGGGGGCATTTGTGCTTCTATATTAATAAACGTTTTCTATTATATTTTATTATATTATCAACGGAGGGCTGAAAACATATGAGTACTACTTCAAAAGCGAGTCAAAGAATAGCAGCTTTACTCGATGACAACAGTTTCGTTGAAATCGGCGGACTTGTAACCGCAAGAGCTACGGATTTCAATCTGAAACCCAATGAAACTCCTTCTGACGGTTGTATTACCGGCTACGGAGTGATCAATGGTAATCTTGTATATGTATATAGCCAGGACGCTTCCGTACTGAACGGAACCATCGGCGAGATGCATGCAAAGAAGATCACCAATCTCTACGATCTGGCTATGAAGACCGGAGCACCTGTGATCGGACTGATCGAATCAGCAGGTTTAAGACTGCAGGAAGCAACCGATGCACTGGCTGCATTTGGTGAGATCTATTTAAAGCAGACCATGGCTTCCGGCGTGATCCCTCAGATCACTGCTGTATTCGGAACCTGTGGCGGTGGCTTAGGACTGTTCCCTACCATGACCGATTTCACTTTCATGGAAGAGAAGAATGCCAAGCTGTTCGTAAATGCTCCTAACGCTCTGGACGGTAATGTGATCACCAAGTGTGATTCTTCTTCCGCTAAATTCCAGGCAGAAGAGAGCGGTATTGTTGACGTGGTAGCTGACGAAGCAACCATTCTGGAGAAGGTAAGAGAGCTGGTAAGCTTCCTGCCTGCCAACAACGAGGATGATGCAAGCTTCTTAGAGGATTGCACTGATGATCTGAACCGTGTAAATCCTGAGATCGCAGGCTGCGTCGGCGACACATCCGTTGCTCTGTCCATTCTGGCAGATGACAACAACTTCTTCGAGGTGAAGGCCGGATATGCTAAGAACATGGTAACCGGTTTCTTACGTCTGGATGGCGTTACCGTTGGTGCGGTAGCTAACCGTTCCGAGATCTGCGACGAAGAAGGCAAGGTAGCAGAGAAGCTGGATGCAGTTCTGACTGCAGAGGGCTGTGAGAAGGCTGCTGAGTTCGTAAACTTCTGTGATGCTTTCGGCATTCCTGTACTGACCCTGACCAATGTAAAGGGTTACGAAGCAACTCTGGCTTCCGAGAAGGCTATCGCAAAGGCTGCTGCAAAGCTGACCTACGCATTTGCCAACGCTACCGTTCCCAAGGTGAACGTTGTGATCGGCAAGGCTCTGGGAACCGCTTATGTGGTAATGAACTCCAAGGCAATCGGTGCGGATATCACCATGGCATGGCCGGATGCACAGATTGGTGCTATGGACGGCAAGCTGGCTGCCAAGATCATGTATGATGGCCAGGGCGCTGATGTGATTAATGAAAAGGCTGCTGAGTACGAAGCACTTACTCTGAATGTAACCAGCGCAGCCAAGAGAGGATATGTGGACCAGATCGTAAATGCTGCTGATACCAGAAAATATGTGATCGGCGCATTCGAGATGCTATTCACCAAGAGTGAAGACCGTCCTGCCAAGAAACACGGAACTGTATAAGAAAGGGTGATTGTAAAATGAAGAAATTTTTAAGCTTAGTATGTATGATTACCTGCATCTTTGGTTTGACCGCGTGCGGCAGTGAGGAGACCTATACGGATTATGAGCAGCGCAAGATGGACACTGCAATCCAGATAGCTACCCAGTATGTGATTCCTTCTCTGGAGAATTTTGAAGACGAAGCTGCACTGGAGAGCTTCTCTGAGTATACCGCTGATGAAGTGGCATATATGGTACAGGAAAATGTAGGTATCACCGTTGATGGTTATGCATACAAAACTGCTATCGAGTCCTTCAACTCCGCTAAAAAGTCCATTGGCGGCATTACCGCTGTCGGTGATGCAGAAGCTGCCATCGATGATGATCAGATCATTGTACATGTAGATGTGACCGGTGCCAAACAGAATGCACAGGCAGAAGTGATCTTCACCAACGATATGTTCCTGAGCATGGAGTCTGCAGCGCTGAACCCCGTGGAGTCCATGGGTGGCCTGATGACCAAAGCTGCACTGAACACTCTGATCGGTATGGGAACTGTATTCGTAATGCTGATCATGATCTCACTGATCATTTCCCTGTTCAACTTCATTCCGAAGATCCAGGCTGCATTCAGCAAGAAGGATAAGGAGGAAGAAGCAAAGAACGCAGGTATTGATAAGGCTGTAACTCAGATCGTTGCACAGGAAGAACCCGAGGCAGATGACACTGAGCTGGTCGCTGTTATTGCAGCTGCGATCGCAGCAAGCGAAGGTGCGGCAAGCACTGACGGATTTGTAGTTCGTTCTATCCGCAAAGTAAGATAATCGTAAAAACGTTAGGAGGATATTAAAATGAAAAATTATACCATTACCGTAAATGGCAACGTATATGATGTAGTAGTAGAAGAGGGCGCATCTACCGGAGCACCCGTAGCAGCAAAGGCTCCCGCAGCTCCCAAGGCAGCACCCAAGGCTCCCGCAGCAGCTCCCAAGGCAAGCGGCGCAGCAGGCAGCATCAAGGTTGAGGCCGGTGCAGCTGGTAAAATCTTCAAGGTAGAGGCAAGTGTTGGACAGGCTGTTAAGAAGGGTGATGCTGTCATCATTCTGGAAGCTATGAAGATGGAGATCCCTGTAGTAGCTCCCGAAGACGGCACTGTAGCAAGCATTGACGTTGCAGTTGGTGATACTGTTGAGGCTGGTGCAGTTCTGGCAACTCTGAACTAGGCATTTTACATCAGCTCTATAAACAACAGGAGGTCATCAAATGGAATATATAGCTAGTACGCTTAACAACCTGATTCATCAGACAGCGTTTTTTAACCTGACCTGGGGAAACTATGTCATGATTCTGGTTGCATGCTTTTTCCTTTATTTAGCTATCCGTCATGAGTTCGAGCCTTTGCTCTTACTCCCGATAGCGTTCGGTATGCTGTTGGTAAACATTTATCCCGATATCATGCTGCACCCTGAAAATGCAGCAAACGGTGCCGGCGGCTTACTGTATTATTTCTACAAGCTGGATGAACTGGCAATCCTGCCTTCCCTGATCTTCATGGGTGTAGGTGCCATGACAGACTTTGGTCCTCTGATTGCGAACCCCAAGAGCTTCCTTCTGGGAGCTGCTGCGCAGTTTGGTATCTTCGCAGCATACTTCGGAGCAATCTGGCTGGGATTCAACGACAAGGCAGCTGCAGCAATCTCCATCATCGGTGGTGCTGACGGCCCTACCTCCATCTTCCTTGCTGGTAGGCTGGGACAGACGGCGATCCTGGGACCTATCGCAGTGGCAGCATATTCTTACATGTCACTGGTTCCCATTATCCAGCCCCCTATTATGAAGCTTCTCACTACTGAGAAAGAGAGAAAGATCAAGATGGGTCAGCTTCGTCCCGTATCCAAGCTGGAGAAGATCCTGTTCCCCATCGTTGTTACCATCGTTGTATGTCTGATCCTTCCCACCACAGCTCCTCTGGTAGGTATGCTGATGCTGGGTAACCTGTTCCGTGAGTCCGGTGTTGTTCGTCAGCTGACTGAGACAGCATCCAATGCTCTGATGTACATCGTAGTTATTCTGCTGGGTACTTCCGTAGGTGCTACCACCAGCGCAGAAGCATTCCTGAATGCAGATACCTTGAAGATCGTAGCTCTGGGTCTGATCGCATTCATGTTCGGTACCGCCGCAGGTGTTCTGTTTGGTAAACTGATGTGTGTATTTTCCGGTGGAAAGATCAATCCTTTGATCGGTTCCGCAGGTGTATCCGCAGTTCCTATGGCAGCACGTGTATCCCAGAAGGTTGGTGCAGAATCCGATCCTACCAACTTCCTGCTCATGCATGCTATGGGTCCTAACGTAGCAGGAGTTATCGGTACTGCCGTAGCAGCCGGTACATTCATGGCTATCTTCGGTGTATTTTAAAGCGATGCACGATGAAATAAGTCCGAAGGACTTATGAATGGCATCGCGTCATACTAACTATAGAAAATATTATTATGGAGGATATTCGTAATGTCAGAAATTGAAAAGAAACCGATTAAGATTACGGAAACTGTTTTACGTGATGCACATCAGTCTCTGATCGCTACCAGAATGCCGACCGAATTCATGCTTCCCATCGTTGACAAGATGGATAAAGTTGGTTATCATTCCGTAGAGTGCTGGGGAGGTGCTACCTTTGATGCATCCCTTCGTTTCCTGAAGGAAGATCCCTGGGACAGACTGAGAAAGCTGCGTGACGGCTTCAAAAACACCAAGTTACAGATGCTGTTCCGTGGACAGAATATTCTGGGTTACAGACCTTATGCAGATGACGTGGTAGATTACTTCGTACAGAAGTCCATCTCCAACGGTATTGATATCATTCGTATTTTCGACTGTCTGAACGACCTGCGCAACTTACAGGAAGCGGTAAATGCTACCAACAAGTTCAAGGCACAGGAAGGCAGAGGTGAAGCACAGGTTGCTCTGGCTTACACTCTGGGTGATGCTTACACTCTGGAGTACTGGACCAGCATGGCCAAGAAGATCGAAGAGATGGGTGCAGATTCCATCTGTATCAAGGATATGGCAGGTCTGTTAGTACCTTACAAGGCTGCTGAACTGATCAAGGCGATGAAGGAAGTTACCAAGCTTCCCATCCAGTTGCATACTCACTATACTTCCGGTGTTGCAAGCATGACCTACCTGAAGGCAGTAGAGGCCGGTGTTGATGTGATCGATACCGCTATGAGCCCCTTCGCTATGGGTACTTCACAGCCTGCTACCGAGGTTATGGTTGAGACCTTCAAGGGAACCCCTTACGATACCGGTCTGGATCAGAACCTGTTAGCTGAGATCGCTGACTACTTCAGACCTTACAGAGATGAGTGCCTGGCTAACGGCCTGCTGAATCCCAAGGTTATGGGTGTTGATATCAAGACTCTGCTGTATCAGGTACCCGGCGGTATGCTTTCCAACATGGTTAGCCAGCTGAAGGAGCAGAATGCAGAAGACAGATACTACGATGTGCTGAAGGAGATCCCCAAGGTTCGTAAGGATCTGGGTGAGCCCCCTCTGGTTACCCCTTCTTCTCAGATCGTTGGTACTCAGGCAGTCTTCAACGTACTGCTTGGTGAGCGTTACAAGATGGCTACCAAGGAGACCAAGGCAGTTCTTCGTGGTGAGTACGGTCAGACCGTTAAGCCCATGAGCCAGGAAGTTATCGACAAGGTTATCCCCGGTGAGGAGAGAATTACCTGCCGTTACGCTGATCTGCTCGACAATGAGATGGATAAGCTGGAAGGCGAAATGAAGGAATGGAAACAGCAGGATGAGGACGTTCTGAGCTACGCTCTGTTCCCTCAGGTTGCTACCGATTTCTTCAAGTATCGTCAGGCACAGCAGGAAAAGGTTGATATGACCCAGGCTGACACCAAGAACGGTGCATACCCTGTCTAAATAATTCGTCAATAAAAAGGTCGCACGACTGCTCGCAGTCAGTGCGGCTTTTTTATTAGACGAACAAAACCACATGAGCAAGTAGGGCATTAGCCCGATATGCGAATGAGTTTATTTACATATTGACAAACCACCTCTTCACCCACTAAAATAACAAGTGTTATAGAAGAACACATTGTTTGCTGTAAATACAGCGGAATGAGAGGGATTATGGCTCGTAAAGAGATGATCACGATTGATAAAATCCTGGATACGGCATTTGCCATGACAAGAGAAGAGGGATTTGCCAATGTGACAGCCAGAAAGGTAGCAGCGAAAGCAGGGTGCTCCACACAGCCTATTTTCAGGGTATATAAGAATATGGAAGAGCTGTGGGATGCGGTCTATGAGAGAGCTACAGCTTATTTTCTGGATTATTACAGCTTGTATCCCCGTACCGGCAAGACACCTTTCGCCAATCTGGGCATGGCTTACATAGCTTTTGCTAGAGAAGAGAGACACCTGTTCGAGCTTCTGTTTGTATCGGATAACCAGGATGGCAAACATAAGAAAAAGAGTATGTATGAGATCTTGAATGGTGATGCCGGAAACGTGGTCTACGAGATCAACCTGGCCAGAGTGGCGGGCTGCCCGGATCCCGGTGATCTGTTCATGAAAATGTGGATTTTCATTCACGGAGCTGCCTGTATGTCTCTGACCGGAGATTATGATCTGACAGACTTACAGACAATGCAGCTATTAGAGCATTCCTATTACGCTTTTTACAATGAGACAACGCGAGGTTAAGAACCGTGGCAGAATATGATGTTTTTACCCGAATCAACGAACATTATGCAAAAATGAGCAAAGGCCACAAAGCCATTGCGGATTACATATCGGAACATTACGATCAGGCAGTATTTATGACCGCAGCAAAGCTGGGTGAGACATTGGGAATCAGTGAATCTACCGTAGTGCGTTTTGCAGCGGGAATCGGTTATGACGGTTATCCGAAATTCCAGAAGGCACTGGAAAGCTGCGTGCAGGGAAAGCTCAACGGCATTCAGAAAATGGATGCCAAATACGGAAGAAGCTCCCAGTCGGAGATCCTGACCTCCGTACTCAGCGCAGATATCGAAAAGATCCAGGATACCATAGACAATCTGGATCCGGCGGCCTTTGAATCCGCCGTTGCCACGATTCTGGAGGCAGAGACCATTTATATCATGGGACTTCGCAGCAATGAGCCGCTGGCAGCGTTTCTGCATTTTTACCTGAATATGATCCGGGGCAAAGTCTTTTTGCTGAATACCACCAGTGTCAGTGAGACTTTTGAACAGATGATCCATATTGGCCCGAAGGACTGCTTCATCGGTATCAGTTTTCCCAGATACTCCATGCGGACGTTAAAGGCCATGGAGTTTGCCAATGACCGGAATGCCAAGGTGATCGCTATTACCGACAGCATCCATTCCCCCATGAATCTGTATTCTTCCTGCAATCTGCTGGCCAGAAGCGACATGGTGTCGGTGGTGGATTCTCTGGTGGCACCTTTAAGCGTGATCAATGCGCTGGTAGTGGCATTGTGCCTGAAATGTCCGGAGCAGGTGCGTAAAAATCTGGAGACACTGGAAGAGACCTGGAATAATTATCAGGTATATCTGAATGATGAGATCGACTTTATAGATGATGAACCGATGCTGGACTATTCCCTGCGGCGCAGGGAAAAATGATGGACGGACAGATCGGCAAAAGAGGATAGAAATGAGTAAGGTGATTGTGATCGGTGGCGGTGCTGCCGGCATGATGGCTGCCATTGCGGCAGCGCAAAAAGGGCATAAGGTAATACTTTTGGAAAAGAACGAAAAGCTGGGGAAAAAACTGTTCATCACTGGAAAAGGCCGTTGCAATGTGACAAACGCGGCGGACATGGATGTCTTATTTCAGAATATTTGTACCAATGAAAAGTTTCTGTACAGTGCTTTTTACGGCTTTGACAATACACGGGTATGCGATCTGCTGGAGCAGGCAGGCTGCCCGCTGAAAACGGAGCGGGGAGACCGGGTATTTCCGGTATCCGATCATTCTTCGGACGTGATCGCCGCCCTCCAGAGAGAACTTCGCAAATATCAGGTGGATGTTCATCTGCATACCGAGGTGAAAAAGATCCTAACGAAGGAAACGGATGGCAATCCTGTTTTCTGTGGCGTGGAATGTGCAGACCATGAGAAAATCGCGGCGGATGACTGCATTGTCTGTACTGGAGGCTGTTCCTATGCCAGCACCGGATCCACGGGGGACGGGTATCGTTTCGCGGAAGAGACAGGGCATAAGGTGACGGAGAGGAAACCGGCATTGGTGCCTTTGGAGATCCGGGAAAACTGGTGCAGGGAACTGATGGGCCTTTCCTTAAAAAATGTGGAGATCCGGATGCAGTGCGGGAAAAAGACCTGGTATGAAGGGTTCGGCGAGATGCTGTTTACCCATTTTGGCGTCAGCGGCCCCCTGATCCTGTCAGCCAGCAGCTTTTATTCGAAAAATCTTTCGAAACGTAAAGGCGGCGATGAGGTAAAACTTTTCCTGGATCTGAAACCGGCGTTGACCCCGGAACAGCTGGACAAACGTTTGCTTCGGGATTTTGAGGAAGCAAAGAACAAACAATTTAAAAATGCGCTGGACCACCTGTTCCCTGCAAAGCTGATTCCTGTTATGATAGAGTTGTCCGACATTTCCCCGGAGAAGAAAGTGAACGAGATCAGCCGGGAAGAGAGAAAAGCTTTCGGCTCATTGATCAAGGAACTACCCAAGACGGTGGCGGGGACGAGATCTTTTGCGGAAGCAATCATCACTCAGGGGGGAATCTCGGTAAAGGATATCAATCCTTCCACCATGGAATCCAAACGTGTACGGCATCTGTATTTCGCAGGGGAAGTATTGGATCTGGATGCCATGACCGGGGGCTTTAATTTGCAGATCGCCTGGTCTACGGGACATCTGGCGGGGGACAGCATACAATAAATTCGCGCACAAAAAAGTCCGGAGAGAGATTTTACGAATGAAAACCGGAAGATTTGTGAAAAAATAATAATTAATAGAAATCAATTATAACTAATAGAAATAAAGAAAAGAGGACTAGACTATGAGTTTTAATGTAGCAATCGACGGCCCGGCAGGTGCCGGAAAAAGTACCATTGCAAGAGCTGTGGCAAAGAAAAAAGGATTTATCTATGTGGACACCGGAGCAATGTATCGCGCCATGGCACTGTTTATGTTAAGAGAGGGCGTAGAACCCACGGATGCAGCGGTCATCGCCGATAAATGCAAGGAGGCGGATATCACCATTCAGTATGTGGACGGTGAGCAGGTCGTTTTATTAAACGGAGAGAACGTTAATGCTTATCTGCGTACCGAAGAAGTCGGCAATATGGCATCCAATACCAGTGCACAACCCGCAGTACGCACCAAACTGGTAGAACTTCAGCAGGCACTTGCAGCTAAAAGCGACGTGATCATGGACGGCCGTGACATCGGTACAGTGGTTCTTCCAAATGCTCAGGTGAAGATCTATCTGACCGCCAGCAGTATGGTGAGAGCCAGGAGAAGATATGATGAACTGACCGCAAAGGGAGAGACCTGTGATCTGGAGAAGATCCGTCAGGATATCGAAGACAGAGACTATAGAGATATGCACAGAGAGACCTCTCCGTTAAAACAGGCTGAGGATGCGGTACTGGTGGATACCTCCGATATGACGATCGAGCAGGTCATCGACCGGATCGTGGAACTGATCGGTTAAACAGGAGATCTGATATGGAAGTAAGACTGGCAGACTGCGCGGGCTTTTGCTTCGGCGTAAAGCGCGCCGTAGATACTGTGTATGAACAATTAAAAAGCGGGAAGACTATCTATACCTATGGTCCCATCGTGCATAATGAGGAAGTGGTCCGGGAACTGGCGGAAAAAGGAGTAAGAGTTCTGGAAAGCAAAGAAGAACTAAAAAACCTGAAAGCCGGGGAGACCATTCCCACTGTGATCATCCGTGCCCACGGAGTGGCAAAAGAAATCTATGATATCATGGAAGCAAACGGTCTGGAGTGCATTGATGCCACCTGCCCCTTTGTGAAAAAGATCCATCGTATCGTGGAACAAAAAAGCACAGAAGGATACCATGTGATCGTCGTGGGGGACCCGAAACATCCGGAAGTAGAGGGTATCGTCGGCTGGTGTCAGGGTCCGGTAACCGTTCTGGAAACTCCCGAACAGGCAGAAAATTTTGTGAAAACAGAAGATGAAAAGCTCTGTATTGTGTCTCAGACGACATATAACTACAATAAATTTCAATATATAGTTGAAATTTTTGAAAAAAAGAGGTATGATAAAGTTGTTTTAAATACGATCTGTAGTGCGACCGAGGAAAGACAGATGGAAGCACGGCAGATTGCCTGCGAAGCAGATACCATGATTGTCATTGGCGGCAGACATAGTTCCAATACGCAGAAATTATACGAGATTTGTCGAAAAGAGTGTGAAAATACTTACTATATACAGACACTTGTTGATTTGGATACTAAGCCTTTTCAATGTATTGGTTGCGTAGGTATTACAGCGGGGGCTTCCACCCCAAATAATATAATTGAGGAGGTTCAAAAACATGTCAGAATTAAGTTTTGAACAAATGCTGGAAGAATCATTAAAAACAATTAGAAATGGGGAGGTAGTCGAAGGTACAGTAATCGACGTCAAAGAAGACGAGATCATTTTAAATATTGGTTACAAAGCTGATGGTATTCTTA
>ERZ773164.3261-NODE-3261-length-11453-cov-2.389367_pt1 | contig 11453 bp, 4 predicted proteins | sample MGYA00511917_ERZ773164 | MGnify/ENA primary metagenome ERZ773164 (study PRJEB29015, sample SAMEA2737847) | human gut metagenome | biome: human gut; feature: human-associated habitat; material: faeces | place: China | collected 2012 ...
AATCTCGTCCCTCCGGTCTTCTGTATATCGAACTCGAAAATCAAGATTTGCCATTTTTTTTGAAACTTCACTCACCTTTAAAATTGAACGCGTAATATATTTTGTGTATAAAGCAGCAATAGCTAATGCTGCCAAAAAAGTAATAGCCCCCAACATAGGTAAAATTCTTTTTAATGATTCCAGTCCAATATTTACTTTCTCCTTGTTTCCAAACACTTGAATCCAATATGTTTTTCCATTCGTTAACTTACAGGAATAAGATTCCGTTATCCCACTGCCTAACAGAATATCTTCTACATCTGTTCCAGGAGCCAGTGAATATTCCATATCTCCATATATACCAAGTACCTTTTCGTCACTATCTTTTAAGACAATAGAAATCCCATGCTCCAATGCAAACATTTTTAATATTCCATCTATTTCCTGCACTGAAGTATTCGATAATTGAAGTACCATTTTTTCCGTCTGATTACTCAAACTTCTATCCAACTCTAAAAAATAGCTCCGTGACATCCCCAATGCAACCATTCCATAAATCGCACTACCAACAGTAATCAATAAGCATACTGTAATTATAAATATTTTTGTAGACAAATGTTCTCTAATTAGCTTTATCAATTCGATACCCCACCCCTCTTACCGTTTTTATATAATCCCCTGCTTTTCCCAATTTTCTCCGCAAATTTTTGATATGATTGTCAACTGCACGTTCTTCACCTTCAAATTCATATTTCCATAGACGATTTAAAAAGCTCTCTCTTGTTATCACGCATCCCTGATTTTCAATCAATTCTTTCAAAATTTCATATTCTTTCTGTGTCAAATCAATTAACTTTTTCCCTATTTTCACTTGATAATTTCCTACAATCAATATTATCTCTCTGTATTTTAACTCGTGATCTTTTGTTATATCTACTCCTTCATATCTACGCAGAACAGCTTCTATTTTTTTTATCATAATTGGAAGAGAAATCGGCTTGGGGATATAGTCATCTATTTGCATTTCAAATCCCTTTATCTGGTCTTCTTCTCTTCCCAATGCACTTATCATAATGATTGGTACTTCCGATTCTTTTCGTATTAGTTCACAAACTGCATACCCATCCATTTTAGGAAGTAAAATATCGAGCAGTATCAAGTCAATTTGTTCTTTCAGAAAAACCGCAATACCATCTATTCCATCAGATGCCGTAATCACTTCATACCCTTGATCCTCTAAAAAAAACTGTATCAGCTCTTGAATATCCAAATCATCTTCTATAATTAAAATTTTTTTCATTCTTAGCTACCTCTTATTTTCCGTTTTTTTTATTTTATCAGTTTTTCTTGTAGTTTTTGTGTATTTCGTTTTTTTAGTATCAACTTTTTTCAAATTACTATCTTAAACAAACACTTACTTTTACATTATCATTTTAAATGTTGAAAGAGGTAGCAGAAAATGCTTTTCGCACCTTCTGTCGCTTTTCACTTATGCTTCATTTATTGCCTTTTTTCTTTGCTAATCCATATCTATTTCTGGCTTCCTTGCTTCCTGTCTGTTCCAACATTTCCTTTTTCTTTGTTTTTTAGCGTATTTCTGTATGGAATTAAAATTGCTTCCATATGCCTATAATACTTGAGCGAACTCGATTGCGGTTACTGTCTCCCCGAACGTTGCCGCCCAGGAATCAAAGTGTCCCATACCCATACGCATGAGTGTGTCATACTGGAGATAACGCATGATAGTGTAAAGCTCCGTCATACTATTTGACACGGGGGTACCTGTCGCAAAGGTGATTCCTCTGCCGCCTGTCAGTTCATCCATGTAACGGCATTTCATAAACATATCCGAACTTTTCTGTGCATCCGTCTGTGAGATACCCGCCACATTTCTCATCTTTGTATACAAAAAAAGATTCTTAAAACTATGGCTTTCATCCACAAACAGCCGGTCTACGCCTAACTGCTCAAAAGTTACTACATCATCCTTTCTGGTCTGGTCATTAAGTTTCTTCATCCTCGCCTGCAGACTCTTCTTTGTTTTTTCCAACTGCTTGATGGTATAATTCTGCCCTGCCTGATGTGCTGCTTCTTCAATGGAAAACGTAATATCTGCAATCTGCTGTTCCAGCATGGCAATCTGACGTTCCCTTGAAAGAGGGATTTTCTCAAACTGTGTATGCCCGATGATCACAGCATCGTAATCCCCTGTCGCAATACGGGAACAGAAACGTTTTCGGTTCGCCGGCTCAAAGTCTTTCTTCGTTGCCACCAGGATATTTGCCCCAGGATAAAGTCGTAAGAAATCACTGCCCCACTGCTCGGTCAGATGGTTTGGCACAACATAAAGATTCTTCTGTGAGAGTCCCAGCCGTTTTGATTCCATACCGGCTGCGATCATCTGGAATGTCTTTCCAGCTCCTACGCAATGAGCCAGTAACGTATTATTTCCATACAGCACATGAGCCACTGCGTTTTTCTGATGCGGCATCAGGGTGATCTCCGGATTCATGCCAACAAACTGAATATGGCTTCCATCATATTCCCGTGGACGGATGCTGTTAAATCGTTCATTATAGATCTTGCAGAGATCTTCCCGTCGGTGCAGGTCTTTAAATATCCACTCCTTAAATTCCTCTTTGATCAGCTCCTGCTTCTGCTGTGCCAGCATCGTTTCCTTCCGGTTTAATTCCCGGTGTTCCCCATCGGCATCCTGTACCGTGTCATAAATCTTGGTATCTCTAAGGTTTAAGGCATCTTCCAAAAGGCGGTAGGCATTGGCTCTCTGCGTTCCATATGTGGAAGTAACAAGAGCATTTCCGTAGCTGTCCACATTCTTTCCCATAACATTCCATTGTCCGGTCACTTCGGCATACTGGACTTTGACCTTGCTCCCTACATAATATCTTGGTGTATGGAATGTCTCTGCCATAAACCGTGTAATGTAATCCTCGGAGATCCAGGTTGCCCCAAGTCTTGCCTCAATCTCTGACGCATCCAGATCTTTTGGCTGCACCTGCTCCAAATATTGCACGTTCACCTGATATTCCGGGTGATCTTCTGCAAACTGTTTGGCGATCTGAAGTTTCTCCCTCACATTTCCAGAAAGATATTCGTCCGACGGCTCCCATTTTTCACCGATCGGATTCTTAAAGATCACCCCTGCCAGTTCTTCGGTAAGCTCCCCTTCTGTTTTCCCGGAAAGCTGTGCCATATAGGATAGATCAACGCCTGCCCTCTCACCAATGGAAACCGCAAGTGCTTCACTGGCAGTATCCACGGAAGTTACCGTTTCTGCCCTGCGGATTGTCCTTTTGGTAAAAATATCCGCTTTCCGTTTCAGTTCTCCCTTATCATCCAGAAATTCCAGAGAAGTCAAAAGACAATAGCTGCTGTCCTGACTGAATGCCCTCTTATTGGCATTGCTGCTGATAAGACCATATTTTGCTGTAAAGGTATCGTATTCTCCATTGAGTTTTTCCTGCAGCTTTGTGATCTGTTCATCGCTTCCCTCTTCCATCTGACACTGGATCAGTTCATTCGTAACATCACGGATCTTCACCATCCCTTTGACACGTTCCGCTGTCATTGCTGGAAGCTCCATGCGGTTCATCACAGAATTTTCCCGGTAATAGACTTCCTCATTCACTACGGTAAAACTGAAATTCTTTACCTCCGGGTCTGCCGGGATAGAGACAACCTCCTCCAGCTCTGTATCCGAAAGTTCCAATTCCGTGATCGTGCCATGGATATTCTGGACAGCTTCTTTTAATTGTTCTTCTAAGGTAATTCCTTCTTTTGGTTTTACGGTCACTTCCTGCTTTCCGTACTGGGTACTTTCTGTAGTAAACTCACCAAGCACCATTTCCGGATGCTCTGCAAAATAAGCATTGACCGAATAGCCTTCCGGTATTTCCTTTAAATTTAACCATTCCGGTTCCTCAATGGATGCCCTGTCCCTTTTCTGGAAAAACAGAATATCCGCAACCACACTGGTATTGGCATTTCTCTGGAAAGCATTGTTCGGTAAGCGGATTGCCCCAAGCAGATCTGCCCGATTTGCAAAATACTGTCGGACTTCCGGATTCTGCTTATCCATCGTACCGCTTGATGTAACAACTGCCACCACTCCGCCCGGACGTACCAGGTCTAAGGATTTTGCAATAAAATAATCATGGATCATAAAATGATGCCGGTCATATCTGCGGTCACTGACCTGGTACGCTCCAAACGGAACATTGCCTATCACACAGTCAAAAAAGCTGTCCGGATAACTGGTTTCCTCAAATCCCTGTACTGCAATCCTGTTCTTCTGGTAAAGCTGTTTTGCAATCTGCCCGGAAACCGGATCAAGTTCTACACCATACATACTTGCAGCACCCATACTTTCCGGTAAAAGTCCCATAAAGTTTCCTACTCCACAGGACGGCTCCAGGATATTTCCCTGCTTCAGTCCCATGTTTCCAAGTGCTTCATACATAGCCTTGATGACCGTCGGAGAAGTATAAAAGGCATTCAGCGTTGATGCCCTTGCTGCACTGTATTCTTCTGGCGTAAGGACTTCTTTTAACTGCGTATATTCCTCTGCCCAGGCACTGTTTCTTTCTTCAAAAGCCTGTGGAATACCGCCCCATCCAACATATCTTGACAACACTTCCTGTTCTTCCGGTGTTGCCAATCTCTGATCCTGTTCCAGTTCTTTCAGCAGCCTGATAGCTTCCATATTTGCTTTAAACTTTGCCTTCGGACCGCCAGCACCAAGGTCATCGTCCGTAATATGGAAATTATGAGGTTCCTGTTCCTGCACCTGTTCATTCTGCAGATATGGTAAAAATTCTCCCTCATAGCCAAATAGTTCGTTCTCCCCTGGAATATAATTTCGTCCAGTTTCCATACACCGGAAAATATCAGCTTTTGATGAACCACTTGCCTCATAGAATCCTGCGTAGGAATATAAAATATCATCTTCTCGCTCGTAGGTAGTCAAGTGCAATTCTGTATTTCCTCTTGTCTGGTTTACCAGTTCTTTCCCTTCCAGACCTTGCGGAAGAATCCCCACTGGTTCAAAATGATACCCCTGATATTCAAATACATTCTCGTCCCACTGTTCCTGTACAATTACAGATTCTGATTCTGGTTCTCCTTTTTGTACCTCCTCCATTTCTGCAGACGACTCTTCCACTTCTGGTTCTTCTGTATTTTCTTCTGGTTCGGAAGCACTCACAATATCAAATAAAGACATCTGGTATCCATTTAAGCCATCTGCCTGATCTGGTACTTCCTGTGCCGGGAAAATCGTATAGCTGCCTTCCACATACTGATGTACTTCGGTCAAAAGCTGTAATTTCTTCTCATAAGTTTCATTCACTGATTCAAAATCCAGTGGCAGCATTGCCAGTGCATCGTCCATCGCCTGTAACAATTTCTGCGACTTCTCCGAATCATTCAGCATAACAGGAAGTTCTTTTCTTGCTTCTTCATTAAAAAAATCCTGCTTAAACGGACGCTCAATTTCTTCTGGCAGTCTTGCATAAAAACTGATCACTTTTCCTGCAATCCGTTCCCTCTCATATTCCGGCATACGGGAATAATCTGCAGAACGTAAGAACTGCTGGTTATCAATCAGATAGCCGATTCTTTTTGCAACTTTTGCCCAGGGCAGCAACACCGAAATATCTGGATTCCCATAGTCCCCTCTCTCCAGCTTCAAACCTTTCCCGTCATAATCTGCATGTGAATTGTCTGCTCCACATAAAGCATGGCTCTGACCGCCTATCCCATATTTTTCCTTGATAAAATCTGTCCTTGCCTTATCATCTTCATTCAGGAGATAAAAAGAATAGGTAGAAAGCCTTCCATCCGAATACGGACCTCCACCGGCAAGAAAAGCATCTATTTCATCCTGAGTAATAAATACCTTATGTTCCTGCCATGCGAATTCATCTCTGGCATTGTATGGAATTACTTCTGCGGCAAATTTCTGGAACTGTCCGGATATTCTGATTGGATTATAGGTGCGGAACCGCATAATACTTTTATCTTCCTCATAAGCCATTGCCAGTCCTTCCAGACGCTCATTCATATCTGACAGCCACTGCGAATCTGACAACTTTTCTTCCAGATAATCTGTTATTTCCGGATAAATACTGCGAAGATATGGTAAATCCTCTTCATCAAAGACAAGTTCTGCTACACCCTCTGCCATATCCGCTTTCATATAGGCAAGTGCCTGGGCATGTTCCTTTATCGCATTCTTCCTTGCAACATCAAGTACGGACTGCGGTGCATACTCGCCTTGTTTCAAAAGCTGATGGATACGGCCACTCACATCTTCCCAGGACAAAAACGCTTTATCCAGAATCTGATCGGTAACGGTATGCCCTACTGCAATCTGCAATCCAGTTTCATCAAACCAGACCGAATACTCCATACCATTGATTTCAAATCCCTTTCCACCAGTCCCATACTCCCGCTTCACAAACTCCGTATATTCTTCCGGTGTCTGCTCACTCATAAAATTATAGATAATACGAAGCTGGCTCTTGCTTCGGTTTCCTCCGGTTCTTAAAACCTCATCGACCACCTCACTTGGAATGGCAATCTCCCCAGCATAGAGGGAAGCTATTCTGTTTTCGATTTCCCTTTTCTGTTCATTTACAGATGGAAGTTCGGGCAAAGATAAAGCAGAGGCAATTTCTTCCTCTGCTTTACTTAACTGATCTTCACTTGTGTCTTCAATTAGCTGTACACCAATTCCGTCAAGATGCTCTCTTCCGCTGTTGCCGTCAGACTGTTCATATGTGCTGTCCACGCCATCGGGTTCTCCTCTTTCGATGGTGCCGGATTCTTCTCCAACAGTTTCGCTATCTGTACTTCCAATCTCTTCTGTGCTGTTTTCTCGATCTCTTCCAGATGGCTGTTCAGTTTCCCAGTCAGTAACAGGCTCTGATACAGGCTGTTCTTGTGTTCCTTCAGAAATGTCCTCCGCAGCATTCCGTATTTCCCGATCTGTACCTCTGTCTCCTGGATTGTCAGATTCGGAAACAGATAATCCCCTTTGCGATGATATGTCAGTTCCATGCTCATTTCCTCCTTCATCTTCCTGTGAATATTCGTTTTCTATGATTCTGTTGTTGTTTTCTTCGCTTTCACGAATTAACGTGTTAAATTTATTATAATTCCTTTCCTCCGAATTTTCAATACCCTTTTTCATTTCTTCTAATGAAATACGGTGTACAAATCTTCCAATATCCACTAGCACAGACTCACTGGCCATGCTCGTCGCATTTCCAATAAATGTCAGCACCGATAAACTGTTATAGTCTGTGATATGTACGAAGTCCATTTCTTCCTGCCGTTCCAGCGGATCAAGTCCGCATCTGGAAGCCAGCGTATAATAAATGCTGTCTGTCAACAGACTGCGAAATTCGCTGCGTATGGTATTTTCTTCCAGCTCCTCCAGGTATGTTCCTTCCGTCACATATGTCAAGCCATCCAGGTATTCATCCAGATTTTCTTCTACCATATACTTCGCTGTTGCCATCAGTGCATCAGAAAGACTTCCTGTATCTTTAGCTTCCAGTCCATAAACTTCTTCTAAATGGTTTAATAACTCCTCCTGTTGCTTCTCCTGCAACCGCCACAGGTAAGGGGTTCTTCCACCTTTTACCTTATGAGTATCCTGAATATCAAATACATATCGGAGTCTTGTTTTCTGCATGGTTTCATCCAAAAGAGCAATTCCCTTTGCTCCTCGGTTTACCCACCGCAGCATTTTTTCATTCCATAATTCCAGCGAAGCACAGGCAGTTGCTTTTGGACGCTGTGCGTGGATCAAAAGCTGATCCATAAATGGATACCTGTATAACCTGGCTGCGGTATCCAGATAATTCATCCAGTCCCTTGGTGAACTGCTGATATGGGCTGCATGATATTCTGCAAGTCCACGTATCTCATCTAAACGAGCCATAACCTATTCCTCCTTCTGACTGTGCTTTATTTTTTCTTTTTAGGAAATTCCAGACTGAATCTGGCTTTTCCATCTTCTACCCCAAGTACAAGATCAGCATCAAATTTGCTGTCCTTTTTCTTGGAATACAGTCCTTTTACATGGGTACGTCCCTTTTTCAGAAGCTCCACTGCCATCTTTTTATCCATTGATTTTTTCATACTTTCCAGAAACCTATTTGACTTCCATAAAGCAAACGGACAGCTTCTGTCAGAACAGTAATAATTGCTCTTACCCTCATATACATCGGAACCGCATACCGGGCATTTCCCAATTACTTCCCTTGCAGTCTGAAAACGATTCCGTTCTTCTTCTGGAATCGCCCTGCATACTGAAAGAACATCGGTAATCATAGATACAATCCCATCCATAAATTCATCATCATGGATTTTTCCCTTTTCCATCATCAGAAGCTGATTCTCCCATTCTGCTGTCAGGCTTGCAGATTTCAGATTCTCCGGCATTACATGAATCAGCTCACAGCCTGCCACCGTAGGAAAAATCTGTTTTCCTTTACGTTCTGCATACCCGGAAGATACCAGCTTCTCAATAATATTGGCTCTGGTTGCCGGTGTCCCCAATCCCTTTTTCTCTGTTTCAGAATCAAATTCCTTATTTCCCGCTGTTTCCATTGCAGCAAGCAGAGTATCTTCGGTAAACATCTTCGGTGGGGAAGTGTAATGGGTACTCTTCTCTGCTTTCACAGAGGCAAGAGTCATTCCTTCCTCATATCCTTCTGGAAGTTCTGTCTTATTATCCGGTTCATCAGATTTCTTATCCTTTACACAGTATTTCCGAAAGGCTTCTTCCACTTCTTTGAAGCCCATCTGCACAGGCAGCTTTCCTTTTGCAGTAAATTCATGTTCTTTGCACTGTACGGAAATTTCTGTCTGCTCATAAAGGTACTCTTCCCCTGTTGCCTGAACAAGCTGCTGTCCGATCAGCATCAGCAGATTTTTCTTTCCACCGGAAAGTCCTCCCATGCCTTTTTCCATTGCTTCTTTTGTCGGTAGGATTGCATGATGATCAGATACCTTTGCATTATTAACCACACGATCTATGTTTCCCCTAATCTGTCCAGATTCCAGAAACGGAAGAAAATCTGTCATGCCTTCGGCAAGCATTTTTACCGTTTCTTTCATATCCTCGGTTACATACTGACTGTCTGTTCTCGGATAAGTAACCATCTTTTCTTCATACAGTTCCTGCAGCATATCCAATGTTTTCTGTGCAGTGTATCCGAAAAATCGGTTTGCTTCCCTCTGCAGACTGGTCAGGTCATAAAGTTTGGGCGGAGAAGTCTTTTTCTGTTCTCTTTTCACTCTGGTCACAACAGCTTCTGTCCCATCACAGAGTTTTCTTAATTCTTCCGCTTCTGTTTCAGACTGAATATTTTCTGAAATTACCGCAAGTCTTCCATCTGACAGGGAAACCTTATAATAGGCTTCTTTCTTGAAATGCTCAATTTTCTCTTTTCTTTCCGTCAGCATAGCAAGCGTTGGTGTCTGCACTCTGCCAACTACCAGACGTTTAAAATATCTGGTTGTGTAGGCTCTCGTTGCGTTCATTCCGATCAGCCAGTCTGCCTGTGCCCTGCATACCGCAGCATTACAAAGACCTGCATATTCTTTCCCGGCCTTTAATGACTGGAATCCTTTCTGAATTGCTTCATCTTCCATTGAACTGATCCACAGACGCTTCACTGGTTTCTGACAGCCTGCCAGATCATAAACTCTTTTAAAAATCAGTTCTCCTTCTCTTCCGGCATCACAGCCATTCACCAGATATGCTACATCTGCCCGGTTCATCAGGCTGCATATCACATCAAATTGCTTCTTTTTATCCTCTGATACCTGAACTTTCCATACTTCCGGAATAATCGGTAAATCCTCAAACTGCCATTTTGCATATTTTTCATCATAGATTTCCGGTGGGACATACTCTGCCAGATGCCCCAGGCACCAACTGACGATGCAACTGTTCCCCTCCAGATACCCGTCCTTTCTCTGATAAGCAGATAAATTTTTTGCAAGGCTCTGTGCCACGCTCGGTTTCTCTGCAATCACTAAAAATTTCGCCATGTTTTCCTCCTTTTCCTGTCAAAAAGGCAGTCTATAAAGAACTGCCCTTTCTCCATACCTTATGCTTTTTTGTTATTTCTGCTGATCTTCCGCATTTTCTTCATCTTCATTGATGTAACTGTCATCAGCAAATTCCAGACCTTCCTCTACAATACTGTCCTCTTTTTTCTTTCGGAATTTACTTAAAGCAAAAGCAGCTAAACCACCGAATACCAGTACAATACCGCCGCCCAGGATCGCAGAGCCAAACATTTTATTACCACCGGATTCCGGTTTTACTTCTGTTTCTGGCTGTACGGTAGTTTCTGGTTCTGGTGCTGCAGTCGTTTCCGGAAGAACAACTGCTGGTTCCTCTTTTTTCTCGATTTCCTCGTTTTCGCCTAAGAACTCTGCCAGATCATTTTCATCTACCAGTGACATCATGTACACGTTTTCGGAAGTACCGGAACGGTCAATGACCATATAAAAGGTATTTCCATTCTTTGTCTGTACCGTCAGAAACTGCTTGGAACTGTCATTCTCCTTATCATCCACAAGCTGTCCGTTTCCCGACGTGGAAAACGGTGTTCCCTCTGCGGCAGGCTGCTCCGCCGGCTGTTCTTCTATCACCTGTTCCGCAGTTTCAGCCTGCTCTGCGTTTTCATTTGCCTGTGCAAAAGCGGTCACACTGGCAGAACCCATCAGTATTGTTGATGACAACATAATCATCAAAATTTTTTTCATTACTTTATTCTTCATCTTCCAAATCCTCTCTTTCTTCTATCAGTCCGGTTGACATTTCTCTGTCCATATTTTCTTCTTTCTTTATACCTGTTTCAGAACTATCCATAGAAAGATTGCCCTCTTCATCAAACTGCATGGTAACTGTTCCATTCTGAATCCCGTCCAGAAAAGTCAGCATCTTTCGGCTGTCCATCTTCATGGAACGGATTGCCTTAATGATTTCTGCATCTTCCATCTGCTTTTTCTGGATTCTCAGTTGCCTTACATGCTCCTGCAGTTCCAGAATCTTGTTTTCAGTTTTCTGAATGTCATCCAGAACCTTTTTTAACCGCATATTCATCTCTTATTTACTCCCTTCTAGTGAAGTCTGCCAAATGCCATAAAATGTTGCTGCCAGTAAGAACTTGCAATGCTTGTATACTGAATCGGATTCCCGCAATGAATCATCATGTTATTTCCTACATAAATTCCAACATGGCTCGCTCCCGGCGTATCATAAGTTCCCTGGAAAAAGATCAGATCGCCCGGCTTTGCATCCGATGGAGATACATAGGAACAATAAGAACGAAGTCCGTCCGCTGTTGTTCTTCCCACGTTCCATCCATTTCCACAATTATTGATTACCCAGCATACAAAACCAGAGCAATCAAAACTGGTAGATG
>ERZ773164.3268-NODE-3268-length-11432-cov-2.967742_pt1 | contig 11432 bp, 10 predicted proteins | sample MGYA00511917_ERZ773164 | MGnify/ENA primary metagenome ERZ773164 (study PRJEB29015, sample SAMEA2737847) | human gut metagenome | biome: human gut; feature: human-associated habitat; material: faeces | place: China | collected 2012 ...
CGGCAGGTAAATACAATCTGTCTCATTACCCTTTGATAATTCTCGTAGTCAAAAGGAATCTCCATTTTCTTTTGAATCTCAGCCATTAACAGCATAATCCAATAAGAATCTACTCTTTTTGGATTTTCATCATGCCTCTGTGTAATACTCTCTCCATGAATTCGATATGCATACACTACATCAGACAAACAATCCACTTTATTCGCCATTGGAAAAATCACAGCTCCGATAATTGCATCCTCATACCAATAGCCCTCCGGAAATTTCAATTCTTCCCACAGTTTTGCTTTCATCACCTTTAAACAGGGGCCTCCCCAATATTGATTTCTTTCTTTTGGCAAATGTTCTTTTTTTATCATTCCAAGAAAACCATTTTTATCAAAGCGATAGCCATTTCCCTCTACAATATCCGCATCTTCCAGATACGCTTTTGACAGCAAACACTCTATTGCATTCGGTAATAAAACATCATCCGAATCAACAAACATAATGTATTTGCTTTTTACTCTTTCAAGTCCTGCATTTCTTGCACCCGAATACCCTTTATTCTCCTGCCGAATAACTTCTACACATGGATTTTTTATGTATTGATTTAAAATTTGCCCGCTTCGATCCGTCGATCCATCGTCAATTGCAATTATCTGAAAGGAATATTTTGTTTTTTGCAGGACGATCGACTCCATACATTCCTTCAGCCAGTTTTCCGAGTTATATACAGGCACTATAATCGTGAGATCATATCGAATCTCGCTGCTCCTGTTTTCAGAAAATACATCCGGCGACACGGGCGGTGCAACATCCATCAGTATTCTCTTCGCATCCTGTGAAGAAAGTGTAATCTTTTCTTCCCGTATCTCATAAGCAATCCATGCCGCTATTCTTTTAAAAATCATTTTCAACCTCCCTTTAAATCAGGCTGAATATCCACCACCAGTTTTTCTTTATCATATACAACAATATTTTTTGTTTTTCGGGCACATCAAGTTCCTGTATTTTTAATGGACATCTTCTCACTACAGGATCGTTCAGTAGTTTCCTACAATACACTTTTCTCTCACTCCTGTCTGTCATTTTACCTCTTTCCTTCAGTCCAACTAATATAACAAACCATGTCAGCCAGTTCAATTGCTGCTCAAAACAATACTCTTTTCTATTTCTGAATTCTATCTCTGCATGTTCTATTATTTTCTTACACGATTCCCATCTTCCCTCTCGAAATGATTTCGAAATAGAATCTGGATTATACCAGTAATGATAAATTCCGGCTTCTTCTTTATAGTAAAATTTTTGTGTACATAAAATCACTTTTGCACTGAAAAGGATGTCTTCACTAAACTTAATCTCTTCGAAAAAAATATCTGATTTTTCTTCAAAAAATCCGTTCTATACAATGCTCCACATGCCCCAACAACAGGTCCCAAAGTTAATTGCCTCGTAGCCAGCAGTCTTGGATATATTTCTTGTAAAATTCTCTTTCTATCATAAATTCCTCCCTGCATTTCTCTTACTGTTTCCACTCGACATGGAACATTTCTTTCCATCCCTGGCCATTCTGTCCGAAATGCTCTATATCTGACGAAATCTACCTGATATTTCTGCGCCAGCTCATAGAGCTGCTGCAGACCGTCTTTTTCCAGCCAGTCATCACTGTCCAAAAAGAAAATATATTTTCCAGTTGCCACTGTTATTCCCCTGTTTCTTGCAGACGCAAGTCCTCCATTTTTTTTATGAATCACTCGCACTCTTCTATCTTTTTCCGCATATTGATCGCATAAAACCGGACTCTGATCCGGTGATCCATCATCAATCAATATGATTTCTATATTTTCTACCGTTTGATTCCGCACGCTGTTTACACAACGTTCTATGTAGGCTTCGACGTTATAAACGGGGATAACAACAGATATTATCGGCCTATTCATTTTTCTTTTCTCCTGTTATTTTCGCTAAATATTCTTCTGCTTCTTTCCTCTCTTTCTGCAGGATGAACTCGATCCTTTGCCAGTTTATCTTTTTTGCTGTCTGCAGTTTTTTCACATGATCCATCTTCCTGTCCTCCACTCCAAATACTTTCAATAAATCATTCACCCGCGTATTGATACGTTCTTTTCTTTCGATCACAAAAAATTCTTTATGGAAAATTATTGCAAACACTGTTGCATGAAATGAATTAGAAACTACAGCTTCCGCATTTAAAATTAAATTTACAAATTCCAACGGCCCAATATCTGCACATACTTTGTCACAGATTTCTGTTTTAAAAACCGACCAGATCTCTGTTTTTGTTTTTTTAGAAATTTTTTCCGCAATTTCCTCTGCCACGCAGTTTTTATCAAAATCATAAAGCAGCACATACTTTTTATTCGTCTCTGTTTCCGGCAATATTTTTTTCCACTGACACTGTTTCAGCAAAAAAACGGGATCACAATTTCTTTGAGACTGAAGTCCCATTTGCTTCACCAATGCAGCTCCTGTCTGCTCTCTGACCGAAACAGCATCAAAGGATTTAAGCCATTCCTTCATACGCTGTCGGTCTTCTTCTTTTAACGCATCAACTGCAAAACTCGCCGCATACGATGCCCTTCTTCCCTTTTCCGTAAATTGCAGAAAGAATGCAGGATCTTTTCCATTTGGAAAGATTGGATTCCATATCTGATCGCTCCCTGCCAGATACAGGTCTGCTTCTTCTATATTTTTTAGTTCTTCACACGTTCTATATGTTGTATCTGTCAGTTCTAACGCATTTTTCCGGAAAGCATCAAATCTATATTTTCTTTTACTGAATAATTTTTTTATTCTTCCTGGCATCTTCACCAGCAAATAAATCTCTCGAATTCCTGCCCTGTCATATTCTGGATTATTTACCGCTTTCAGACTATAATGCCTGCTTAGGTAGTCCGGCTTATAGTCAATAATTTTCACCTCATGACCGCAGTCTTTCAAATATTGCATTAATGCATATGCCTGTAAGCTTGCGCCTGCATTATATACATCATGGCAAGTAATAATTCGTATTCTCATTTCTATCCTCTGCAAATACACTCTATTTTGTTGATTTCCTGCCTGTTAGAATAATCCTTTTTCCTGCACTCCTGCACCAGCTTTTCAAGCCGCTTCGGTTCCCGTAATATTTCACTGATTTTTTCTCCACACGCTCTGTTTTCCAGCGGCACTATGATTCCATCTATTCCGTTTCTCAGCTGACTTTCTGCTGTTGGATATCCCGTAATAATCACCGGTTTTCCAAGCATTTGAGCTTCCCTTACAGCTACACAATTCCCCTCATATCTTGATGGCTGCACATAAACATCACACGCCCTGATATATGGATATGGATTCTCTTTTTTCCCCAGAATTTTTACATATTGTTTCATTCCTGTCTCACATATTCTTTTACGGATTTGCTTTTCATTTTTTCCAAAACCAATTAAATACCAGGTTACTTCCAATCCATTCTGCCTGATTTGCCGACAGATATCCGGCACATTATCAAAATTTTTAGCATAGCAGAACCTGCCAATTGACAATATTTTTATCCCCGATGCATTCATTTCTTTTTCCACCGAAAAACTTTCTGCCTGTCTTTTGATGAGCTGTTCCGGCAAAATATTTTTTATCAATATAATTCTATTTTTTAATGTAGGAAATTTCTTCAAAAATTCTTTTGTAACTGCCTCTGAGATAGATGCGATATAATCATATGCCTTCCACATTTTTGTTTCGGATAAAATATCAATCTGCACCTGGGAATAGTCCGTATGGATCCATGCGATCTTTTTCTTGGCATTTACTTTCTTCGTTACAATATAATGTGGTGTCAGAAAACTTACCGCCAGATCATACTCCTTTTGGGGTTGTATTCGCGGCATAAAAGGGCTGGTATATTTATGGCTGTATTCTAAATTCACATCACTGTCTCGGTAATTATGCTTATGATCATAAATCACCGCCGCTGTTTTTCCATATAACCTTGCCATTGTTAATAAAACATGTCCCTCTTTTAAAGTTGCCTTCATTGGGTGCGCCAAAACTGTATACGCAGCTTTTCGCGGAAGCAGATGGACTTTATCCGGAATCGCATCCATTAATTCTCCTTCCTGACGAAGCAAAAAAAGATCTATTTCCCATTTGCTTTCATCCAGTGCTTCTAAAAATCCTATCAGACTTCTTTCCGCACCACCCAATTCCAATGCATGTGATACAATTAACATTGTTCTCTTCATATTCGAAACCTCTTAAATACATCTACTCCCCAAATCCTATGAATCGGTCTTGTTATCTTCCCTCGTAATTTTTGTGTCTTGTTCATCCAGGATGCCGCATACCAGTGAATAGAAACCGTATCTGCTGTTTTTTCCAGCTTTCCCGTTGCACTGTCATATGGATTCAAAACATTCACCGGATACACTGCCGCTTCCCATATTTTTTGTTTCTGCCCATTCTGTTTTAAGCCTAATGCTGTCAATGCTTTTGTATTCAGTTCCGGACACATTCTTACTCCATTCTTTCCATCCAACAGCACATCATATTCCTTCAGCATCGCCTGAACCACTGCTCCATGTGCAGCGGATCCAAATCCCAGTCCCGTATTTACATACCGCTTATTTTCAAATCCGAAATATGCATCTTCCTGCAATAGCTTTTCCAGTGGCCGAATCACTTCCACGTCTGTATCCAAATAGATCCCTCCATACTTTTCCACCGCCCAAAGTCTGACATAATCGCTTAAATATGCATACTTTTTTTCCGCATAGCACATTCGTGTATATCCATTCATGTCTATGTCAAAATTTTCTTCATTCCATTCGATCATTTCATAGTCCGGGCAATACTGATGCCAGCTTTCTATGCACTTTAAAGCTAATCGGGATTTCTTCCCTTTCCCAAACCAACAATAATGTATTTTCTTCGGTATCATGTATCCATCCCTTTCTATCACATCTTTTATTCACTGGCTATCATTCCTGCATTGCTTTCTAATTTTCTTTTATGAAAATAGTCATAGACTTTCTCTGGCAAAATTCCCACAAGAATTGGCCGCATCGTATATAGGTATCCGCTTATCGGCAGCCCCAGTTTTCGGACCGCTATTCCTTTTACGTAGGCCTCATTTATTCTGTATCGAAGCTTTCTTCTCTTATATGCTGCTCTGTCATCCCGCATGAGATAAAGCTGTTTTGGAATATTTTTACCTCTGTATCCCGCCTCATACATTTTTATCCATAAATGATAATCTTCTACCCGTAAAATACTTTTTTTCTCTGTGTATCCATCCACTGCATCGTATGCTTCTTTTCTTACCATACATGGTGCATGGCAAAACGGAGATCCATACAGAAAATCCTTTTTCTTTGGATATTCCGGATGACTTATCTTTCCCCATATTCCTGTTTGATCAAAATATCCCATATCTGTGCTTACGATTGAAATTGTTCTCTCTGTTTCCAATGTTTCATATTCAGCCGCAAATCGTTCCGGCAGACAGATATCATCCCCATCCATTCTTGCAATGTACTTTCCTTTGGCCGCTTTCAGACATCGGTTCAAGGTATAATTAAGTCCCCTGTTTTCTCTGTTTCTCAGTAAGATCATTTTTTCCGGATATCTTTTCCTATAAAGCTCTGCCACTTCGTACGTTGCATCGGATGATCCATCATCGCACATAATCAACTCCCATTCTTTCATTGTCTGGTTTAAAATCGATTCAATTGCTTCTGACAGCGTATCCGCACAGTTATACATTCCCATAATTACACTGATCTCTGGATTTTTCATATAAGCCCCCATATAAAATGCATCTGATAATAAAAGAATCCAATATATCCCAAAACAGCAGCACTTTTTATAATTTTCGCCGAATTCTCTGTAAAAATATTTTCCATTTCCCAGGGAAGCAAAATGGACGCAGAATACACAGATCCATAAGAAATCAGCCGTCCTATGAATATACCGGAAGTTTTCATCGATACAACTGCAATTCCACTTGTTAGGATTGAGAAGTTTGTCATAATGTTAACTACCGGGTTATCCGCTTCTTTGATCTGCCTGCGTCCAACCACAGAAAAAATCATAGGAATAGAATAGACGAATACTCTGATTGGATTGGTTCCATTATCCTCCCACTCTTTCCAGTCCGTTACCATATTAGAATACTGTGTATTTGACAGCGCATCGTTCATCCCATCTGTAAACCTGTTTACAAATATCAGTATTAAAATGCATCCTAAAATACACAGCACACTCTTTTTATTCCATGCTTTCCCCTGCACAATAAAGATAATCGGTACCATAAGAAGCGCTGACGCATGGAACGTTGCCCCTAACAGGATAATTACTGTCAGTGATACATATTTTCTTTTCAGAAGCAATGGAAATCCCGCCATAATAATTGCAATTGCCAAAAACTGGCGAATACCATTCTGACACCAGGACATGTAATCCGTTCCTGCAACAAAAATAAATATACTCATCCAATAGTTTTCACTATATTTCCGGTAGATAAATGCCATGCATAACATTTGTATTGCAGCTATGATCAGAAAAAAACAAACAGATGAATTTCCAATAAAGCTTTTGAAAACCACCATGAAAACGGAAAAACCTTTATCTTTTTTTATTCCCTGAAGATAGAATGGGAGCTCAGCTAGCCTATTCGGTGCTTCGCTGAAAACTCTCCGGTATGCATAGGTGTCTCCAAAATTATCAGATCGTAATGCTGCTGCTATTATGTACGGAATCACCAGCAGCACCGCCGGTGCCATCTGCCATCTTTCTTCGATCCTTCCCATAACGATCTCCTGCTTTTTCGGCAGAAATCTTGTCAGAATTATCCCTGCTGTCAAAATCCAAATTAATTGAAACCAATAGTTCGTTATGGACATCTTTCACATCTCTCCTTTTGTTTTACTAAAAGTCTCTTTTTTCATCCCCTCGCAGACTCTGCACTGTTTTCTCCACCACAACTTCTTTCCGAAACTCTCTCTCCATCTTCTCTCTCCCCGCCTGTCCCATCTGCTCTCGTTCTTCTCTGCTGCAATGCAGCATCTCTTTCATTGCGTCATACAGCGTCTCTTTATTTTTTACCTCAACCAGCAGACCGCTTTTCCCATTTTCTACGCTCTCCCTGCACCCCGGAATATTGCTTGTGATGACTGGGCGGCCTGTGGCGGCGGCTTCTAAAAGGACATTACTCATTCCCTCATGGTAACTGGGGAGCACTACGCAGTCTGCTTCTATGTAAAACGGACGTGGATCCGACTGAAAGCCGTAGAAATGGGCGATGCTGTGTTTTTCCAGTTCTTTTACCTGCTCTTTGTATTCATCTTCAAAAAAACCAACCAGATCATGGACAAAGTTTTCGTTTTCTTTTTTCAGATGCCGGACAGCATAAAACAGTTCGTCGATTCCTTTTTCTTTCATAATTCGTCCAAGATACAGGAAATGGATTCGTGTGTGCTTCGGATAAGGCTGCATTTTGTATCTTTCCAGATTAATTCCTGCCCCGGCCAGGACGATCTGGCGATCGGCGGATATGATTTTTCTTTTACAAAATTCACTGGCATTTTCTTTGTTTTCAAAAAAGACGTATTTCACTTTTTGGAACGCTTTTCGATATAAAATTGTAACAAGCCCAGTTAAGACTGGTTTTTGAAATGCTGTTCCCAACCCCTGTACATTGGCATAATACGGAATTTGCTTTTGGCCGCTGAGCAGGCCTATGTAGATATTCGGTTTTATGGAATAGGTGAGTATAAGATCTGGTTTCACTTTTTTCAGCAGACGCTCATAATCCCATAGCAGCTTTGCTTCCGTAAATGGATTCACCCCACGGCGGTTCATGGATATTGGAATGCACTGGATTCCCATGTTCTGGAAATCTTCTTCATGCCCGACAAATGGCATCGCCAGAATCACTTCATACTCTTTCTGCAATGCTTCCGCCAGTTCTCTTCGAAACTGCCAGAACATATACGAATGGTTTGTTACAATCAGAAGTCGTTTTTTCATTGCTCTTTCCCGTTTCATGTAATATCTCGCATCATTTAATTACTTATTTCATTATTTATTTTATAAATTATATCATCTTCCCATTAATATGCAATTACTTTTCTCATTATTTTCCAGTAATTTTCTTTCGTTTTCGACAGCATCCACTCTGCTTTTACTTTTTTCTTCTCTCTTCCCCATTTACTGCCATCTGTTTTCCATCATTCCCTCATGAATTCCATCCTGCCGCAGTACCGCGCCGGCTGTCTTACAGAGGCATTCGAGATCCATTCCTAATGCAATGTGATGCACATAATATCCGTCCAGTTCCGCTTTCTCCCGGATCGGAAGTTCATCCCGCCCATGGATCTGTGCCCAGCCGGTGAGGCCCGGACGGACGCTGTTTGCGCCGTACCGCTCCCGCTCAGAGATCAGATTCTCCTGATTCCAGAGCGCCGGACGCGGACCGACGAGCGCCATGTCGCCTTTTAAAATATTGAAGAGCTGCGGCAGCTCATCGAGGGATGTTTTCCTGAGAAAGCGTCCGACTCTTGTGATAAAGAAATCGGGATGGTTCAGCAGATGTGTCGGCATATCATGCGGCGTGTCGATACGCATCGTGCGGAACTTGTATATGTAAAAATACTGCCCGTTCCGGCCCACCCGCTTCTGCCGGAACAGCACCGGTCCCGGAGAATCCAGGCGGACTGCAATGCCGACTCCCAGCAGCAGCCACGATAATGCTGCCGTTCCCACAAGCGCCAGCAGACGGTCCAACAGATTTTTTAGATACTTTTGATAAACTCCTTTTTTCTTCTCCCTCATGCTTTTCCTCCCTGCTCCCTTGCTGTCCGGTCACTGTTCCGGCGTTCCTTCTCTTTCCCATAGCCGTACTTTCCGTAACCGTAACCATATTTTCCATACCCGTAGCTGCCATAGCTGCTGTATCCGTAGCCCGTCGTGCCCTCCTGCACGCCGTTCAGCACATAGCCGCAGACCGGAATCTGCGAATCCTCGAAAAATTCCAGCGCGCGCCGGACTTCCCGGTCTTTCGTTGTTCCCTGATGTACCACGAGAACTGCTCCGTCGGCAATTCCGCCGAACAGTGCCGCATCCGAAAGCACTCCGCACGGCGGCGTGTCGATGATCAGAAGATCGGCCTCTTCTTTCAGGCTTTCGATCATGGTCTTCATCCGTACCGAGCGCAGCAGCCCTGCAGGATTCTGCGTGCTTCCCGCTCCCGGCAGGATTTTCAGCGTCAGATCCCGGCAGTCGGTAAGTGCCTCCTCCCAATCCATCTGTCCCTTCAGCACGGCAGCAATTCCACGCTCTTTCCGTCCGATCAGTCCCATACACTTCATCACCGAAGGATTCCGCAGATCTCCGTCCAGCAGTACTACACGGTATTTCTTCTTCGCGAACGCCTCCGCCAGGTTCACGGCAACCGTCGTCTTTCCCTCCCCCGGCACGGCACTCGTCACAAGAAGGACCGGACAGTCACTTTTTCCGATTATTCTGTCCTCCATCCTTGTCCGGATCAGCTGCACCGCCTCTTTGAAGGCATCCGGCACTTTTGGATTGCAGATGGTAATGGTCTGTTCCTTTACGCTGCTTCTTTTTTTGATCTTCGCCTGCGGCAGATTTCCAAGGAATGCCGCATTCGTCAGCTTCTTAATATCATCCGCCCAATGGATGGTTTTTCTTGTTCTCACATAGAGGAACAGCAGCAGGAAGGCCGCTGCAAGTCCTGCTGCTGCACCATACGTGCCGGCCCGCAACGCATCCTGGCTGTTAACCGGCACTGCCGGAACACCGCTTTCATCCACCACCGTCAGTGTCGTCGCACCAATGATATACTCTGCCACCTCCGGATAATTCGTGATAACGGATTTCATCACCCGATACGCCGTCTCCGGTGACGCGTCCCGCACACGGATAGTAAAAAGATTGGTATTTTCCATCACGCTCGCCTGAATTTCTGATGTCACCGCCCCGATTCCAAGATCCCGCGCTACAACATCCTTCAGTACGCCGCTTGTCACAAGATACGGAAAGGTCTTTCCAAGCTGCTCTGCCGTTACATTATCGTAATAAGAATAACCGACCGCACGGTTCGATCCGACCACGAACGATGTATATGCCTCATAAACCGGCTGATACCGCAGCTTTGCCGTCAGAAAGGAGCCGCCTCCTGCAAGGATTACAAGTGCCAGCACACCAAAGAAAAATTTCTGGAACGCCTGGAAATACTCCGCCAAAAAGGCGATCAGATCTATTTTCTCTGGTTCCGCTGCGGAATAGGTTTCATACGTTTCTCTGTTCATGCTCTTTTGCTCCCTCTCATCGTTCTGCCCTGCTATAGGCGCCGTATCCGTAACCGTAACCATAGCTGCCTCCGATCCGCTCGCCGAATCCCGGATAAACATTGCCGAACACACAGCCGATGACCTTTTCTTCTTTCTGGTTCAGCGCGTCGATGGCATCGTTGATGTCCCGTGTCAGCACGCCGTCCTGCCGAACGGCAAGAACCGCACCATCAGCCAGCTCCACAAGCTCCTCCGCATCCGCGGCCGCGCCCATCGGCGGCGTATCCAGAATAATATAATCCATGTTTGTCCGGCACGTATCCAGAATCCGCCGGAAAATTTCACCGCCGACTGCTTCCGACGGTTCCTCCAGCCGTTCCCGGCAGATGCCCATGTAAACATTCGTATCCTTGTATTTTTCAAAAACGCTGGACGCCGACTCCTTTCCGACTGCTACCTGTCCGAAATCTTTTCCGGCCTTTTGCGGAAGTTCAAAAATCTTATACAGCGCCGGCTGACGAAAATCACAGTCCAGCAGAAGGACACGGTTCTGTTCCTCTGAAAGGGCAAGCGCCAGATTGGCGGCAAGCGTCGACTTTCCTTCATTTTCCGCCACACTGGTCACCAGCAGCACTTTTCCCCCTCTCCGGTCGAGTCTTCCGCGCACACGGGAAGCAATGCGCTTCAGGGATTCCACATAGGGAAAGCTCCGCGCCGGATTCGTGATCAGCATGGAGCTGTTTTTCCTCTTTTTTTCATGGTACACGGTTCCCAGCAGATCCGCATCAATCTTGCGGCCAAATTCCGTTTCATTTTTGACGGTATCCCGCAGAAAGGAAAAGAAGCCCACCAGCGCCGCCGTACCAAGCGCTGCCGCCAGAAATGCCATTGCAGCGTACTTTTCCGTCGGAATCCGATTCGACGGATTGCCGGAAACCTGCGGCTGCTGCAGTGTCTCCAATACTACATTGGGAATAATATAATCTGAAATGGTTGTGTAATTCTTCAGCACCGACCGCAGTACCCGAAAGGCTGTTTCCGGCGAATCGGCTGTCACGGAAAGCTCCATTAAATTGGATTCCGGCACAATTGAAGCGCTCATGTCCGCCGGAAAGGATGAGCATCCCAGCTCCTCCATCA
>ERZ773164.3270-NODE-3270-length-11426-cov-8.206490_pt1 | contig 11426 bp, 8 predicted proteins | sample MGYA00511917_ERZ773164 | MGnify/ENA primary metagenome ERZ773164 (study PRJEB29015, sample SAMEA2737847) | human gut metagenome | biome: human gut; feature: human-associated habitat; material: faeces | place: China | collected 2012 ...
CTTCCACCCACCGGACTATATACCCTTTGCTGGACGCACGGTCAGACCCCAATGTTGTGTCCAGATTACGTGCATATGTTGGTTGAAATTCCACCAAGCATAAGCGTATCGTATTTTGTCGGATATCTAAAAGGTAAGAGTACATTAATGATATTCGAAAGCCATGCAAATTTGAAGTACAAATACGGAAACAGACATTTCTGGTGCAGGGGATATTATGTAGATGCGATGGAAAAAATGCGAAGAAAATACAGGAATATATAGCAAATCAGTTACAGAGTGATTTGGAATATGATCAAATGACACTGAAAGAGTATATTGATCCGTTCACGGGTGAGCTAGTAAAACGTAACAAATAAAGATAAGCCCGAAAGGGCTTAGTGAGTAAATGATGTTGCGGTTGGCGAATCTATTTCGATGAGTCTTTAGACTCCAGTGCCGGTAACAGACCCTTATAGGGTCAAAGCAAACCACCGGCTAAGCCGGTGGTTGTGATTTAGGGACTTATTTCACAGACCCTTTCTTTTTAGGAATCTGTGAGTATGTAAATAAATTGTTTATTAACGATACCTGAAAGTTATCGATATGTGTGACTCTTAATAAATTATTTCTTTACATAGATTTCGATTTTTTTAGTTCTGACAGAGCAGGAACCTGTTGTTACCATTTTGTATCCTGCTGGTACCGGAACTTCACTGGCTTTAATAGATGTAGCTTTTTTATCGACAACGATTTTTCCAGTAGTAACAATTCTGTTTGTTTTTGCTAATCTATAAACAACTTTAATTGTTTTTCCTAATTTTTTAACCTCAACAGTTACTGTATTATTTTCGGAAATTTTTAATTTGGAATCAGTTGTTGCAATCCGATATCCGGCTGGTGCTGTGATTCTGCTCTTATCAACATATTGGGCAGTAGCTACTACAGAAAGTTTTTTACTGCTGACAACATTACCAGATTCTTTAAAAATAACAGTTACAGATTTCTTATTCTGGTCTACAGTAATATAAACTTTGTTATTTTGGGAAATTTTAATGTCACCAACGATGCCAATTGTATATCCATCTGGTGCTGTTAATTTGCCAGTGTTAATATAAGTAGCATCTTTATCAACAGTCATAGGAGCTGTTTTGATGACATTTCCTTTTCTATCCTGATATACAACAGTAATTCCTTTTGTTGTAACTGCTTTACGAACTTCTGCGTATACATAGCCATCTCTGATTGGGAGATCACCAACTTCAACAAGTTCATAACCTTTCGGAACAGTAAGTTTGCTGGTATTTACAGAAGTAGCATCTTTAGCAACTTTAAGTTTAGGCTCAGCGATCTGTTTCTTTTCGTCTGGGCAGTAGAAGTTAATTTTTACAGTTTTAGTAGGTGCTTCAGTAGCACTGCCAACATCAACAGAATCAAATGCTTCTGGTGCGGCATCAGTTCCGTCAGAGAATACGCTGACGTCAGAAGCTGCTACAGGTACAACGCTGGTCCCTGCTACGCAGGCAGCGAGCATTAAAGCCATGATTTTTTTTCTACGTTCTTTTAATCCCATACTCTTTTTCTCCTTTATTATCTGAAAAACGTATTTCTTTTGCATTGCAAGAATGGGGCATAATCATGAATTATGCCCCGTCTTGCCTGTTGGAATCTTATATAAAATTACCCAAATGGATTATTTTACAGTGATCTTTTTAAGATTGGACCATGGGCTGAATACTTTCTTGCCGTTTTCGGAAGTTCTGTTGAATGCATGCATTCCTACTGTCCAGCTTCCTTTTGGTACATTCTTAAATGTAGCTGTTACTGTACCTTCTTTGAGGTTCAGGATCTTGTGATCGCCATAGTGATATGGACGAGTCTCGCCGTTTTCTTTCTTGGAAGATGTTCCAAGTACTACGTCGTATCCTGTTGCATTAGCAGCTGCTTTATATGTTACTTTTACAGTTGTTCCGCTTACTTTTACGCTTGTGATGATCGGAGCATCCGGTGTGATTGCAGATACAACGAATGGATATGCATTTGACCAGTCGCTGAATACTTTCTTACCGTTTTCGTCACGTTTCCAAGCGTGGCAGTATGCATAGTATGTTCCCTGCTGTACATACTTAAAGTTAGTGGATGTGCTGACCTGATTCTTGCTGATGGAATCATAGTCTTTATTTGTAATGCAGTCACGGTCTGTAGAGATTACATAGTCATAACCTGCAGCGCCATCAGCATCACCGGAAAGAACAACTGTTGCTTTATTTCCAGTAACATTTACTTTAGTAATCATCGGAGCATCCGGTTTTTCATCTTCTGCTTTTCCGTCTGCAACTACTGTCTTGGATCCTGTATAGTTTTTGGATGTGCTGTTTGCTTTTACTGTATATGTTCCGTCAGCGTTCTTTTCAGAAGTATATTCTGTAGACGGAACTGGGAGATATCCGTTTAATACAGTTGTAACGCCATCTTTTACAGTTACAGTACAATCACTGATGTTCTTCTTATCAACGCCCCATGTTAAGTTTGCTCTGGAGTAAGCTGTGCTGTCAACATCGTCTGTATCGAATGTTGCAACGCCAGATTCTGTGTATCCGTTGATACCTTTGATTTCTACTCCATAAATATCACCAACAGTTACATCGATAGGAGTTACAGTGTTGCCATTTTTGTCGATTAATCTAAGAGTATAATCTTTGCCTTCAACTAATGTGCTTCCACCAATCTGAATCAGTACTTCTGGTTTAACTGGAAGGCCGCCTGCATATGTAGCGTTCTTAACACTTACATTCTTAGCAACGAATTTAACAGATTTGATTGTGAATGGGATATAAGCAACAACACCGTTGATAATTGTTCCATCAGAAGTAACAATTGTCTTAGTTCCTGCAAATCCTGTTCCTTCTTTAGCTACTGCATAGATATAACCAATGTTTTCTTTTCCAGCAGTTACTTTCTTACCTGTGATATTGTCTGCATATTTGATTTCGAAATCGCTTTCTTTTGCAGTTGTCTTTACGCCATCATTTGTAACTTTTCTGATGTTGCTTAATAATGCCTTTGCAAAAGTATGCTCATTTCCGTCAAATGTGAATGCAACCTGGCTGTTATGAACTACACCATTTACATTTCCATCAGCATCTTTATCTACGTCTGCTTTATAAGCATCTGTTACATCAAATCCTTTGCTGTCATAAACATTAAGAGTAGCTTCTACTTTTTCTTTTACGATATTGAAGCTTGCTGTGATGTTAGAACCTGTGAAGTTCTTGTTTCCATCTAATGGTTTCAGAACAACTGTTCCGGTTCCAGCTTCAACATTTTCGCCATAAGAAACAATCTCAAACTGGTTGGACACATCGTTTCCATTTAATGTTGCTGTAAATTTACGAGGTCTTACCTGTTTTCCAGTATAATCCTGATCAGCGATGGATACTTTTACATCTGCTGTGTTTGCAGCTGTGATTGTAAATGTTCCAGTTGCTTTTCCTGAATAGAAGTAGTTGCATCCCTGTACAGTGATTGTTCCAGTACCAACATTTACAGCATTGCTGATGCTTACTTCCTCATATTCAGCATCTTTATCGTTAACTTCACCCTTCTTGTAAAGAGCAATAGCACCGTCAAGCACTGCATAAGTAGGCTGGATCTTTCCACCTGTGTAAGTATAAGTAGAAGGTGTTGCAACAACCATAGCGTCTGTTAATTTCTTAGGTACGATTTCTGTCTTACCGCTTGCTGTAACAGTTCTTGTTTTGCCGTTTGTTGTTTTTAAAATATAGTTTGTGTTTGTAACAGTAACTTTTGTAATGATGTTGTTAAACAAGTCATTACCGAAAGCTTTTTCATATTCATATTTAACTGTGAAATCGCTGTCTGTGAGAGTTTTTTCTACTTTTTTTCCTGTTTCGTCTTTTGCTACAACTGTTACAGGAAGTTTATATTCGCCTGCTTCTGTAAGTGCTTTATTAATAGAAACATCATCCGGTACAGTTACATAATCAGCTTCAACTACCAGTGGTTTGATTAAGAACGGAATAGATGCTGTCTGATCTTTGTATGTTCCGCTTGTAATCTTGATGTTAACGTAAGCATTTGCTACTGGATTGTAATTTCCGTCATATACAGTTGTTGCATTTACGTTGTTTGTATATCCTGTGATTTCGTATCCGTCTGTTCCAAGATCTTCTGTTTTGGGTTTACCCTGTGCGTTGAAATACTGAATAACCAGTTCTCCTAAATCGCTCTTGGAAGGTTTGATCTCATCGCCTGTATAATCTATTGTATACTGTGTTTTTGCAGATACAGCATTTAATGCAGCTGCAGTAGCAACAACAGTGAATGTCTGCTCACCTGTGCAGTTTCCACCGTCTTTTGCACGTACTGTAACAGTATATGTACTTCCGTTTTTAAACTGTTTAGCGTCTGTACCATCAGCATTTTTTACAATAAGTGTATATTCTTTGCTGGAGTTTTTAATTGCAGAAAGGTCTGAGCCTTCTACACCTGTAAATGTCAGATAATCAGCTAATTTGCTTACAGCAATATCTGTTGGAATCTGTCCACTTAAAGTGTTAACAGTAATCTTTGTTCCTGCTGTAGAGAGGTCACGTTTTGCAACGTTAACAGTCTCATCTGTTGTGTAATATTCATCTGCATCTGTAAAATTCTTTAATTTTGTTTTGTCAACATATACAACAACGGGGTAATCACCTACTTTTGTATATTCAACCTGAGCAGTTGTAACTGCAGCAGATAAATCAGCACCGCTTAATTTTCCATCAGCGCCTTTATTACTGGAAGCAGATTCTTTTAATGTAATGTTATCTTTGGAAATCTTAATAGCCTTACCTGTATACTGATAGGACTGTCCTTTTGTTGCTGTTGCAAGGATATCTCCTTTTGCATATGCTTTTGCTGTAACCTTACCGATTACAAGTTCAGCACTGCCTGTGTAAGCAGAGTCTTCTTTTGCTGTTACAGTAAGTTTGAATTCTTCTTTATTATTAGTTGCATTAGTTACAGATGTTTCATAAGCATCAGCAGCTACATTTGCATTTTCAGAATCCAGAACAGTAAGTGCAACGCCGTCAGCTTCAGTAATAGTCTGAGCAAAACCGTTGTATGCTTTTGTTGTGGTTGCAGGTGTAGCAGTCACAGAATTTAAAGATCTCTTTTCTACAGCTACAGAAATACCTGTGTTAATGTCATAAAGAGTTTGCTGATTGCTGTCTACATCGTAAACATAAAGAGTTAATGTTTTTCCAGCCATGTCAGCTGTTGTATTCAAACTCATATCAACTGCATCGTCTACTTTTCCGTTAGAAGATGCATATGCAATACCTTTTTCGTCAACCCAACGATACTGCCATCCACCTTCTACTTCTGATCCGTCAGTTTTAGTTACAGTACCACTGATAACAGATGCTCCTCCCCAAACAACTTTTTTGCTGTCTGCAGATAAGTTAAGAGTAATATCAGCTTCATTTACCATTACAGATGCTGGAGCTGCGTCTTCTGTATCGTCAACAACAGGAGCTTCTGCAGCGAACGCATCTGCTTCAGTAGCTACGGAAGCGTCAGTACCATCGCTGAACTCAGCAGCCCAAACCGGCACGTTAGAGGTTGCCAGCATTGCAACGACGAGAGACATACTTAAGGTTTTCTTAGCCATGCCTTTCTTCGTATTCTTAATCTTTGTCATGATTATAGTTCCCCTTTGGGTGGTGGACAGGTTGATTTTGTATAGGGATTTGGTGTGAGGAATGATGATTATTTGTTAAAGTATATGCGTTATATGATTTATAACTAATTTTTTATAGATTTTTATATGAAAATACATAATTATATTCAAAAAGGTCTGTATTTAATGCGCAAAAAAGCTTTCAATCATATCCGAAAAGATGCGATTGAAAGCTTTTTTCACATTATGTAATAAACTTGCTACTTGTTGAGTATAGTTTCATACAGAATTATAAAGGTATCATTTAGAACTTTAGGCTGTAAAAGTCATTCCCATAGATTTTGCAATCTCTTCCAGCTTATCTGTGGCAAAACCAGTATATTTTTTAATTTTGTCAATTGGTTCTTTATCTTCAAGCATCATTTTTGCAAGGGACAGATTTTTCTGTTTTACACCTTGTTCCACGCCCTGTTCGATGCCCTGTTCAATACCCTGTTCAACAAGTGCTTTTCCAAGATTACACATATCCTGCACCTCGCTTTCAAATTCTTCTGTCATGGCAATGCCGAAATCATCCTGAAGACGGGCTTTCTTCGTTTCCGGGGATATGGAAAGAGAAAAGAGTGTGTTCAGCAGATCAAGGATCTCCAGATCACTTTCTTTATCAGCATCACCCAGGTTTACGATCACAACTTCCATAAGGTCATAGCTGTCCGGACTTTCATAAGGTTTCCCCAATACCGTATCTTGTACTGTGTAATAGCGGAAAATCCCGTTCCTGCGTTTTTTTGCCGGATCCGGACAGATCCAGATGCTGTAGACTTTCTGGAGTTTTTCATAGTGTTCTCCAGTAAAGACAGTCCCATACTGTTCAGATATCATTCTTGCGCAGTAATAGAAACCTCTTGTAACTAACGGATATCCCGGTGTGTCATTCAACTGGATCTCCAGATTGATGATCAGCTGCACCGGTTCTGAATTGTCCGGAATGTATGCCCTGAAACGGATGTCATAATATACCGTCTGTTCCCTGATTGCATTTGCCTCGGAATTAAGGCTGTCTATCCGTTCGTTTCCATCCAGTGTTCCGGTGTAGTCAGGCTGCTCCTGATGTACTGCGCGGCTGGAAACTTCGATGTTGCCATTTAAGCAGTTTTCACAGATAAACTTAACACTGTATTGGGAAAATTCTTTTGTACAGGATTTGAGGATCCAGGCAGCAACTGCCTTATAGGTTAATAGTTTCTTGGCACATTCGTCATATCTTGCACGTTCTGCGGCAAGGTCTATAGTCTGTGCCAGATCTGTCTGATGTACTATGGATGTCACCTCCCTGTCACATATTTTGTATTTATATTTTATCAGAGCTGTTGTTTGTTTACCAGAGAAACTTTTCGACAATCATAGAATAAATTTTGACAAAAAAGAACTCCTATCGTAATGATGATAGGAGTCCTATTTGGGAATTTCTGTTCTTCTTGCTTTATAAAAATTTCTGTATCATTTTATGTAAAGATTACTTTCTTCCCGGATTTTTTCGATGATCTGACCCCAGTAGCTATGGGATCCTATTACCAGTGCAGCAATCCGGACAGCAATGAAAAAAACTGGACCGGTCATATCCGTCCATTAAACATAAACAGAAATGAGTTTGAGGTGACCGCTCGTGGGAGCACTTTCCATCTGCTGGTAGGAAAACATGCATATGGAAAGTATCTGTGTATTCCCAACTGGGGGATCGGCACAGAAATATCGTCTCTGTCGGACTGCTTCTGGAACAGGGAACGCCTTGAACAGGACTATCCGGAGCTGTCAAAGGTGGACATCATCAGTATTGTAAAAGCACTTGAAGCACTCAGCTCATATGTAACATTGTAAATGAAACAGATAATCCGGCAGGAAATCTGCCGGATTGCACAAAATGCCAATGACACAAAACATAGCAGATTATGACATGGGAGCAAATCTGACTAGTGACAAACTAAGAAATCAGCAACAGGAACATTTTGGGATAATCTTACCAATTTACCTTTGTGAAAAATAGCAAATCTATCCGTATTATCATAAAAAACTGCCAGATCACATTCTTGCAGCAAATACTGCAAATTTGCAAAGGATTCTATATATCTTTTTTCAATATCTGAAGCAGGAATTCCATGTCCACCATTTTGAACTCTTTCTTCCACTCTTTGTTTTGCAGTTTCAGCAGAATCTACACTTATGAAAATGCTTTTAAATGACAAACATTAAGAACAATTTGTCGATTCTTTGCTGTGGCAGAAGCATCAGAATAATGTTATAATTCCTATAAACAAGAAATAACAGGAATCAGTTTGGAAGAAAGGTGGTTTTTATTTATGGGGTTATATTTGAATCCAGGAAATGAGGGATTTTTTGAGTCAGTTTCTTCCCAGATTTATGTAGATAAAACAGAACTCATTCAGTATACAAACCAGGTATTTCGAACTAAGCAGAAGTTTCTTTGTGTAAGTCGTCCAAGACGTTTTGGAAAGTCTATGGCTGCCGAAATGCTGGCAGCATATTATCAAAGAAACTGTGATTCACAAAAATTATTTGCCAATATGAGCATAGCAAAAGACCCTTCATTCCCAGTGCATTTAAACAGATATAATACAATTTTTTTGAACATGCAGGATTTTTTCAGTCGCACACATAATATTGACAGGATGTGTGAGCTTTTCAGCAAATATGTTCTTCGTGATCTTCTGAGAGAGTATCCTGATCTTGATTATCTGGATCAGACAGATCTGATTGACGTGCTGCAGGAAATTTATAGAGAGTACAAAATTCCATTTGTTTTTATTATTGATGAATGGGACTGTATTTTCAGAGAAAATAAAAATGATATGGAGGCTCAGAAAAAATATCTGGATTTTCTCAGAAACCTGTTGAAAGACAGAAACTATGTCGGGCTTACTTATATGACAGGAATTCTTCCAATCAAAAAGTACGGTTCTCATTCTGCATTAAATATGTTTGACGAATTTTCCATGACCAATCCAGGAGCGCTTGCTGAGTATGTTGGTTTCACGGAGAATGAAGTGAAAGTGTTATGCAAACAATTTGATATGAGTTTTCAGGATACAAAGTGTTGGTACGACGGATATTTTTTTGAAAAAATCGGACATGTTTATAATCCCCGTTCTGTTGTAAGTGCCATGCTGAGCCATTCTTTTGATAATTACTGGAACAAAACAGAAACATTCGAGGCTCTGCGAGACTATATTGTTATGAATTATAAGGGCCTGAAAGAAGCTATTATCGAATTACTTGCCGGAAAAAGACTGGCAATAGATATTAGCTCGTTTAATAATGATATGACTACCTTTTCAAGCGCTGATGATGTATTAACGCTGTTTATCCATCTGGGATATCTCGGATATGATTTTTCCAGAAAGGAAGTGTTTATTCCAAACAGTGAGATCACAACGGAATTTATTACTTCCATACGAGATGCCGGATGGCAGGAAGTAATTACAGCAATAAGAAATTCTGAAGAGTTACTGCAGGCAACATGGAAACTGGAAAATAAAGTAGTTGCTGAGAAAATACAGGCGGCACATTTTGAAACTTCTATTTTAAAGTATAATGATGAGAATGCATTGGCTTGTGTACTTTCACTTGCATATTATAGTGCTCGTGCTTATTATACAGAAATCAGGGAGCTGCCGTCCGGAAAAGGTTTTGCAGATATTGTATACCTGCCCCGAAAAGAGCACCTGGACAGGCCGGCTATGATCATTGAATTGAAATGGGATAAAAGTGCTGACAGTGCAATCCGGCAGATAAAAGAACGCAATTATCCCCTGGCATTGAGTGGTTACTGTGGAAATTTATTAATGGTAGGAATTAATTATGACACGAAAACAAAAATACATGAATGTATTATCGAAAAATTGGATATGTAAATTGTAAAAAGAAAAGCTCCGGTCGCAATGACCGGAGCCTTCTTTTTTAGGAATCTGTAGTAATTACCCAAATGGATTATTTCACTTTAACTATTTCAAGATTGGACCATGGGCTGAATACTTTCCTGTTATCAATGGATGTTCTGTTGAATGCATGCATTCCAACTATCCTAACACACAGGGATTACCAGTTGCAAATAAAATTTTTAATTGAACTTATTTAAGTAATATGATATAAATAAGTTTGAGGTGATGAATATGGAATATAATTTTTCAGAGGATCTGAAGTCTATACGAGAGATTCTGGGATTTTCTCAAAGTGAACTTGCAGAAAAAATCGGAGTAGAGCAGGTGACGATCTCAAGAACCGAGCTGAAAAAAACAGAACCATCGGCAAGGCTTTTGGAAGCAGTATATTCGTTTGCATTTGATAAAAACATAAAGATAAACAAATTAAAGGAAATGTTCTGGAGAGATGATTTAGGTGCAAATGAAAAATTGCTTTTTCATGGCGCTAAAACTGAAATTGACGGAGAGATTGATATTCATAAGGGAAGAAAAAATAATGATTTTGGGCAGGGATTTTATACAGGAGAAAGTTATGAGCAGGCAATATCATTTGTTTCAGGGTTTGGTAATTCTTCCGTATATTATATCAGATTTGATGACAGAGATCTGAAATGCAAGAGATATGAAGTAAATCAGGAATGGATGATGACGATTGCTTACTATAGGGGAACATTGGATGAGTATAAGGATCATCCGGCAGTAAAGGCACTTATAGAACAGTCACGGAACTGTGATTACATAATTGCTCCAATTGCAGATAACCGTATGTTTCAAATCATTAATTCATTTATCGCCGGAGACCTTACAGATGAACAGTGTAAACATTGTCTTGCTGCCACAAATCTTGGGATGCAGTATATTTTTCTGACTGAAAAGGCTGTATCCCAGATAAAATTAACAGAACGATGCTATATATCAAATAATGAAAGGGAATACTATAAAAATATAAGACTTGAAGAGTCAAAACTGGGTGATGACAAAGTTAAATTAGCTAAAAGGCAATATAGAGGGCAGGGAAGATATATTGATGAGATTCTGTCATAAAGGGGTGACCAATATATGAAAAGGATGAATAAGGATGGAGTGCTTTTATGTGAACTTCAGGCAACAGCATTTGAAAAGTCAATTGATAAAATGGAGTCAAGTTCAGAGATTTTTATCAGGCGATTTATGAGGAGTCGAATAGCTAAAAGGCTTGATGATGGATCAGTACTGGAAAGTAATATCCAGGCAGAGGATATCCTGCAGCTGGTTAATGAAGAATATGGGTTTTCTAATTATGGTTCTGTGAAATATACCCGTAACGAAATGTATTGGATTGGATATATTTACAGGTATTTTGTAATAACCTACGAATTAACTTCCATGCAAGTCTATAAGATCGTAAAGCCAAAGGAACTGAAAGGGCTGTTTTTGCCATATCATACAATGGATCCATCTCAGGCTATTGAGCGAATATTGGAAGCAAAAGGCCTGTTTACAGATGAAAAAATGGAATTGGAACGTCAGTATGAAATATTCAAAAGAATACGAAATAAAAAAATATAAGGGGCTGTCCTGAAATTCACCAATGTTAAGATTTTCACCGTATGATAAAGTAAAGTTTTTAGCAATATCAATTTCATTTCCGTTTAATGTAGCATAAATTTCATCAGCTGGTACTTCCAGTGAATATCCTCTTCCTGTCGGAATCAGCGAAGAGGAATACCTGGTCAACATCCTTAAGGGAAAAGAAAAAATGTCAAGATCAGAAATTGAGAAAG
>ERZ773164.3276-NODE-3276-length-11389-cov-9.864390_pt1 | contig 11389 bp, 10 predicted proteins | sample MGYA00511917_ERZ773164 | MGnify/ENA primary metagenome ERZ773164 (study PRJEB29015, sample SAMEA2737847) | human gut metagenome | biome: human gut; feature: human-associated habitat; material: faeces | place: China | collected 2012 ...
TTCCCTGCATCATTGCCAAGTCCTTTGCCCGCATTTTCTACCGCAACGCGTTAAACAATGGTTTGCTTTTACTGGAGCAGCCGGAGCTTCACGATGTGGTGAAGGAGGGAGATACCATCACCGTTACCGTGAACGAGGATGTCGAGTACAATGGAAAGAAATACCCGATTGCTTCCCTGCCGGAGAACCTGATGGAGATCATTGAGGCCGGCGGCCTGGTCAAAGCCATGCGCAAGCGCAACGGACTGGATTAGGAGGATAGTATGGGACAGACAATCATCGAAAAGATTTTATCACATAATACCGGCAAAAACGTAAAGTCGGGCGATATCGTGACCGTAAATGTAGACCGCGTTATGTTAGACGATATCATGATTCCGTTCATCGTGGACAAGTTCCATGAGATGGGCTTCGCAAAAGTATGGGACCCGGATAAGGTAGTCCTGATTTACGATCATCTGGTTCCAGCCAGCCAGCAGGACGATACCCGCCATTTCCGTGTGGGCGACGCGTTCGTGGAGCAGTACGGCATTAAAAACATTCACAGAAGTGACGGTATCTGCCATCAGCTGATGACGGAGGCTGGCTACGTAAAGCCGGGCCATGTGGTATTCGGCACTGACAGCCACACCACCACCTACGGCTGCGTGGGTGCTTTCTCTACCGGAATCGGCTATACCGAGATGGCTTCCATCCTTGGAACCGGAACTCTCTGGGTCAAGGTACCGGAGACCATCAAGGTTGTGATTGATGGAGAACTTCCGGCCAATGTGATGTCCAAAGACGTGATTCTGCGCCTGATTGGTGATCTTGGCGCGGATGGCGCAACCTACCGTGCTCTGGAGTTTACTGGTTCCGCTGTGAAGAACATGAGCATTGCCAGCCGCACCACCATGGCAAACATGGCCATTGAGGCCGGCGCTAAGTGCGCGCTGTTCACTCCGGATGAAAAGACCGAGGAGTACTGTGGCATTAAGCTGGATGATTTCCAGAAGAGCCTGGTGGGCGACGCAGATGCTGTATACTTAAAAGAGCTTCACTACAAAGCAGAGAACTTCGTACCGGTGATGGCATGCCCGTCTCAGGTAGACAAGATCCGCAACGTCAGCGAGCTGGAAGGCACCGTCATCGATCAGGTCTTCATCGGTTCCTGCACCAACGGCCGTCTGGAGGACCTGCAGGCAGCAGCTGAAGTATTAAAGGGAAAGAGTGTGGCTCCGTATGTGAAGCTTATCGTCACTCCGGCCAGCCGTAAGGTATACCAGGATGCAGCAGCCTGCGGCGCCATTAAGACCTTAATGGAGGCAGGTGCCATTGTAACTCATCCGGGCTGTGGCCTCTGCTGTGGACGTACCGGTGGCATCTTAAGCGACGGAGAGCGCGTGGTAGCCACCAACAACCGCAATTTCCTGGGCCGTATGGGAACCTCTAAGGTAGAAATCTACCTGGCCTCCCCAAGAACCGCCGCAGCTTGTGCTGTAGCCGGTAAGATTGTGAGTTTGGAGAAATGACTATGAAACAGCAAAAAAAAGACAAAACCAATGTGATGCGTCTTCTGGACGCGGCTGGCATTTCTTACCGAGTTCAGGAGTATGAAGTGGATGAGAATGACCTCTCCGGCATTCATGTAGCAAACCAGATTGGCGAGGATCCGGACAGTGTTTTCAAAACCCTGGTGCTGAAGGGAGAGAAGCGCGGCTATCTGGTATGCTGTATTCCGGTGGCGGAAGAACTGGACTTAAAGAAGGTAGCCCGCGCCGTGGGAGACAAGAAAGTGGAGATGCTTCCCATGAAAGAGCTTTTGCCCACCACTGGCTACATCCGCGGTGGCTGTTCCCCCATCGGAATGAAGAAGAAGTTCCCTACTTATATAGAAGAAACAGCAGTTTTATTTGACGAAATTGCGGTCAGCGCCGGCATTCGCGGTGCCCAGGTCATTTTAAATCCGGAAGATTTAAAGGCCTACACAGAGGCAGAGTACGCCAGCCTCACAATTGAATAAAAGATAACACGGAAATTGATTTACATAAAAAAGAGCCGACATTGTTCGACTCTTTTTTTATGACGGTATAATTAACAAAAATGTAATAATTACTTAACACTTCGGAAGAAAAATGAAACAAAAAAACACCAGTTTAAGCGGAGAATCTTTGTGCAAAGCTATAGAAAAGGGAAAATCCCTGAAAATTCCGGGTGGCATATATGACAAAAGTGTGAAAAACTTATTGACAGTTTTACTTGTCCCCCACTATAATATCGCCTGACACAGAAAAACGGGTGATTTCAGGACTTAACTCCCACTTTAAGTCAGAAAAATGCCATATTTAGGGAATCACATGATTGAAAGGAGCACAATATGTATTCATTTTGCTCATTTCTCCAGGCGGTATGTCAGCTTGTAAAACACATCTTTACTCCGATGGTAAAGATGACCAGGCGTTTATACCGCAGCGCGGCCATTCTTATGACCGGGACTGCAGTGGTAGCCGTTATGACTTTTTCATCAGCCGGATTTGCGGCAGGCGGACATAACGCGCTGACCGCATATGCTGAGACCTCCAATGGAGAGGATCCGGAAACGGAAATCCCGGAAGAGGAAGCAGGGAAAGTATCTGGGGAAACGCAACAGCTTACAGAAGCAAAGATACAACTGCGTATTACAGATCCTGACAATTTGAGGAGCGGACAGCTCCTTGTGGGTGATACAATAGCAAGAAATGTACAGGAACAGAATGCTGTACGTCAGGAGCAGAAGGCGGTCATTGAAGAGACCGAGAGGGAAATTGAGCGGGTTGAGGAAGAACGCCGCAGACAGGCCGAAGCGGAAGCTGCCAGAAAGGCAGAAGAGGAACGCCGACACGCAGCGGCAGAGGCAGTACGCGCCTCGTCGATCATCTCATTTTCGGATCAGGATTATGAGGTCTTAAAGCGCATTGTGGAGGCCGAGGCAGGCGGCTGCGATATGCAGGGAAGAATCCTGGTAGCTAATGTCATTTTAAACCGTGTGCGGGATTCAGAGTTTCCATCCACCATTACGGATGTGGTATACCAGCGGTCCCAGTTCTCACCGGTCAGCGACGGACGGTTAAACAGCTGCACAGTATCGGAGAAGACTGTGGAGGCAGTGAACCGGGCACTTTCCGGGGAAGATTATTCCCAGGGCGCGCTGTTCTTCATGAACCGTATCCGGTCGCGGTCCAGCAACGTCAGCTGGTTCGACGGACATCTGACCTATCTGTTTCAACATGAAAAGCATGAGTTTTTTCGATAGAAGGCAATAATCTGATCAAAATCAGACGAACAATGCAATAAGGCAGAAAAACGAAAAGAGGGTCCGAAAGGATTCTCTTTTTGTGCATAAGGGAAAACTTAAAAAAACACTGTATACATAATTCAAAACTTATAGACCATATGAGAATTTTGTTATGGGTTTTTTATTTCCAAATATTGACTTTTTCTTCACACAATGAGATAATAAACGCGAATTTCGGAAAAAATTCATATCGAGGAAAATGAAAGAGAGGTTGAATGAAGATGGCAAATATCGATTTAAGTCAGTATGGTATTACCGGAACCACTGAGGTGGTTTACAATCCTTCTTATGAAATGTTATTTGAGGAAGAGACCAAAGAGACTCTGGAAGGATATGAAAAGGGACAGGTCAGCGAGCTTGGCGCTGTCAATGTTATGACCGGTATCTATACAGGTCGTTCACCTAAAGACAAATATATCGTGATGGATGAGAACTCCAAGGACACCGTTTGGTGGACCTCCGATGAGTATAAAAACGACAATCATCCGGCAAGCAAAGAGGCATGGGAAGCGGTTAAGGAGATCGCTAAGAAAGAGCTCTCCAACAAGAGACTGTTCGTAGTCGACGCATTCTGCGGCGCAAACAAAGATACCCGCATGGCTATCCGTTTCATCGTAGAGGTAGCATGGCAGGCACACTTCGTAACCAACATGTTCATCAAGCCAACTGCTGAAGAGCTGAAAGACTTCAAGCCGGACTTCGTTGTTTACAACGCATCCAAGGCAAAGGTTGAGAACTACAAAGAGCTTGGCTTAAACTCCGAGACCGCAGTTGTATTCAACATCACCAGCCGTGAGCAGGTTATCGTTAACACCTGGTACGGCGGCGAGATGAAGAAGGGTATGTTCTCCATGATGAACTACTACCTGCCGTTAAAGGGCATCGCTTCCATGCACTGCTCCGCTAACACTGACTTGAACGGTGAGAACACCGCTATCTTCTTTGGTCTGTCCGGTACCGGTAAGACCACCCTTTCCACCGACCCGAAGCGTCTCCTCATCGGTGATGACGAGCACGGCTGGGACGACAACGGCGTATTCAACTTCGAGGGCGGCTGCTACGCAAAGGTTATCAACCTGGACAAAGATTCCGAGCCGGACATCTACAACGCTATCAAGAGAAACGCACTGCTTGAGAACGTTACCCTGGATGCAGAAGGCAAGATTGATTTCGCAGACAAGAGCGTAACCGAGAATACCCGTGTATCTTACCCGATTGACCATATCAAGAACATTGTACGTCCGATTTCCGCAGCACCGGCAGCTAAGAACGTCATCTTCCTGTCCGCAGATGCATTCGGCGTACTTCCGCCAGTATCCATTCTGACCCCGGAGCAGACCCAGTACTACTTCCTGTCCGGTTTCACTGCTAAATTAGCAGGTACCGAGCGCGGTATTACCGAGCCGACCCCGACCTTCTCCGCTTGCTTCGGCCAGGCATTCCTGGAGCTGCATCCGACCAAGTACGCAGAAGAGCTGGTTAAGAAGATGGAGAAGAGCGGTGCAAAAGCATACCTGGTTAACACCGGATGGAACGGTACCGGCAAACGTATCTCCATCAAGGATACCCGCGGCATCATCGATGCAATCTTAAACGGTTCCATCAACAATGCACCGACCAAACAGCTTCCGTACTTCAACTTCGAGATCCCGACCGAGCTTCCGGGCGTAGACACCGGCATCCTCGATCCGAGAGATACCTACGCAGATGCTGTTGAGTGGGAGACCAAGGCAAAAGATCTGGCACAGCGTTTCACCAAGAACTTCGCAAAATACGAAGGCAACGCAGCAGGCAAGGCTCTGGTTGCAGCAGGCCCGCAGATCTAATCGAGTACAAAGCATAACATTGCAATACATATGGAAAAGCTGCCCTTGTGGCAGCTTTTCTGTTTAAGAGGAGATGACATGAAAAAATATATATTCTTTGATTTAGATGGAACCCTCACCGATTCCGCGGAGGGCATTACCAATTCCGTGGCTTATGTGCTGAAGCATTACGGCATTTCTGTGGAAGACAAAAGCACGCTGAATGTGTTTGTCGGCCCGCCGCTGGTGGAGAGCTTTATGAAATATTACGGATTTGATCGGGAACAGGCAAGAGCATCCGTAGGCATTTATCGCGAGTATTTTGAGGATAAGGGGATGTTTGAGAACGCCGTATATCCGGGCATCCCGGAGCTTTTAGGCAGCTTGAAAAAAGATGGATACAAGCTCTACGTGGCAACCTCCAAGCCAGAGCAGTATTCCGTAAAGATCATAGAGCATTTCGGCCTGGCGGAATATTTCGAGATGGTGGGTGGCGCGGACATGAATGAGACCAGAGTCCACAAGGGCGATGTGATCCGCTATGTTATGGAAAGCTGTGGCTTCACGGACTCGTCTGAGATCGTGATGGTCGGAGACCGGGAGAACGACATGAACGGAGCAAAGCAGAATCACATGGAATCTGTGGGCGTCCTTTATGGCTATGGAAGCCGCGAGGAACTGGAAAACTCCGGAGCCTGCCATATCGCTAAGACCGTGGAAGAACTTGGAAAGGTGCTACGCAGCCTGTAAAAAGGATTTGTGTTTGTGTGGAATGATCAGACACAAAAAGGAGTATGACCAGAATCACTCAGGCCATACTCCTTTGACATTTCAAAAAAGAATTTATTTGGACTTTCCGTATTTCTCCTCGCAGTACATGCAGCGGTAAGTCTCGGTCGTCTCATCTGCCAGATAGAAGATGTGCGGCAGCTCCTGTTCAATGGAGGTGATGCAGCGCGGATTCTTGCAGCGGATCACGTTGGTGATCTTTTTCGGCAGCTTCAGCGCTTTTTTCTCGGTGATCTTGTTGTCACGGATGACATTGACGGTGATGTTGTGGTCAATGTAGCCCAGTACATCCAGGTCAATGTTGTCGATCGGGCCCTCAACCTTGATGATGTCCTTGCGGCCCATCTTGTTGCTTCGCGCGTTCTTGATGATGGCTACCTGACAGTCGGTGAGACGGTCAAGACCAAGGTGATAGTAAATGTCAAGGCTTTTGCCAGCCTGAATATGATCCAGAACAACGCCTTCCTGTAATCCACTGATATTTAACATGGTTTTTCCACCTCCAGTAAAGTCATGATCAGAGCCATACGAACATATACACCGTACTGAGCCTGCTTGAAGTAAGCTGCTCTCGGGTCGTCATCCACCTCAGTAGAGATCTCATTTACACGCGGGAGCGGATGCAGCACGTACATATCGTCCTTAGCCAGTGCCATTTTTGCCTTGTCCAGAATGTAGCTGTCTTTTAAGCGGATGTAATCCTCCTCATTGAAGAAACGCTCTTTCTGAACACGGGTCATGTAGAGAATATCAAGCTCCGGGATTGCTTCATCCAGGTTGCTGACTTCCTTAAACTCAATGCCCTTTGCGCGGAGCACATCATCACGGATGTATTCCGGAACCTTTAACTCGTCCGGGGAAATGAGTACGAAACGGACATTCTGGTAGCGGACCATAGCGTTGATCAGGGAATGAACGGTACGTCCGAACTTTAAGTCTCCGCAAAGACCGATGGTTAAGTTGTCCAGACGGCCCTTTAAGGAACGGATGGTCATTAAATCGGTCAGGGTCTGGGTCGGATGCTGATGTCCGCCGTCACCTGCGTTGATGACCGGAATCTGGGAATGCATGGAAGCAACCAGTGCAGAACCCTCTTTCGGATGACGCATGGCAGCAATATCTGCGTAGCAGGAAATCATGCGGATGGTATCTGCAACACTCTCGCCTTTTGCTGCAGAGCTGGAATTGGCCGAAGAAAAACCAAGTACGCTGCCACCTAAGCTTAACATAGCGGATTCAAAGCTAAGACGGGTTCTTGTACTTGGTTCATAGAAAAGAGTAGCCAGTTTTTTGCCATCACAAACGTGAGCATATTTTTTGAGGTTGTGTTCGATATCGGATGCCAGTGTCAATAACTCGTTGGTCTCTTCAACGGAAAAATCCAACGGATTCAACAAATGTCTCATAACGTATCTCCTTTGCTTTTTCTCTGGCGGACGGATCCCCGACCGCAGGTCTTAGGACATTATAGCGGAAAATATGTTAGATTACCAGTCCCTTTTTTAGAAAAAACTATCCAAAAATTGGCGGGTTCCGACTGCGATTTTTTGGATAGTTTTTTCCTGCCTGAGTATGTAATGAATCCGTAAGGAAGATTAAGAAAAAGCGGATATCAAAAATGACAGGTTCATGGTATGATGTGCATGAGCAGACAGGAATGCCAGGAAGCTGCTTTGCCGGTTTTAGCCAGGGAATATCTGCAAAAGGGAGAAGCATATTTTATGGAAGAAAAGAAAACACCCGTCATCCGGGTGAAGAACCTATATAAAATCTATCAGGTGGGCACAAACAAGGTTTATGCGCTGAATGGTGTGGATTTTACCATGTACAGGGGTGAGTTCTGTGCCATAGTCGGCCCGTCCGGCTCAGGAAAGTCCACACTCTTAAATATGCTGGCCGGTCTGGAAAAGCCGACAAAGGGTGAGATCATCATAGCAGGAAAGCATATGGAGCGGATGGATGAGAACCAGCTGGTGCAGTTTCGGCGGGAGAATGTGGGGTTTATCTTTCAGTCCTACAACCTGCTGAAAACGTTAAACGCAGTGGAAAATGTAGCGCTTCCGCTGTCGTTTCGCGGTGTACCGAAGAAAATCCGCAATGCGAGGGCAGAAGAATATCTGAAGCTGGTGGGGTTGGAAAAGCAGATGAAGCACATGGCAAACGCCATGTCCGGTGGCCAGCAGCAGCGCGTAGGCATTGCGAGAGCACTGGTCGTGGATCCCAAGATCATCTTTGCGGATGAACCGACCGGAAACCTGGATTCTAAGACGACCATGGAGGTGTTAAGGCTGATGCAGCGTATTGTCCGGGAACAGCAGCAGACCCTGGTTATGGTTACCCATGATAATTACATAGCCGGATTTGCGGACCGGCAGTTCCACATCGTGGACGGAAAGATCTTAAAGATCGAGGAAAAGAAAAAAGAAACACAGGAAGCAGTGCAGGAGATGCAGGATGCTTTGCATAGAGGAGAAGAGTCATGAGAAAAATGAGATGGAAGCGGCTGGCGGCATTTGCGCTGGCAGTCATGCTGTTTGCGGGAGCGGTACCTGCCGCAGCGCCGGTACAGGCCTACGCATCGGAGGTATCCGTATACTCCGACAAGATCCAGCGGGGAAAAACAGGAAAGTCCCTGACGGTAAGCTTTACCATTAAGAATACCAGCGGCAGCGAAATCAAAGACGCAAAGATCGCATTCGATACCAGCGGAGGCGAGATCTGGGATGAGGACGAGGAGGACCGTCAGTATGGTTACTCCTTTCCGTTTGAGGTGACCGGAAAGCTAAACGATACCGATCATCCAAAGGGAATCGGAAGCATTTCAGACGGAAAAGAGAAGAAAGTATCTCTGACCGGTACGGTACGGCGGGATCTGTCAGAGGGTTATTATAAGGTGCCTGTAGTAGTTATGGATAAGGACGGAGGCTGGATCGGCTATGAGGACCTGCGCGTCTGGATCACCAAATCCACCTCCACCGACAATGATGACGATGACACCAACAAGACCTACGATTTTGTTCTGGGAGAGGGGCAGGACGCACCGCGCGGTGTCTACCCGAATGTCATGAATTTTTCCATCGGTCTGCGCAACAACAGTCCGGCTACCGTGTACAATGTGAAGGCCAGCATGGTCCTCGACGCGGACAGTGCCAAGTTCCCGTTTGAGATCAACGATGCCAACTACGACAGGATGTTTGACAAAATTGCGGTAGATGAGACGGTCCAGCTGGATTACAGCTTTGCTATCCGCAAGGAATCCTATACCGGCTATTATCCGATCACGATGAAGATCTATTACTCCGACAGCTCCACCGGCGAGGAGTTAAAGACCTATGAGACATCCTTCTTTGTACATATTGTGAGCAAGCCGACCAAGGACGATTATGAAGAGTTCAATGAGCACGACCGCACCAAGGCCCGTCTCATTGTCGATGGCTACACCACGGATCCGGAGACGATCGTGGCAGGAGAAAGCTTCAATCTGCTCCTGACGGTCAAGAATGCGTCCAGCAGTGTGTCGGCTTCGGATATTCTGCTGACCATGGAATCAGAAAAGGTGTCTGACAGCCCGGTATTTACCACGGAATCCGGTTCCAGCTCTGTGGCGATCCATTCCCTGGGAGCGGGCGCGTCTGCCCAGGTAAGCTTCCGCATGACCTCCCGGTCCGGAGTAGACCAGCGCTCCTACGGACTCACCATAAAGGCAAATTATGACAGCCCGGAGTTTAAGAATGCGGAGGGCACTATGTCGGTGGACATTCCGGTTAAACAGATTCCTCGCCTGAACACCGGAACCTTTGAGGTAATGCCGGATTCTGTCAGCGTGGGTGAGGAATCCAATGTGATGTTCGGCATTAACAATACCGGAAAGGTAACGCTTTACAACGTTATGGCCCGGTTTGAAGCAGATTCCATCCAGACAACGGACACCTACGTGGGAAATATCAAATCCGGAGAGACCGGAAATGTTGACTGCATGGTAACCGGTTCGGCTCCCACCACGGATGATGGCAAGGTAAAGGTCATCATTTCCTATGAAGATGAGAATGGCGAGGTGTCGGAGGTGGAGAAGGAGCTGACCCTCTATGTCAGTGAACCGGCTCCGGACATGGATGACATGGACATGAGCGGCATGGATGAGATGCCCCAGGAAGAGCCGGGACCGGTGCAGAAGTACGGAAAAATCATTCTGGCGGCTGTGGTGATCGTGGGGGCGGTTGTGGGCATCACGGTATTCCGGAAGCACCGGAAACGGAAAAAAGACGCGGCCCTGCTGGCAAACGAAGACGAAGTGAATGAAGAACCGGATGAAACGGTGGATAAGGAAAGCAAAAATCCGTAATCCGGTGCATGAAATGGTTGAGAGGAAACGAGAACGGTCAATTACCCACCACTTAACCTAACGGCTTGAAGTGGGGGCTTGTAAAAGCCTGATTGACTAGCTTAAGTGTTTCGAGCACTACGTTAGGAGAGAATGTGTAATCATTAGATTACGTAAATAGGTACCTGCAGGTGTTATACCTAGCTTGCAGCTCTACGGTATGTGGTTAAACAGTCTTGATGGGACGAGACAGTGCCGCATGCAGCAAAACCTCTCATTAACATTGGCGAAGGTATCATTACGGCAGGTGTGGCCGGCTTAAAGCATTGACACACCAATTTAAGAAAGGAGTGCCTGTTATGGTATACGTATTAGATAAAAACGGACAACCACTGATGCCTACCGACAGGCATCGTAAGGTCCGACTGATGTTACAGTCAGGCCAGGCCAAAGTAATCAAAAGGTGTCCGTTTACAATACAACTGAATTATGATTCCGGACATCAAACACAGGAAATTTCTCTTGGAATTGATGCCGGAAGCAAACATATCGGAGTATCGGCAACCACAAAAATCAAAGTGTTATATGAGGCAGATGTAGAACTGAGAAACGATATCGTAGATTTATTATCGTCCAGACGGGAACTTCGCCGTGGGAGACGTAACAGGAAAACCAGGTATCGTCAGGCAAAATTTAATAACCGGAGACGTGGAAATGGCTGGTTAGCACCTTCAATCCGACAAAAGATCGGGACACATCTTACCGTTGTAGAAAATATTTGTAAGATCCTTCCGATAAGCCGGATAATGGTTGAGACAGCTTCCTTTGATATCCAGAAGATCAAGAACCCGGATATCCAGGGCGCGGAATATCAGCAAGGTGATCAGCTAGAATTCTGGAACGTCAGGGAATATGTTTTATTCCGTGACGGCCATACCTGCCAGTGCTGTAAGGGTAAGTCCAAGGACAAAATTCTGAATGTGCACCATATTGAGAGTCGTAAGACTGGGGGCAATGCCCCGAACAATCTGATTACACTATGTGAGACCTGCCATACCGGTTACTACAAAGGTACCGTACAATTGCCAAAGGCCATTAAACGCGGCATGCGATTTAAGGATGCTGCATTTATGGGAATTATGCGATGGGCTTTCTACGAAG
>ERZ773164.3279-NODE-3279-length-11383-cov-3.324417_pt1 | contig 11383 bp, 9 predicted proteins | sample MGYA00511917_ERZ773164 | MGnify/ENA primary metagenome ERZ773164 (study PRJEB29015, sample SAMEA2737847) | human gut metagenome | biome: human gut; feature: human-associated habitat; material: faeces | place: China | collected 2012 ...
TGACCTCCGCGCTTGTTTGTCCGGCGACGATCGCAGCACCCATCCGGTTTAACTGCTCGTGCACGCCAAACCTTCCATTAAAAACACGCTCCGACACCATACAGTTTCCTTCTGCACAGCACAGTGCCGTCAGCATCGGGGACTGCAGGTCAGTCGGATAACCCGGATATACGTCCGTTTCCAGCAAAAGCGGAGAAACCAGCCTGCCTGCACGTTTTACCAACAGTCCTTCTGAATCCGGGACAATCTGTGCGCCCATTTTTTTGGCAACTGCAATCACCGCTGTAAGCTGCCCGGTCGGCGCCTGCCGCAAAAAAGCTTCCCCGCCTGCCGCGAGTACACCGATCAGACAGGTTCCTGCCACGATCCGGTCCGCATCGATGGAAAATTCTGTGCTGCAAAGCTTTTTTACGCCCTCAATTCGAATCGTTTTGCTTCCGGCTCCTTCGATCTTTGCCCCTGCACCGTTTAAAAAGCGGCACAGCGAAACGACCTCCGGTTCCTTTGCACAACCTGTCAGCACTGTTTCTCCCTTTGCACAGACCGCGCATAAAATCGCATTCTGCGTCGCACCGACGCTCGAAAACGGAAAACGGATCTGTACGCCGTTCAGTCGCTTTGCAAATACCGTCAAAAAATTGTCATCCTCCCGCCTTATCTGACAACCGAAGCGCGCAAAGGCTTTCAGATGCAAATCGATCGGGCGGTCGCCGATGACACAGCCGCCCGGATCGCAGAAGGACGCCTGCCCCAGCCGCCCCAAAAGCGCGCCCGTCAGCACGATGGAGGAACGCATCCGAACCACTTCCTCTGCCGGAAGCCTGCTTTGCAGCGCACCGGAAGCGTCCACGCAGATCTCGTGACCGGTTTTTGTCACTGTTGCGCCGATTTTCTGCAAAATGCGGCACATGCAGTCCACATCCGAAATATCCGGGCAGTTTCGCAGTGTCGTCTTTCCGGCGATCAAAATGGTCGACGCCAGAATCGGCAGCACGGCGTTTTTCGACCCCTGCACTGTCATTTCCCCGTAAAGAGGTCTTTTGCCCCTGATCCAGATTGAATCCACAAAACCACCGTCCGCGCTGTCCTTACCCTATACTATGGCAAAGATGCCGTATGCGTGACAAGTGCAGCTGCACTGCTGCCCCGTGTCCGGACAAAACGCTCGTCTTCTTTGCTCCCGGTGAAGGCACGATACGCGCATACCCCATTACACATCCCGGACCTTGATGCCGCGGGCAACGCTCATGACGAGCCCCATCTCGATCAGCAAAAACAGGATCGATGAGCCGCCGTAGCTGATAAACGGCAGGGACACGCCGGTGTTCGGCATTGAGTTCGTTACGACCGCAACATTTAAAATGACCTGAATCGCGATATGCCCCAGCACGCCGACAACTAACAGCGCACCGAACAGATCCGACGCGTTGTTCGCAATAATCATCAGACGCCAGATCAACAGCAAAAAAATCAGGATCACAGCAATGCCGCCGAACAGCCCCAGCTCCTCACAAATGATCGAAAAGATCATATCATTCTGCTGTTCCGGCAAAAAGCCCAGTTTCTGGATACTCTGCCCGAGCCCCTTTCCAAAAATACCGCCGGAGCCGATCGCATAGAGTGCCTGCAGCGTCTGGAAGCCCTTGCCGGACGCATAGGCTTCCGGATCGAGCCACGCCATGATACGTGCGAAACGGAAATCCAGCCCTTCGATGCTCTGCAGCTGCTTGACACCGAAAATTACGCCTATAACTGCGAGTGCTCCAATTCCTCCTATGATGAAAAATGGTTTGTATTGCGGACTCGCCACAAACAGCATCAGGATCGCAATTCCCAGCACGATAATCGCAGAGCTCAGGTTGTTGGTGATTTTCCAGATACAAAAAACGTGCGGCAGGGAAACTCCAATAACCGTCAAAAAGCCTCTCGACGTCCGAATGTTTCTTCCCATCTTGCAGATAAACGTCGCCAGAAACAGAATCATCGCCAGCTTTGCGATCTCCGCAGGCTGAATCGACATACCTAGATTCAGCCACCTTCTTGCACCGTTGACCTCGACGCCCAGCGGTGACAGAACGAGTGCAATCAAAATCAGGGAAACCACATAGCCGATTACCGCAAACCGCTCCCAGAAATGATATGGGATGTGTGAGACGAAAAACATCCCCCCCAGCCCCAGCGCCGCCGCAAACGCCTGATGCATCAGATAATAGTCCTCGTTCAGATTCTGCGTTGTCGCATCGTAAGCGCTGGCGGAATAAATCATAACCAGTCCGAAGCCTGTCAGAAACAGGATGATGAACAGAAGACTGTAATCAAAATAGTATTCTGTTTTCTGAGATTTTCTCCGTCCTGCCACTTGCTCACCCCTTCAGGCTGTTTACATATTCCTTGAACATTTTACCGCGCACTTCATAATTCGGGAACATTCCCCAGCTCGCGCATGCGGGGGACAACAGCACCGCGTCGCCCGGACACGCTGCCTTTACACAGGTATCCATCGCTTCTTCAAAGCTGTCCGCCAAAACGATATTTTCCATTCCGTGCTTCTTTGCGCACTCCGCGATCTTTTCTCGCGTCTGACCGATCAGCACCAGGTATTTTACCTTATCGCCAAATGCTTCAATCCACTCATCGTATTCACTGTGCTTGTCATAGCCGCCTGCGATCAGGACAGTCGGTCCCGGCATGGCTCGGATTGCCTGGATCGCCGCGTCCGGGTTGGTTCCCTTGGAATCGTTGTAGTATTTGACGCCGAAACGCTCGGTTACGAACTCAATGCGGTGTTCAACTGCCTTGAATTCCTTGATCACCTTCTGGATCTTCTCCAGCGGAACGCCCATGTTCATACTGATAGCAACCGCTGCCATAACATTTTCATGGTTATGACGGCCAAGTAACTTCAGATCGTGGATATTGACAATCACGGTCTCTTTCTCGCCGTCGTTGTATACAATCTCATCCTCTTTCAGGTAGAAACCTTGTTTCAGGGTACGCAGACTGGAAAAATATACCACCTTGATGTCTTTTAAAGTCTCACCAAATTCACGCAGTACCGGATCCTCATAGTTCAGGACGCAGACATCGCCCTCTTTCTGGTTCTTGGTAATGCTCTCTTTCGTCTCGATGTAGCATTCCATCGTCTTATGACGATCCAGATGATCCGGGGTAATATTTAAAATAGCGCTTACATTCGGGTGGAAATCGGTCATGGTCTCCAGCATGAAGCTCGATACCTCTGCAACAGTTACGGTCTCATCCGTTGTCTCCAATGCATGGAATGCAAACGGCTCACCGATATTTCCAACTACAAATACGCTGTCATAGAATGACTTCATGATCTCGCCGGTCAGGGAAGTCGTCGTTGTCTTTCCGTTCGTGCCGGTAATGGCTGCCATACGTCCTTTGGCACAGTGATATGCAAGCTGCATCTCGCCCCAGATCGGAATACCGGTTTCACGAATCATCTCTACAAACGGTGCATCGGTCGGGATGCCCGGGCTTAAAATTGCCAGCTCCACGCCTAACAAATCCGTCTTTTTCAGCTCTCCGAGGACGAACGTGATCGTCGCGCCTTCGTCAAATTTCTTTTTCAGCTCCTCTGGATCCAGTTTTTCATTGCCATCGTAAAGCACTACCTCTCCGCCTTTTGAGAGAAGGAGCTTTGCAGCTGCAATACCGCTGATACCTGTTCCTGCTACTAATACTTTCTGACTCATAATCTTCCTCCTATAATCCTAAGTATGCTATAAGGCAAAGGATTGCCGTAATAATCGAAAATACGCCTACGACCCTGGTCTCAGACCATCCGCAGAGCTCGAAATGATGATGGATCGGCGCCATCTTGAAAAAGCGCTTTCCGCCCGTCTTCTTAAAATAGGTTACCTGAATAATAACAGATAATACTTCCACCAGATAAATCAGACCCACGATCGCGATAAAGATCGGCATCTGCATCATAAAGGCACTGGAAGCGACAAAACCGCCGAGTGCCAGTGAACCGGTATCGCCCATAAACACACGCGCCGGATAGACATTGAACAGAAGAAAGCCCAGAAGACTTCCAACTACTGCGCCGGTAATCGGGCTAATGCCGCTGTTCTCCCCGATCGCCACGATCGTAAAGAACGTTGCTACCAGAATCGTCACACTGGTGCACAGGCCGTCCAGACCATCTGTGAAGTTCACGCCATTGTCAGTTCCCAGAATGATGAAGAACAGTGCCGGTACAAACAGCCAGACCGGAAGCTGTAAATACTTGCCGGTAAATGGAATCAGCATCCCTGTTCCGATGTCCGGTGAGGTTACAATATAATAGGCAAAAATACCTGTGATCACAAACTGTCCGATCAGCTTCTGGATCGGATTTAAGCCCTCCGAACGTTTCATCACGATCTTGATGTAATCGTCCAGAAATCCAACCACGCCGAATCCAACGGTCATAAACAGCACCGGAATGATCTTCGGATAATCCCGGATATAGAGCAGAGACGTAATGATGATGCTGGAAAGAATTACCAGACCGCCCATCGTCGGGGTTCCCTGTTTTTTCAGATGCGTCTGCGGTCCGTCATCGCGCACCTGCTGTCCGAATTTCAACCTGTGGAGAAACGGTATCACGATCGGGCACAGCACTGCGCTGACCACAAATGCGATGATAACCGCCAGTATTGTTTCATTTACCATGTCACACCTCTAACTTATCTTCCTATGTATACAGAGATAGTTCCTCAAATTATACACTTCAATAGTATACGTCTTTTTAGGGGAATAATCAACCTCTTTTCTCCACCCCCAGATACGGCAAAATGACCTCAAACAGATCGCGGATCACCGGGGCGGCAATCGTCCCGCCATAGTAGATTCCTTCCGGTTCATCGATGGCGATAAGCGCGATCACCTGCGGATCGTCCGCTGGTGCAAACCCTAAAAATGAGGAAATATATTTTTTCCGGCTTCTTGGAAGTTTCTCCGAAGTTGCCGTCTTTCCGCCGATCCGGTAGCCCTCGATCCGGGCGTTTTTCCCACTCCCCTCTGCCACCACCTGTTCCAGAATATAACGCAGCGTCTCACTCGTCTGCTCCGATAAGATCCTCTCCCCTTTTGGATAGGAAAACGCGTGGACTGCCTGACCATCTGCCCGCACGGCACGGATCCCGATGTGCGGTGTGATGCGCGTGCCTCCGTTGATCAGGGAGGATGCCGTTGTAATGAGCTGGATCGGCGTGATCTGAAACGACTGCCCAAAAGAGACGGTCGCCAGCTCCACCGGTCCGATCTGATCCGGCTGGTGCATGATCGTCCCCGCCTCACCCGGAAGATCAATCCCAGTCTTTCCCAGCAGACCAAACTGCTTAAAATACTGATAGTACCGCTCCGGTCCCAGCCGCTGTCCGACATCGATCAGAACAGGATTGCAGGAATTCATCATTCCCTGTAAAAACGTCTCCCCGCCGTGTCCGCCCACCTTGTGACACCGAATCTTCCGATCTTCCACGATCCGGAATCCTGGGCAGGAAAACTGATCAGTCAGGTTGACCACGCCCGCCTCCAGTCCCGCAGCGGCAGTCACGATTTTGAATGTAGACCCCGGTTCGTATGTATCATTTAAACAGGGATTGCGCCACATCTGATTGAGGAGAGCTTGTTTATTTTGCGCTGATGCTGCGTGTGACTGCACTTCATTCTTCCAGGATATGTCTTCTTCTGTTTCTGAATCTTCGTTTTTTCCATCTGTCACCAGCTCAAACGGCTCATTCAATGAAAACTCCGGTGCATTTACCATTGCATAGATTTCCCCGTTCTTCGGGTTCATCACGATGATCGAGACGCGGTTCGCATTCTTTTTCTGCATCGTCTGGTACGCCGCCTGTTCCGCGTACATCTGGATATTGACATCCAGACTCGCCTGCAGATCCCGCCCTGCCTCCGGCTCGATGCGATCCTCCGCCTCATTTTCCAGCTCGATCCCCGCCGCGTCCGTGAGCGTCAGGATCTTGCCATCCGTGCCCTTTAAATACTTCTCATACTGTACTTCCAGACCGATGATCCCCTGATTATCTCCCCCGGTGAACCCCAGCACTTTCGATGCCAGACGTCCATATGGATAATATCGTTTATAGTCCTCATCCACCTTGACCCCCTCCAGGCGCATTGCCCGGATCGCATCGCCCCGCGTTTTCTCCACATTAGACTTGATCACCTCCCTGGAAGATCGTTTTTCCGTCTTTTTCCGCACCTCTGCCTCCGGAAGTCCCAGTTCTTCGCTCAAAACCCGGATAACTGCCTCCGTATCTTTTACCTGATTATGAATCACAGAGATGGTACACACAGTCCGGTTATCGGCGATCACCGTTCCGTTCCGATCAAGGATCCGCCCGCGCGGCGCTTTGATACTGCGCTCCCGCTGATGCAGCTCCTCCGCCATCTGGCTGTAATAATCCGCTTTATACAGCATGAGGAAGAACAGTCTCCCCGCCAATCCTGCCATGCACAGGCAGATGGCGGCGCACAAAAAGACAGTTCTTCCTCTGTGATGCGTCCGGTTCCGATTCATACTGCTTCCTGTCTGATCTCATTGCTACAGTATATCATACGAACCGTTTCTTTATTCTGTATTTTCGTTACTGTTCACACACGTGTGCCCAGCAACGGGATTTTGCCGATGCTACGCATTCCAAATCGGCAAAATCTGCTGCCAGAACTGTATCGTACGGATTTTTCAGTTCAGAAAATTCCTACCTGTGAACAGTTACTCATTATCCGCTGTTCCGGTGTCTCTGCCCGTTTCCGCCGTTTCACCGTTTCCAACCGCCGCCGATTCATCCTGCACATTTCCCATCGTATCCGGATAGCTGTACTCGTCTCCGGAATCGATAAATTCCTCATCGTAGTTCGCCCAGCCGCCCTCCGGAGCCGGAGTCGTCTCTGCCGGTGTTTCAGCTGCATTCGGATCCTCGGTCGCTGTGCCGCTTATAATGCCTTCTTCCTGGCTGGAAAGATTGGTCTCGAGATCCTGTGCCGCGCCGCCTGCCGGGAATACATTCTTATATGGAAGGACTTCCGCCATAATCTTGCTGAAAATCTCGCTGGCAAAAGTCGAATGTGCCTGCTGCTCGCCCGGCAGATGCGGGGTATCTACTACCACATAGCAGAGTACCTGCGGATTGTATGCCGGTGCATATCCGATAAAGGAAACCAGATAATTCTTCTCCGCACGCGGCTGCTTCTGCGCCGTACCTGTCTTACCAGCCACTTCGTAACCGGCAACTGCCGCCGCGCCCGCGGTACCGCCATCACCTGATACTGTCTGGTAAAGCGCATTATTAATGAAGTTCGAGGTCGATTCCGAAACCGTCTCTCGCACCAGATTTGGGGAAACGGATTTGACAACGGATCCTTCGTCGTTCAGAATCTCTTTTACCACATGCGGCTCATAATAGGAACCGCCGTTGATTAAGGACGCATATCCGGCTGCCATCTGCACCATCGTACAGTTATAGTTCTGTCCAAATGCGTTGGTCGCCAGAGAAGCCGGATCCATATTGGATGCCTGATAAATCAGACCTGACGCCTCGCCCGGAAGGTCGATGCCCGTCTTCTCGCCAAATCCGAAAATCTTCTGATACTGGACAAACTTCTCTTTTCCCTCCAGTGATACAATACGCATCATAACGACGTTGCAGGATTTCATCAATCCCTGTGTGATCGTCAGCGGTCCGTGACCGGCTCGGGCAACACACCGGATATCCCAGTCTCCGAAATGCAGTTTTCCGCCGCACTCAAAGACCTCGTTTCCGGAAATCGCGCCTTCCTCGATCGCCCCGGCTACCGTAAATGCTTTCTGTGGAGAACCCGGCTCATAGGAGTCGCTCACGCAGAAGTTTCTCCACATTTTATACCACGCCTCGGACTTCGTCTTTTCATCCATCGCCTGGATTTCCTCATCCGTATAGTAGGTGCTTAAATTGTACGGATCATTCAGATTGTAACGGGTCGTCGTATCCATCGCCAGGATCTCACCGCTGTTCGGATCCATGACGATCGCCGCCGCCAGATTACTTCCAATGCCCGCCTGCCACTCATCCAGATATTTCTGGACAATCTTCTGGATGTTGACGTCGATCGTCAACTCCAGCGTCCTTCCGTTCTGCGCCGGTTTTACCGTTCGCTCGACGTTCGAATCGCCGTTTAAATAACCATACTCACGACCGCTCACACCGTTCAGGATATCATTATAATACTGTTCAACACCGCCGGATGCATTGCCATCCTTGAGGGCAAAACCAACCACATTGCATGCCAGCTCATTGTACGGATACGTTCTCTTATATTCTTCCTCGAACCATACGCCCGTGATACGCTGGTTGCCGCCTTCCTCCGTCGGCAGCGCCCGGTATTCCTTGTTCTTGTCCTTCTCATAAGTCTCAAACTTCTCTTTGTCTTCCGCTGGAAGCTGTTTCGCATAGATCACATACTGGCTGTCTTTTTTCTCCTCGATCATCGCCTGCAGCTCGTCCCGCTTGTAACCGAAGCACTCCACCAGCGCGTCCAGCGTGGCATCGAGATACTGGTAGTTCTCCTCCGTATCCAGAATCTGCTTCGGATCGATGACCAGATTGTAAACTTTCTCGCTAATCGCCAGATACGTCCCGTTCCGGTCGATAATATTGCCGCGCTTGTAGGGAATCGTGCGGCTCTCATAGTCCTGATGGCTCAGGACTATCTGATTGTACGACTCGCCCTTACTTTTTACCAGATTATAAAGCACCAGCACCAATGCAAACAAAGCCAGCATAATTACCAGGACGGTAATTGCCAGCTTTTCCTGCATATATTTCCGAAAGGTCTGTCTGCCGTTAGTGTTTTGGGATGTCCTCATACTGTCTTACATACTCGCTTTCCGTCTTGTCATATAAAAGAATCTGATCCTTATTTGCATATACCATGCCGAGCTCTTCGGTCGCCACTTTATATACATGATCCAGATCCACATACGTGTCAATCCGGGTCTGAAGTGCATCATTCTCGGACTTCAGGTTCTCCAGTTTCAACTCCAGATCCTCAATGTGGCTGATACGGGTCGTGATCGACGCCTGCTTATGCAGATAATTCATACATAAAACCAGCGTGATCAGCGCAGCGATGGTCAGCGCCAGCACATACGGTCCGTTCATGTAAAGCGCCTTTTCCTGGTTGCGGCGCACGGCGTGTTTATGCCGGTACTCCTCTCTCTCATCTCTTTCTGGTCTTATCTCCACGGTTCTCTGAACTTTTCGCACGGTATTACCGTCCACATACGTGGAGGCCGATACATGTTGTCTCCTTCTGACAGACATAACGTTCCCTCCCTGCTCTTTCGCTTTTTCTCTCTTTTATCTCCCCCGCACCTGAAACGATCTCTGTTCTGCGGTGCAGTTATGCTTTTGTTTATGATTTTTCAAATACCCGGAGCTTTGCGCTCTTGGAACGCGGGTTTTCTTCCATCTCCTGATCGGTCGGAAGAATCGGTTTTCTTGTAATCACCCGGCCGCGGCTTTTGCGTCCACAGACACAGACCGGAAAATCCGGCGGGCAGATGCATGGATTTTCATTCGTCCGGAAACGGTTCTTTACGATTCTATCTTCCAGGGAATGGAACGTAATGATCGAAAGCCGTCCGCCCGGTGCCAGGCGCTCAATCATCGTATCGATCGAATCTTCCAGCACATCCAGTTCCCGGTTTAACTCGATCCGGATCGCCTGAAACGTACGCTTTGCCGGATGACCGCCGGTCGCCCGGACCTTTGCCGGAATCGATGCCCGGATGATCTCCGTCAGCTCGCCTGTCGTCTCAATCTCTTTTTTCTGTCGTGCCTGTACGATGTGTTTTGCAATATTCTTCGCAAACCGATCCTCACCGTAGTCCCGGATGATCCGGTACAGTTCCATCTCACTGTAGGTATTGACGATGTCCTTCGCGGTCTGCTCATTTCTCTGATCCATCCGCATATCCAGCGGCGCATCGTCCTCGCGATAGGTAAATCCCCGTTCCGCTGTGTCAAGCTGGAAAGAAGAAACACCCAGATCCAGATAAATTCCATCCACCTGCGGAATCTCCAGCTCATCTAACACCTGTGCAATCCGCTCATAATTGCTCCGCACAACGGTTATCTTATCTCCAAAGGGAGCCAGACGTTCTGACGCAGCCGCAATCGCGTCCGCATCCTGATCAATCCCGATCAGGCGTCCGCCGTCTCCCAGCCGTGCCGCTACCTCGCTCGCGTGACCGCCGCCTCCCAGTGTCCCATCCACATAGATACCCTGGGGCTTTACACAGAGACTGTCAACCGTCTCATTTAATAATACTGATTTGTGATTAAATATCATATGCCAAGGCCTTCCATATTTTCTGCAATCTCTTCCATGTCATCATAGACATTCTTCTCCGCCCAGGTCGCCTTGTTCCAGATCTCGATCCGGCTTCCGACGCCGACCAGGACAACCTCCTTCTCGAGTCCTGCAAAATCCCGCAGAACCGAAGGAAGCAGGATTCGTCCCTGACGATCCACCTCACACGCCGAGGCACCTGCCAGAAAGAAACGGGAGAATTTTCTGGCATTCTGATTGGTAAGTGGGAGTGCCTGTAACTTCTCTTCGAACTTTTTCCACTCAGTGTTATCGTACACAAAAAGACAGCCATCCAACCCCTTTGTCACCACAAATTCGTCTCCAAGCTGTTCCCTGAACTTCGACGGAACGATCAAACGTCCCTTCGCATCGATTGTATGATTGTATTCTCCCATGAACATATCAATCACCCGTCATCCGATGTGTACCACTTTTGTGTCCCGAAAATCCATTTCGTTCCACTTTTCACCACTTTCTACCACTTGTTATGTTTATTTTAGTACATGCCCATCAAAATGGCAAGGTCTAAATCGAAAAAAAATCAGAAAACTCAGGCACCGGTTCTTTTTCCGAACACATGTACCTGAGTTTTCTGTACTTATCTATATTTGTTTCTATTTCCACTCTTATTTTATAGCGCCGTCTCCAGCCCTCTTTCAGTCTCCGTCTCCAGCCCGATATACTGATTTAAGAGTTTGTCAAGCTCCACACTGTAGTGATAAATTGTGTAATATGCTGCCTTTGTGTCAATATTTTGATTCAGCTGCTGTCTTGCCCGTTCAATCTTTTGAACTAATTCTTCTCTCATATCCGCCATCCTATGCATTCTCCTTTTCTATTCTCTAGTGCCATTCCTCCTTACTTCACTGTCATTTTACGTCTTCCACCAGCAAAAAGCAAACTATTTCGACCGATTAAATTCGACAAAAAACGACGTTTGTTACTGTTCACACACGTGTGCCCAGCAACGGGATTTTGCCGATGCTACGCATTC
>ERZ773164.3290-NODE-3290-length-11352-cov-5.657254_pt1 | contig 11352 bp, 7 predicted proteins | sample MGYA00511917_ERZ773164 | MGnify/ENA primary metagenome ERZ773164 (study PRJEB29015, sample SAMEA2737847) | human gut metagenome | biome: human gut; feature: human-associated habitat; material: faeces | place: China | collected 2012 ...
TGATTATAAACCAACTTTTACTCGCACTTTACATAACATATTACTTGTCATAATCAAAGTTTCCTTTCCCTTCAAAATCATCTTAGAACGAGTTATTCCTAATGGATTTAGAACATTTTCTGTCAAAAAATCTGCATCAAGTTTAGTCCCATTATATTCATCCGGAAACAAACCAATCATATGAACTGAAGCCTTTCCATACTCAGTACGAAATTCTACCCCTGAAATTACTTTTATCTTCATCGGTTCTGCTAGCGACTTCATTATATCAATATTAGCAACTGTATGATGATCTGTCACTGCAATACACGAAATCTTTTTTGCCGCAGCCTCTTTTAATATTTCTTCGCAGGTACCTTTCCCATCTGAAGCATCAGTATGGATATGAAGATCCCACTTGCGCCATAATGAACCAAATTTACTATTCATATGCTTTTTATCTTAGGTTAATTGTCTAATAATTAAGAATAACACCTATATTCTATCAAAGAATCCCTCGTATTCTTCGTCGATAATCTTCCATTCTCCCATTTTGCGTCCACCTACACGAGCTATCTTGTCTAATTCTTGAAGGCGTTTCAGATATTTCAGAACTTGACGTGTTGATAATCCCATTGAATCAGCCATTTGAACAGTACTGACTTTAGGATTCATAGATATCAGTTTATATATTTGGCGACTTGCTTTTATGAACTCTTTTGTGAACTCCACGGGCCCTTTTGTGAACTCTTTTGTGAACTCCACAGGGCCTTTTACGAACTCAACTTCTTGAAAAGTCTTGTCTGTGGTAGTATTATTGTCATTTCCTTCAAAATTTAAGTTCCATAGAGTCACGTGAAATTCGGAAGCATTGGAGGTAAATTCCGGAGCGTGGTAGTCTGAAAGACGCTCATAACGTCTATATGTGTTTATGATTTTCTTCATTCCGCTGCCTCGCCGTTCCATCAGTCCCAATCGGCTGAAGAAATCAGCCAATAACGGATTCCTTCTCTTGGATGGCACAGTAAGAGGATTCAGCTGCTGAATAAGCCTGCCGTCCATCATTCCTCCGGGAGAGTATATTTCAAGCCTGTCATCGTACATGTCAATATGAATCTCACTTCCCATCTGCAAGTAATCACGATGGATGATGGCATTAGCAATCGCTTCCGTCACCGCACGTTCTGGATAATCTGGAAGTTCCTCACGATAGTCGTTCTCCTTCCACCATTTCTTATGAGAGTTATTTCTCACAAAAGACACGGCATCCTGCAATTGGCCAATCACGCAACCTTCCAGTTCAACATCATCAATCGCTTCTCCCAGGCCGCTGGTCATGTCCAGACCGTTCCAACGTGTGCAGAAAATGCGTGACTGCCGTACAGGCGATTCATCAGCCAACAATGCTCCGGCATTTGTCAGATTGCCGTTTTCATCCACAATGCCCCATGATACGAACTCGCTGTCATCAAACGAACGCTGCAGCCGTTTGTAATGGACGGATCTGAGTTTTGAAAAAGCCATGTCCTCAAATCTGTAATTGGACGGCAAACTGTCGTAAGTACGTCCGGAGCCTTTCAAGACGAGTGCTTTCAATTGAATACGGTCTGCCGTAACCGACTCGTTTCCTATGCGTACAAATGCCAGTCGCTGTTTGTCTCCAATGTAGTAATATGGAGTTTCCTGCCCAGAATATACATGCAGCAATATGAGTCTCTTTCCATCAATCTCCTTATATTCAAGATTGACCACAGGCACCGGATCAAGTTTGGTCTTTATCTCCTCGCTGATTTTCTCCGCATCGTTTTCTGCATCTGCCAGCCCGATTATCTGGTCATCATCACTGATACCGAATATCAATATACCGCCTTCACCATTGGCGAAAGCAGACACACTCTTAAGCCAGCTTTTAGGACGCTTTATTTCGAGCATCTGCTTTTTATCATAGGCTGTTGCTTCGCCTATCAATGATTTAATATCTAATTCCATTGCATTCGAAATCTGCTCGTTAATTTTGAGTTAGAATACCATACTCTTATTCCATGGGTTTAATCTTGGACTCAATAAAGTCAATCTCTGCGGCCGTTAAACCATATTTCGCATAGAGCTCTGCATCTGTCCAGGATTTTGAGAAATCTTGTATTGGGACAAATGAATAAGCCTTTTGCATTGTATTTTGAGTTATTTTAACAATAGAAACTAATAGATGGAACAATTTTGTTTGCGTATAAGAAACAACATGTTCTGCAATTTGCCTGCTATCATATGGACCTATGACCAGGTATGTCTCTGTGCAACAAGAACCTGGTTCTACAATAAATGGTGTAATCCAATCTACTTTACAGTCTCCAATACCCCAAGCTTTAGGTATCAATATTTTATAGCCATCTATCCACGCTACATTTTTCCTGACGGTTTCTCGTTTTATATAACCAACTCCATATCTACGCCATCCATTATAATAAAATTTAATACTTCCATCAAATGGAGTTAGTACAAAATTCGGCTTCACTCGCTTATAACTATTATTTTCCCTGATATCATAACCAAATGGATCATTTGCGCTAATTATATCTGAAAAACTAGGCTCTTTGAAACTTTGTATTTTTCGTAAGATATCAATTACCTTACTATCTCTTATAAATATCTCTGAATTTTGTTCACGCATTGGACGCTCTACTGCGCTAATATTATCTCCATTATGCGTTACTATGTTACATAAACCCTCCTCATCGTTATTTCTTAAGAAATAGCTTACACCGCCTTTAATTTCAACACCGGGGAAACATTCTGAAGCGTTTGGATAGTCATGCAAAATCCTAATATGTTTATCATTAAGCATTTTATCCCTAAATTCCTCCAATCCTCGGCCACCAGTAAACCAGCGTGAGGGAGTAATGATGCAAATATACTTAGGAGACAAAGTAAGCGCAGCATCAACAAAATAGTTATAAATAGCAGGCGCACTCGATCCCATTCCTCCTCCATCGTTTCTTTGATACGGAGGATTACCCACGACGACATCAAATTTCATATCTGTTAATTGCTTTATTATCTCATTATTATTTTCGCCAATCAAGTCATACGACGTAAAATCGGCATAGATGTTTTCAACCGGCATTCCGAGCAGCGAGTAAACCTTGCGCGTAAATTCGTATGCCAAGGTCGAGGTCGCAATTGCATATAATCCCAGCTTGACCTTCTCGCCGAATCTTCGAAACAACGCAACGGAAAACTCACCCTCTTTGGAGGCTATATCGAGGAATTTGGCATCCGCCTTCTCGCTTAACTCTTCGAAAGGCAGGATAGCTACCATCTCGTCGGCGACCTTTGCAGGGGTAACTATCTCTGAATCGGACAAACGTCCGAACCTTCGCATGGCAATCTCTACCCGCTCCATGGGGTGAAGTGCGGCGTCTCGGATTAGATCATTAGTATTCTCGATTTTATAGTCGAGATCATGCAAAATAAACGGATTGCTCTTCTCCTGGATTACCTCCAGAACCTTTCTGTCCAGGCCGAGATGGTTGGCGATTCGCCGGTTATCCGACGTCTGTGGAATTGCAGCAATCATCTCCTCCAACGATTTGACAGTTGAATCCGTCAGGAAGGCAAAGAAAAGAATACGCGCATAATAGGCGGCAAGCCGTTTGTCGAGTTTGTCGTCTTCCACTGCCGGGTTCGGCCGATCGGGGTGTTGATTGGGTTGATCTGTCGGTTCAGCATCTCTGTTCCCAGTTCCTTCCGGTGTATCGGGTGTGTCAGGCGTATCAATATCATCACCATCACCCTCTGTCGGTTTTATCTGGAGACCATTTTTTGCATCGATGGGAGCAATCTCCCGCAGAACATTGAGTAGCTCAGTGTCTTCCAATAGAATACTGTCGGTCGGAATTTCCGATGCCTCGTCCAATACGCTGCGGTTTCTGGAATATTCGCGAACCGCATCCGTAATATTGGTCGGAGTCGCTTCCTGCAACTTATGTTTGTTCAGTACGATGATAGGAGAGATTGTCAATTCTTTTGCGATACGTTCTCTCAAGCCTGCATTACCCTGAACCTCTGTATTGACATTGTAGAACTGCGATTTCAACTCCTGCAACCGGAACATGCGATTCGGATCGAAGTCTACCAATAATGTCTGCGGCTTCATGTTGTACTTGATGGTTCGGCCGTTTTCATCCTTGAAGGTGGTAACGTATTGATTCTGCAAACGGAATATTGCCTGATCGTATTCCTGCGGAGATGATGTTCCCTTGAGGTAAAGCATCGTGTCCCATTGCGGCACGGTTGTTCCTGTCAGCATTCGGTTAACGGTCAATGTCAGTGTCTTGCGGCCATTCTCTTCACAAGTCTTTATCTTCCCTTTGACAATATCCGTAGTCGCGTATCTGCGCTCTTCGTCAAAGCCGGCTATGTTGATAACTTCGTAATCGCATAGATTTTTGAATCGGTCTTTTTCTCGTTGAATCAATGCCGCCATGGCATCGCAGGAGGCACGGAAAGGCAACACGACAACAATATGGCGGCACATCTTACCATCCTTTATTTTGTCGTAATCGAGAAAGCCGAGCAGATTCTCATCCTCTTTCGTACCGTCGATTACCTCCAGCAAATCCAGAATCTCAGGTTCGTGTAAAAATTGCCGATGGCTGCCGTCTCTTTTAGTTGTCATCGACTGAGGTCGGAACAACTCGGAAAATGCGTAGGTAATGCCATTTTTACGTAATTCCTCCATCTTTTTTACAGAAGAGGCATTCGGATTGAACGCAAAGCGAATCATCTGTGGAAATCCATAATAAGGATTGTCCCATTCGTTGCAGTCATCCTCTTTGAGATGTTCGTCGTCCCACTGCTTCTGAGCGTCGATAATGTCCGTAAACTGAACAAAGGCAATGATGTCTTCTTTTTTGAATTCATCGCTCATCAAAATACGGTATGGCGTACCGGAAAGATGTATGCGAATCTTTGTATCCAATGCTTTTACAGCTTCGTCCACCTGCTCGAGCGTTTCGAAGCCGTCAATATTTTGCAACTCTTTCTCAATCTGTGATTTGCTGAGATTATATTGTTGCAAGACCTTTCCGTAGGAAGCGCCACGAGCTCCGAAATGGGTTTCATCAACGATCAGCAAATCAATCTGATGTTCAAAAACCTCTTTGTGCTTTGCCTTGATTCCTTCCCCTTGCAGATCTTGTAATGTCAAGAATAGTGCGACCTTATCTCCGGCAGCGAGAGTATCGGCAACAATAGTTTCATTACTATTTAATGACGCACTGTCCAGAAACTTGTAGCCAGCAAAGTAAACGTGGCTCTCAACAGTCTTTTTCCATTCTTGTTTTACGTCTGCCTTAGCTGAAACGACGACCACAATTTTCGCGTCCATCTCTTTGGCACAGCACATAGCCGTGAAAGACTTACCGAACCGCATTACTGCATACAGCAACAGATTGGTGCGACCGGCAACTATAGCATTTCTGAAGTTTTCAATAACCTGCTGCTGATTGGCTCGTGGAGGATAGCTATCCGTTCGTTCGTAGGTAAGTGTTTGAGGTAAGCGGTCAGGAGAATAGAACTGATATTTGCCGTTTTTCTCTCGTGCGCTTTGATATATGTCCGATATAGCCTCTTCCAGATCAGCGGTTGTAGCCCCTTCGAAGAACTCCTTTGAATAGTAAGGCAGATGCCCAAACGTATCCGGCAGCAACCGTCTTCTGCCTTTTTCCTGTTCCAGAAAAGTATGGACAGCAAAATCACGAAAAATAGTCTCATTGTTTATCTGTGCCGAATGTACGTACTGCTGTATCAGATTTGGGAAAATCTTTCTCCATTCGTCCAGACGAACACGCACTCCTCGGGCCGTGTCACCGACCTTCAGATAGTTTGGAACCGTTTCGGTAGAGAAGGCATATATATGTGGCTCAACCCGCCCTACAATCAGGCCATCGAGAAGAGCAGTGTTTATTTTTAGATTTGCGTCTGCCATACTATTTTTCTTTTTTTAACAATGAAATAAAAGTCAGTGTTTTATTGCTGTTCCAATCCATAATCTTGCAATAGGTGCCATTATGTTTGTGAATATTGCCTTTCTGACAACCTTTACACTCTTGAATCGTTACTTTCGAATCAAACAGGTCCTGGACTGTTTGTTGTACACTATGGCAGCTTCCCGGAATTACTCCTTTCAAACCGTCCATTTGCCAAATATTCCATGAGATGATGGAAGCAATATTTTGCAACGATTTGAGTTGTGGCTTTTTGCCAAACTTTGCTTTGTAATAGTCTATGAAAGTATACAAAAGAGATTCCCGAGCAAGAAAAAGATTATCTCCCTGCCATTCGTAACCATAAACACTCATAAAGGCCGACTGGGCAGCTTTTAGCCATTCGCTTGACGTCTGCGTATTTTCCCCGACGATGCGAAGTTTTCTATCAAGTAATCCTATCCTTCTTTCTATCGGGATAGGTTCTCCAGTTACGGAATCATATCGGCTCACCAGATAGGGAGCCTCTCCACAGGTAATTTCAAGGCGATTCTCATTGATGTAATCATACCAAGTTTTACCTTCAGGAAATATGATTTTCTTATCTGAAGGGATCCACGAATGTGAACCGTCAGGATTATCCACCTCTATATTAAATACATTTTCCCTTCCAAACCAAGTATTGTCAATCAAGTTATTTTGTTTGTTACAGATCCATGACGGAGTGAAAACTTCTGCCATTTCACGACTACGTTGCTGTTGCATTTCACGGCTTTTGACAGCCCGAGGCTTGATTACCTCTTCATTTTTGCCAGTAATAGCCTCTAAAGTTATTTGATCGCTATACTGATAGCCAACACCCAAATCGGCATAATTGTTTGTCGCCCAAAAAATATTAACTTGACTATTTTCTGAACTTAAAGTGCGATCTATGAGCAACATTGATAGCAGATTGGGGGATTGTTCAAAAATTTCATTTTCGCATATGTCTATCTGTAACAGATTCATATATTATACATTTTTAACATCTTAATTGCCGTTTCAGTGCACCTCTTAACTAAAGTAATTATTCTATATCATAATTAAAATCAGCCTCAATAAGATCTTTAATATCTACTTTAAGTAGTTGGGCAATCTCAACAAATTGGGCCATTGATGGCTGTACCTTATTAGTTTTCCATCGTGAAACAGTCATATCTGTGACACCCATCTGTTCTGCCAACCAGCGATTAGTTATTTCTTTTTCAGCCAAAATTACACGCAACCGATTTGAGCATTCTATTTTCGCCATATTGTTTCATGTTATATTAACAGTACAAAGTTATACATAAAATGATAATCATCAAAGCAGTCTGATAATAATATCATTATGTGGGAATAATAATTATATCGTAACTATCTGCTTCTCGTACGTGACTTTTTGCTTTTTATTACCATTGTTATAGCTGTCGTCATGCACCTAAATCTGTAGCTTTCTTCCTCCTCATCCGGCCTTTTTCCGTCCCAGCGAAGGTCGGAGTCGGCGTTGCCACCGCCTCCGCCGGATGAAACAGCAACAGGTTGTCCGCCAATCAAAGCATCAGCGATAGAGAAGATTCGTTCCCGCACAGAAGGCTCAGCCAGCTGGTCAAGAAACGTCTGCATCTGTTCTGTCTGATTCTTATTGAGAGCCGTCAGTCGTGCATACTCCTGTTGCAGCCATTTAAACTCCCGATAGTCCAGCAACGCATTATTCTGCACCGCCTGTATTTGCTGTTCGGCATCCTTCAGATACAGTTCTTCAATCTGACGGACAATCTTCACGAATCGGCTGGCGATAGACCTGTTCTGTTCTTCAATCCATTTGTCAACACCGAATATCGGAGGTTTACCAGTGATTCGTGGCGGCTCAAAATCTATTTTGTGATTGCGGAAAGGTTGCGCCACTCTACCGAGATGGTCTATATTCTTTGTCATCTGCTCCAGTTCCTGCTCCTTTTCTTGAAGCTTACATGCCTTGTCTTCAAGCTTTGACTGGTATTCGGAAATCTGTTTTTGTATCCTGGTCTTTTGAATTTCATATTCCTGAAGAACGATTTTGCCGGAAGCCAGAGACTTCTCAATTTCTTCAAGTTGGGATTGAGACCTGAATATCTGTGCTTCCAATCTCCGTGTCATAGTCTGCAGCCCCTTGACTGCTTTCTCCGCCTGTTTCGCATCTTTGGACAGTTTCCGGATATAATCGCGTTTACCAAGATGGCTGACGTTCCGGCCTTCGATACTGTCACCACGTTCCAGCCCGTACTTGCTCCCTACCTCTTCATATAGTGAGGTGTGCATTTCCCGAAGAATATGGCCATACCCATAACGGCTCTTCCCGAACTTAGCCGACCACATAACGCATTCGCGTCCGCTTTTGGCTCGTTGTCCGACAGGAACAATCAAGGCATGGATATGTGGGCTGCTCTCATCAAGATGAACCTGGAAGCCGATGATATTTTCCTGTCCGTACCGTTTGGCGCACCAGTCATAGACATCTTTTGCCCATTGTTCGATTTCCGGACATCGCTGGAGATGGCTGTTGTCTGCACCCTTTTCCAGATTTACGGTTTGGGTCCCAAATGCCATCTCAAGCGTACGGTCATGATTGCCTCCGAAGATAAATTTCGCACAACAGTTTGGTTGAATTTTGCTGTCCGGCTTGAAAGGCTTCCAGCCCAGTTCAGTCAACCGTTCCTGCAAACGGACTTCAAGCGATTTCTCTTGATATCCCAACGGATGAACTTTCCCATCGGGCCCAATCTCAAAATTCAGTTTCATTCGGGTCTTGTCATAGTGATTGGTCGGATCCTGATTCTTTCTGTCAATCTTGTCGTCATTCCAATGCCTTTCGTTTTCATTCGCCTCTGCTGTGCCGAATGACTTCCCGGCTTCAACATGCATAGCCTGTTTAATATCTGTATTCATATATGGTATTCTTTTGATAAATGATTAATATTTGAGCTTGCTCTTATGCCAGTCCGCTCTGCGGGACAATGACCGGATTTTATTGCCTGTAGGCAAAAAGTCCTTATTATGTTATGGACTTTCTATAAATCCATGGAACAAGTTCCTTTACTATTCAATAAGTTCCAGATCAAATTCATCAATGAGCAACTGCAATGCTGGATTACGTTGTATCATCTGATGGAGTATCTGCCTCTTTGATGGTGAATACAGGAAGAAGTCTGCAATGTCCAATCCTTGGCTGCGTTGCACTTCATCGGATGTACATTCCAAAACATTGGACACAACAACCCGTTTGCATATTCCAGACAACAAAGCAGACTTTTCTTTCCATTGTTCGGTTGCTCCTAAATCAGGGATGAGAGTAACCTCCCTGCCTTTGAGGACCTGCATGGCTTCACTATTGAAACAACCGTTCTTTCCACCTGTTGCCAGCCATATATAATCGGGGATAAAATGGCTCATTACAACAGCGGTCTTTTCACTTTCCACCAGCATTACCGGAGACAATGATTTTTTTAGAAGATGTTCTCCATACAAACACTGCTTCAAATGGAAATCCTGCAACTTTAACTCGGAATGTGCCCAGCTGACAAAAGCCTGAGGCTCTTTAACCCGATGGCCAGTCTCGGCATTATAGCACATTACCTTACCGGTTCTTACTTGTCCGTTTATATCTATCTGCCAGAAGACTGTTGAACCTCCCCATTTTGCAGATGTTCCTATACGATACATGTCAAATAACATGTTTGTTTCACTTTCACCAAATACGCGACAGAAATATTGATACAAAGGGTTTATTGAATAATGTGACTGACTCCTTAACACATAAGATGAAGGAATATACGAAGGGGTAATATAAACGGATGTTTTATCTACAGACTTATAAGAGGCTGAAAGCAGTGGCTTACCATTATCCACATTCATTTCCAATTTATCAGGATTATCTTTGAAATATTCTTTGGGTGTATAGTGGTAGCCACAACTGTTCTCATGATCACACTTACCGACATTGTTTGGAAAGATAATGCTGCCCAATTCATCAATATACCTGACAAAACATCGGCTTTTACCACAACTCGGACAAGTAGTCTTGGTTCCGGGTTTGTATTTCTGTAAATGAAATCTGTATTCACCCATGGTTCTCTGATTTTAGTGTTGTTGCACTCTGCACTTTTGCACTTTGAGAAGATTGCACAGTTTCTTTACGGGATGAAAGTGCAATAGTGCAAGGTGCATCAGTGTTTTCTGTCATAAGTTTACGATAAACTCCATGCTGAAGCTTCTCTATAAGAGGGTGCTGAAGCCGACACAATTGGTCAAGCGCATAATAAACAGATCGTCTGGACATATCAACTTTTCTACCGGCAATAACTGCATCCCCAGAAGTAAACCTCTCTCCTAGCAAAGAAAGCCAGGCTTCCTTCGTTTCACCAATACTGTTTGTGACAATGGTTTCCTGAATCCTCCGGTATGTTTCCTCATAATAATCAATCATACGGATTGCTGATTCCACGGAATCCTGTTCGACATATTGCATATCGCCACTATCAGCAGCCCATTTCATTACCTGGAACAACAGGGAAAGACGTGCTACATGCCCGTTGAGTTTCATCTTGCGGCTTTCAACATCGGCATCGTCCTCAATGGCATTTACTGCATCAATTATTCCATTATACCATTCATAAAAGCATTCTTCCGCATCATCAGACATTGTAAGGATACGTGGATTTACCGTTGTTCCTTTGTCATCAAGAATACAAGGGATACTGAGAACTCTGTTGATTATTGTTCTCCATTGATTCATGATGTCAGGACGGAGTGTATTTCTTTCTTCCCTTCTCCATCCGGATATCTTCCGGTTTTTAGGATAGACAAACAGAAAGCGATCAAGCAATCCGTTGGCAAGAAATTCTGTACGGAAGACTTCCTGCAGCATATTTGTCTGTACTGAACCGATGACATTTATACATGGATTCTTGATTAGAACAGGACGTGATTCTGACTTGCGGATAATCTTTAACGGCTGTCCGCTATAAGCTGTCAGCAAATCTTCGATGAGGTTGTTCTTGCTGTTGTACCTTTTAACGGAATTGAACAAAGCCAGAATTTCATCGACTACCAATGTTATTCCGCGCTGATTATGCTGATGAATATTCATCATCGCCTCAGGAGTAGAATCATAAATGACAGTAGTTATAAAATTAGGCTTTTTGAGCAACCGCTCTTCCCCGTCAGTACCGTGCTTAACTGCTGACATGGCTCTCTCATATTCATCGTATTCTTCGTTATATTTCTCATGCAGCAGGTCATCATACTCATTTATCGGCTTATAAATAAAACCGAGGGGAGGAGTCTTTCCAAGCCTGGGACGACCTACCAACATCATATAAAGGGAAGGGCA
>ERZ773164.3304-NODE-3304-length-11317-cov-12.651483_pt1 | contig 11317 bp, 9 predicted proteins | sample MGYA00511917_ERZ773164 | MGnify/ENA primary metagenome ERZ773164 (study PRJEB29015, sample SAMEA2737847) | human gut metagenome | biome: human gut; feature: human-associated habitat; material: faeces | place: China | collected 2012 ...
AAACATGAACACTCGACACAGATTCAGTGCGTTTATTGCTCTGAATTGCGGTTGTTATAGATAATATGTTCATTCTGTTTCTTTGCATTGTTAATGTTTATATTGTCTCAAAAGCAATGCAAAATTAGCAAATATCGCTGGAAAAATCGAACAAAACCAGCAGATTAACGCAATAAGAATTGAGATTTAAGCAGTTAGGAGAAAATCACGGAAGTTGGGAAAAGTGTTGAAAACCGTTTCAAAGCGGATTGCAGCAGGAAAACGGTTTCCTATTTGTTACCCGTTGGAAATGCAGATTTAACAATCTCCGTTTTATTTGCGCCGTTCTGCGTAGGTTTGCTTGTCAAGGTTTAACTCGTTGATTTATAATTTTGCAACCAAAAAAAAAGACGAGTATGGCAAGAAGCACATTTCGCGTGCTGTTCTATGCGAACGGCAGCAAGGAGAAGAACGGAATTGTCCCCATCATGGGACGAGTTACAATCAACGGGACGGTGGCGCAGTTCAGTTGCAAGCGGAGCATCTCAAAGACGCTTTGGGATGCTAAGGGCAACCGTGCCAAAGGGAAGAGCGTGGAGGCAAGGGAAACGAACCTTGCGCTCGACAACATCAAGGCGCAAATCATCAAGCACTACCAGCGCATATCCGACCGCGAGGCGTATGTCACGGCAGAAATGGTGCGTAACGCTTATCAAGGCATAGGTTGCGAGTATGAAACGATACTCGGTGCGTTTGACAAGGAGAACGCCAAGTTCTTGAAGCGTGTCGGCAAAGACCGCTGCATGGGGTCTTACCGTGTAATGGTACGTTCAAGGAACTATGTGGCGGCGTTTATCAAGTCGTTCTACAAGCGCAACGACATGTCGATGCTGGAACTTATCCCCGATTTCATCAAAGAGTTTTCTGTATTCCTCACAACGGAGCAAGGGCTTAAAAACGCGACTGTATGGTTGGCGTGCATGTGGGTCAAGACTATCGTTTCACGGGCGCATTACAACGGTCTGATACCGAGAAACCCGTTTGCGCAGTTCCGTATTACTCCCAACGTAAAGGAAAGGGAATATCTTACGGAGGGAGAAATCCGACAGCTAATCGAACATGAGTTTACCGATGCAACGCTCGCTTTCACTCGTGACCTTTTCGTCTTTGCCTGCTTCACCGCACTCAGCTTTGCAGACATCAGGGAACTGACCACGGACGATATTATGGACGTAAACGGCGAGAAGTGGATTATTTCCAAGCGACACAAGACAGGCGTACCGTTCCAAGTGAAGCTGCTGGATATTCCATTGTAGATAATCGGGAAGTACAGACCGTTCCAAAAAGACAATTCAGTTTTCGGTGAAATCAACTATTGGAGCATCTGCAAAAAGCTGAAGAATGTCATCCGTGAGTGCAACATAAACAAGCAAATCAGCTTTCATGTTGCCCGTCACACGTTCGGAACATTAGCCCTTAGCAAGGGTATGCCGATTGAAAGCGTGAGCCGTGTTTTGGGACACACAAATATCAAGACCACACAGATTTACGCAAAGATAACCACGCAGAAGTTGGGTAACGATTTGACGGCTTTCGGTAACCAGCTGAACCGGACTTTCGGTAACATCAAAGTGGCAGGAGTATGAAACGGACAACAATCACGATGGACAAGTACGGCAGGGTTACCGTACCGTCCGATGCCGCCAGCGTATGGATGAGCGAAATGGAATTGGTGAAACTTTTCGATGTAATTGCCCCGACACTCCGTGCCGCCATACGAGCCGTGTACAAGAGCGGAGTGTTGCCCCCTTATGAGGTGGAAAAACGTACCAAGATGCCCAACGGATATTATTTGGAAACTTATTCCCTCCCTATGGTCGTGGCACTTGCTTTCCGAATTGATACACCGAGTGCGTCAAGTGTACGCAATGCCATTTTAGAAAGACTGTGCTTGCGAAAAGAAAAGCAAATGCTATGGGTATCATTAAGCAACAGACAGCCGTGTAAATGTTAGCAGATACGGTCATGCGGCAATACGCCCGTGCGGTCACACAATTCCGTCAGTCCGAAGAAGTGCGGTTTTGCTTCTTCGGGCTTTTTCTTTTCGCCTTTCGATGGCTGATATTACCCGTTCCACTGCATTTTCTTATCCGTCAGTTCCTTTTGCGCCGTTCTGCATCGTTTTACGTATCAAAGTTTTAACCGCCCTGCCGTAGCTTTGCACCCATGTTTAATCCGCTTGCCGACAATATGTTGTCGGCACTAAAATCTTATTGAAAACATGGAGAAAAAAGAAGAATTTATCCGAGTAGGCACCACGCTCTACAAGATTGTGGACCAGCCCCGCATTGACGGCGGCTATGTGAGGAAACGCATCGCATGGAACTCCGAGACCCTGCGGCAGGACTACGGCAAGGACTATATGGCGGGCATCCCCAAGTATGACGGCTTCTGCACCGTACCCGACCATGTGGGCTACAAGCCCGTAGTCGGCAAGTTCCTCAACCTCTACGAACCGATAAGCCACCGACCGCAGGAGGGGGATTTCCCCTGCATCCGCTCGTTGGTGGAACACATCTTCGGCGAACAGTACGGGCTGGGCATGGACTATCTGCAACTGCTCTACCTCTATCCCATTCAGAAGCTGCCCATCCTGTTGCTCGTGTCCGAAGAAAGGAACACGGGCAAGAGCACGTTCCTGAACTTCCTGAAAGCCATTTTCCAAAACAACGTGACGTTCAACACCAACGAGGACTTCCGCAGCCAGTTCAACTCCGACTGGGCAGGCAAGCTGCTTATCATGGTGGACGAGGTGCTGCTCAACCGCCGAGAAGACAGTGAACGGTTGAAGAACCTCAGCACCACGCTTTCCTACAAGGTGGAGGCGAAAGGCAAAGACCGTGACGAGATAGGTTTCTTCGCCAAGTTCGTGTTGTGTTCCAACAACGAGCACCTGCCTGTCATCATTGACGCTGGGGAAACACGCTATTGGGTGCGGAAGATTGTGCCGTTACAGAATGACGATACCGACTTTCTGCAAAAGTTGAAAGCGGAGATACCCGCTTTCCTGCATTTCCTACAACACAGACAGCTATCCACCGGGAAGGAGAGCCGCATGTGGTTCAACCCGAAGCTGCTGGAGACGGATGCCCTGCAGAAGATAATCCGGAGCAACCGCAACCGGCTGGAGATTGAGATGGCAGAACTGCTGCTTGATATCATGGCGAAGATGGAGGTGGAAACGGTGTCCTTTTGTTTGAACGACATCATTCCCTTGCTAGTCTGCTCGCAAGTCAGGGTGGAGAAATCGCAGGTACGGAAAGTGGTGCAGGAGTGCTGGAAGCTGACACCTGCACCCAACGGTCTTACCTACACCGCCTACCAATACGGCGGCAATGACCGTTACCAGACCCGAAGAAGTGTGGGCAGGTATTATACCGTCACGAAAGAACTGCTGGAAAAGCTTTGATATTCTGTTGAATTGTTGAATAAGGGTAATAAAGTATTGATATATAAGAATATGCAACCTCAACAGACCGCCAACAACACACAACGGCTGATGAAAAGAAGAAGCAACGGCATATCACTCCGACCTCATTTTTTCTTTTCGCATCCGTTTGTTGGGTAGCACGCTTTTGTTGAGAGATTGTTTAGAGTGTATTTTGTAATATATCAGGTTATTACATATCAAATTCAACAGTTCAACGCTTTTTCACCCCTCAACAAGTCCACCGGGAAAATGGCAGGGATAAACACCGCCATCCGCAGGCTGGTCGGACGGACTTCCATCCTGCCGACCGAAAAGGGAAAGCCCTCATTGCTGGCGAAAAAAGAAAGGCATCCGACAGCCGCCGACACCGCCGCAGGCTTTTGGGAAACAAAAAGCCATAGCTCCTTAGGGCGTTTTCTTCACGCACCGCTTCGCTCATGCTAAAAACACCCTAATGAGCCAGAGGGGTGTAACCCCTCTGGACACCCCCGTTTGCCCCGTGCGGCACGACCGCAGGCGGACGGACACCGACAAACAAGTTTGTAGAACCTAAAAAACAAGAAACGAACATGGGATACATAAGCATCCAAATCAACAAGGCGAAAGGGTCGGCTGACACGGGCGCATCCGACCACATCGAACGCAAGACAATGCCCAAGAACGCCGATCCGACACGCACCCACCTCAACCGTGAGCTGGTGGAGTTCCCCGACGGCGTGGCAGACCGCACCGAAGCGATAAGCCACCGCATCCGCACGGCAGGCATCAAGCGGAAGATAACGCCCGACCAAGTACGGGCAATCCGCATCGTTCTTTCGGGCACGCACGAGGACATGATAAGAGTGCAGGACGAGGGCAGACTAAACGAATGGTGCGATGACAACCTGCAATGGCTGCACCGTACGTTCGGAAAGGAGAACACCGTTTCGGCAGTGCTGCACATGGACGAGCATACGCCGCACATCCATGCCACGGTCGTACCGATAGTGACGGGCGAGCGCAGGAAACCGCCAAGACCGAAGCGAAAACGGCACTCGTGGCAAAGGTCGGTTCTCTTTTGGGCAGCGGAAAGCTGAAAGAGCTGGAAGCCGACAACCGCACCCTGCAAGGCGAGGTTGCTGCCCGTGATGAAAGCATCGAACTGTTGCAACGGCAAATGCAGCGTCAGCAGGAGAACCACCAACGGCAGCTTATGGAACTGCAAGTCAAGCACCGCAGGGAATTGTCGGACAAGGAAGCGGAACAGCAAAAGAAAGTGTCATTCTTGAAATCCATTATCCAAAAAGCCCAAAAGTGGTTTCCGCTGTTTCAAGAACTGGTGTACATGGAGAAGTTCTGCCTTAAAGTCGGCTTCAACGAGCGGCAGACCGCCACGCTCATCAGCGGCAAGCCGCTGTTCTACGAGGGCGAACTTTATTCGGAGGAGCATAAGCGAAAATTCACGACCGAGAGGGCTGGCTTCCAAGTGGTGAAAGACCCGACAAACAGGTCTAAACTTGCACTTGCTATCAATGGGCAACTGATTGGCGAATGGTTCAAGGAACAGTTTGACAGGCTGTTTTCATCTGTTAAAAGGACGGTTGAGCCGCTTAGGAGAGGCAAGGGCGTGGGATTATAAACAATGCCAACGGGAGGATAGCAAGTTTGTGTTTCGGGCAGACCGAAACCGCTTGCTGTCCTTCTGTTGATATTTTAAAGATAAATGAATTATGAAACTTCGTAACCTTGTGAAATGATATACGACTTTTCTTCCTTGCTGAATCTTTTAGCGATTTTATAGCCCATACTTCTCAAAGTCGAAACTTCCTTATCGTTAAATGCTGGCTTAAAATCATTATCGTTTTTATTTTTTAGTCTAAGCCAAGCTATTGGTTGCTTTTTATTGACACTTTCCATGACAAATAGTTGTCCTTGCTGAACGAGCGGAGCTTTTTGTTCTATTGTTAGGAAATTTGTGTCCGTGGTGGATATATCTTTACCGTTTATCGTATCTTCAGAAGATAAATCTACTGCTACATTTTCGTTTCTATTTTCCGAATAGATTTCTTTTTCGTTAGATTCTTGCACTAAATCTAACTTATTAGCTTCTTGATTCTCAGTTCGTAATTCAAATATAGGTAATTTTACAAAATCGTAATACGCATCATAAGTTTTGTCATACCCAAGAGTCAGTCCTAAAAGATATACCGCAACGGAACATTCAAACCCAAATGTCTTGGCATAATCAATAGTTTTAAAATCAATGGAAAATCCACTGCCAAATTTGTCTTTCATAAGCAAGAATAATGGAGCCGCTACTGCAAATTGACATTTGGCAACTTCATCTGTTCGAGAAGGTAAATTTGAATTTATTGCTATTTGTGAAAGTGGCTTGAAATCCGTTGCTGGACTTTCTTTTATCAAATTATATAATGTTGTTTCGATGGCAACATCGTTCTGCATTTCTGTTTTTGCCATCCAATTGCAAGCTACATGGATATAATCACAAAAATATCCTTTCGTATTTTTAGGATAAAAGCTATGGCGTTCATATCGTAGCAGATACGTCCATATAGATTGTTCTCCTGTCGGGCGTTTATATGAAAACAATTCATCAAATACTTCGGAAACGACATCATCGGTAATAATAGATTTACACATCTTTCTGTCAGTTTCCGACAAATCAAATATCGCCCATAAATTATCAATACCTCGTTTTGATTGCGACATTAACTGATTATTGTATAAAGCTTTAAATTTCTCACCCCAAGGTGACACGTGAAGCCTAATTCGAGAATCAAACGATACGTTCATTTCCTTTTTAGCTTCCTCATCAAAAGTATAAAGCCCCCTTACATCTTCAATGTTTATGGGATAGGGATACTCATTCCCATTATCGCTAACAAAGTGTATCACCATATACTCAAAAGAGTATTCGAATAAGTTCATGCTCTTTGTTAATTTCTCAAACAAATCATCATCATTTGCATGAGCCTTGATATTTCCGTCAAAATTGATTGCCGAATAAACATTCAATTTACCATACTTGAATAAATCTACGAAATCCGCCTTACGTATAATTGCTAAATAATCCATTGTATCTATAATTTAAAATCCCCAAGGGTTGTTTTTATTGTTATTAGTTGTTGATTGGCTTGCCACCGATGTGGAAATATCTATGTGCGAACAGTTTGACTTGAAAGCATCCAGATAATCACTCGGATAGCCATAATGGGAAATATACAAATTCTTCCTTGCTCTGGTCATTGCTACCATAAACAAGGTCTTAGCCATACTTTCATCCGGGCTGATATACAAATTGTTATTAGCAAATGGGATGAAAACATTATCAAAATCCAATCCCTTTGCGCTGTGATATGTCATGAGGATAATACGACGGTCATTTTCAGAAAAGTTACCGTAACCATTACCCACATATTGCATTTTTATACCATTCGCTTTGAGAAATGCATTCATTACGCCAAAATCAGTTTTTCCATACTGGTTGGTTGCTCCTCCCCATGCTGATTTTCCAGCATGGCTAAGGGCTAAATTTACGAAATGGATAATTTTTTGAGCAGATGGAATCAAGATAGCGGCTGTATCACCTACATTCACAGCTTTCGTTGCCTGTTCTATTACGTAAACTACTTCTTTTTCTTCGGAAGTAGCTTCGCACAAACGTATTTGTGTATCGCTTTTTGTCATATCTCTTTTTGCAGAAAATATGTTCATTCGTGGTAGGAAGCGTTGTACGGCATCAATAATAGACTGTGATAGGCGATGAATGATTCCTAATTCAAAAGCGTCTCCATTGATTAGTCGTCCTATTTCTGACGGAGTTACGGTTGCTTCTTGCCATTGAGGGTCATGGTCGTATATCGATTGATTGGAGTCTCCTGCTACAACAACGTGCGTACCACGGTTATTCATCTCTTGAAGAATACGTGGTGTTAAATCTTGAACCTCATCGCACAGAATATAGTCATAATGACTATTTCCTCTCATAAACCTATAGTAAGTTTCTATGGTAACATTCAATCCGATTTCCTTAAATGCGGATTTAAACATTTCAACCAATGATTGTGTGAACACAATCAATAAAATGCTTGCAGAGGGTGATTTTGCACGGACTTTTTTGGCTGTATATGCAAGTAAAATAGATTTTCCAGAACCTGCAAATCCTTTAATCCAAACATTCTTGCGGTTTATGTCCACATTGTCAAGAAAATTACGTTGTTGAGCATCAAGTTTATTCTCTTCTATTATCCAAGCCATAATCGCAGTTTTTTTTAATTATTTGTCAACATATTATCCCTAATTTTAGACAAGTTTTCTTCATTATAATAAGATTCATTTTCAAGTTTCTTGGCAGAGGCCATCACTTGATTTGCAATGCCATTTTCTCCAAGTTCTCGTGCTACAGCTGCTAACCATCCCAAACTTGCACTATCCTTTAAGGTATTTGTTTTCCATTGTTGGAGCATATGGTCATAAGCACGATGGAATTTATTATTGCTATCTTCAGTTTTGCCTTCTGCCTTATCTATACGTCCTGCTTCAATCAATGCTATGTCATAATTAGGATTGAGTTCATATGCTTTACGCACCTCCCTTTTGTACACATCTTTGTTGATAAACTTCATTGTATTGCCTAAATTGAAATGTGCATACTCATTATTCGGATTTTGCTGAATAGCTTGTTCAAAGAATTCTGCAGCCTTTTCATTATTCCCTGAATTATGATAGAGTACACCTATCGAATTTAGGTTTTCTACATTCGGATATAATTCGTTTTGAAGTTCAAGTGTTTCTGCTGCCTTGAAATCATTTCCAATCTTCAGATAAGCCTGTTTGAGTGTAATCAGGGTTTCTTTCGAAGGTACACCGCCATTTTGTTCGGCTTCAAGGTTAGCTTGTCTTTCTGCTTTTAGGGCAGCCCTTTCTTCGGTTGTCAATTCTTTATTTGCAAATGGACTAAGTGGTTCCACATGACATATTGTTCCCATGCAAGTAGCATGGATAATCAGCATCTTATCCGCATTGACTTCAATTACCAATTGGATTGGAGTATTGATAGGAAAACCATTGGGCATGGAAGATTCTATCTTCAAATTGAAAAGCATTTTTGTTGTATTACCAACACAAATAGGTAACTCGACAATTTTTTGCCCATCCCGGCTTGTTACCAAGTCATCAATCTCTATAGTGTTACAGGGTATTTCTGTTCCTGCAGGGAGAATGATTTTAGGTCGGTCGTCTTTGGTGATGATTAAAATCGGTTCACTCGTGATAGGTTGTATCAGGCATTTATTCATACCATTGAACAATAAGCTGTGAATGGCTGCTCCTTGTGAAACGTGGGTTTGCAGGTCCATCGGAACCAATATCTCCGAATCCTCAAAATAGGAATGCAAGGCTTCCTGGATGTATGGACTTTTGCTGCTTCCTCCAATAAGCAAGACATAATCAATCTCTTCTTTGGGAGTTTTAGATTTCTTAATGGCACTTTCTATAGGAGAAAATATACTGTTGTATTCATCTTCTCCTTTTATGCGGGTAGTCTTACCGAATCCTTGTTTTAAGAACACAGCCATTGTTTCTGTAAGCTCCTTATTCGTCAGGTAGAACTTGTTCTGTTTGAGCGTACCTTTATTGGAAATGATTTCAACCTCAGACTCTATTTCAGTCTTTGAATCGCTCAATTTCACATCAGGTATTACAAAATCAGAGGCAAGCGTTGCTAATGTTTTGTTCACTAATATTTTCAGTCGTTCTGCGACTTTATAAAGTGCAGATGCTATTTGTTTACATTCATTCGTCCGAAACTGTTCTTTTTTCTTTCTATTAGCTTCCAAAAAGCGTGGCATGAGATAATGGTACGTTATGTACCTGTCTATGTCGTCACCACCTAACTTTGTAAATTTTGAAATGGCAATGTTCTTAGAAAAAAATCCATTAGCACTCTGTCCTATTTCGAGTATAGATATATCGCATGTACCTCCTCCGAAATCAAAGACTAATACTTTCGAATTATAATCTGGGCTTATGAACATGGGGCGGTCTTCTGCTGCCCGTGATACAGCATAGCTGATAAAAGCCGCATTCGGCTCATCTATAAGAGCTTGCTTTGACACTTTCATATCATTCGCCATTAGTGCGTCAAGTAAATCTTTACGCTGATTGGCTTCAAATGATGCAGGGATGCTTACTGCATACAAAATATCTATACTGATATTATTTTCGGTACAGTATTTAATGATGAGGTATTTCAGGTAGGCAAAGAATACCCGTGCAGCATCCACAGGATTCTTTATCCGAAAAGGGTCTACCTCACGCAGTTCACTATCGTAATACTTTGCTCCTAAATCCTCGCCTAACTCCATTTTGAACGAATACCAGATATTCTTTCCCTTTTTCAGTTGGTATTTCATCTGCGATGCACCTTCTCCAACCAAAATACGTCCATTCAGCCACGCTATTACCGTAGGTACTATCTCTGACCTGTATAAAGTCCCGTCAGGAAGCATTTGTGGCAATCGTAAAGACTTCGTATGGATTTTATGGTCGTACTCATCATAGGAAACGATAGATACCACCGTTGTTGATGTGCCAAAATCGATTCCGATGTACGTTTTACCACGCATGAGTGCTGTATTCCTGACAGCAGGCAACATTGATGATATTGTTATTTCATTCATTGCACTATGTTTTATTTCACGAGAAGTTTATTAAGTCTTGAATGTTCACTTCTAACAGTTCTGTTATACGTTTCAATGTTTGTAAATCTGGTTGCGTTGTATTTGTACACCATTTGGATACTGTTGTTTGGTTCACTCCAAGTTGTTCTGCTAACCATTTACTGGTACGCTTTTTCTTAACCAAAACTATTTTGAGTTGATTCAAATCTTCCATTAATTTTTCATTGTTATTTCTTTGGATGCAAAGATAATGATTTTAACAATAATAAAAAACCGATATTCTAAGATATTTTTGCTTTATACGAAATAAAATCATACCTTTGCATATAAAGAGTTACCCGAACAAGCAAAGCGATACAGATTGTAGCAATTAGGACGGTTGCCAACTCATTACCCAATACCGGGGTCATTCTTCTAACTCTCTTGATTTCAGACAGGTGTATTCTTTTTGCAGAATTAGCAAATAAATCCCATTCTCACATCACTTTTCATTAAATTCTTTTGCCATAATACTATGATATAGGATTTTATTTCTTCGATCATGCTCGCGAACCAAATAAAATATGTAATTTTGCATTTAACGCAATTTATAATTGAATACAATATGGCGAATTTGAACTGTATAAAGGCAGTATTGGCAGAAAAGGGTATCATGAGTAAGTGGCTCGCTAAGACATTGCAGAAAGATCCGGCTACGGTTTCCAAATGGTGCAACAATCATGCACAGCCTGATTTATACACATTGGCACGGATAGCAGAAGTTCTGGATGTAGATATTCACAGACTCATTTGCCATACAAAAGAAAAATAGAGGATATGAAATATACAATAGAAGAAATACGGCAGATGCAGGAAGGTCAGACTTTTGACTGTAAAAGTATCCTCATTGAGCCTAAACACCTTGCCACTATCATAGTCGCTATGGCGAATGCAGATGGTGGAATGATTGCTGTGGGTATATCCGATAAGACTCGCAGAATAGAGGGTGTTAACCAAGACAAGGAACATCTCAATGATATATTGCGGACACCTTTGGACTTTTGTGTTCCATCAGTTTCTGTCACTACGGATTATGTGCCTTGTACGGATGCTGAGGGGCGTGATAACCGTGTATTGTTGATGCACATTCCTGCAAGTCCGCGACTTCATGCGAATCAAGCGGATGAAG
>ERZ773164.3309-NODE-3309-length-11302-cov-2.865831_pt1 | contig 11302 bp, 8 predicted proteins | sample MGYA00511917_ERZ773164 | MGnify/ENA primary metagenome ERZ773164 (study PRJEB29015, sample SAMEA2737847) | human gut metagenome | biome: human gut; feature: human-associated habitat; material: faeces | place: China | collected 2012 ...
CGTGCCGGTCGCATAGATTCCACCGGTAATCTGCACCTGAGTAAGATTGGCAGCACCCGTGTATCCATTGCCGGCCGTTGCCAGGAAAGAGAGTTTGGAATAGGCGTGCTTCATCTCGACGGCAACAGCTCCCGCATTGGCAGCATTGACAGGCTGGGGCTGGTAGATCAAATCCTGTGCGGCCGCATCCTTTTGCGCCGTCAGCGTATATTCGGCACCACTGGCAGAAGTAGTCACCGCCAGAGCCGAAGGCGCCCATGCCACCAGCGTACCGCCCGTGCGATCCACCAAGATGGGATCGCCATCGACAGTCCATGCATCGGCATTAAATTTCACCAGTTTCGTTGCAGCAGTAACGCCGGGAATAAAAACATTGAAATCGGCTGCATACGGTTTCGCCTCGGCACGCGTAACGACATCGAGTGCCGTCACACCTACGAACTGTACAGGCGCGATTTCAGGCTGGGGGGGGGTAACTTCGTCCTGTTTATCGCAAGAACAGAAAACGGCCGAAGCCATGGCTGCAGCAGCTGCCGCATAGTAAAAAAGTTTCATTTAGATAGTTTATTAAATTGTTATACATTTTTTGGACGGCCTGCAACCCGCTCAAACGAATTCAACCGACAGCCCCAATTATCCTCTCTTACAGAACGTAATTATTCACATTACACCAAATTGTTCACACTTCATCACACAATTTCGTTCATTAATGATATTCAAAGTTAAATAAAAACCGCATCATTGCACCATATGAACCGAATAAGCCTACACAAAAAGCATTTTTGTATACCTATTCGAGCTTTCATATATAGTCCATGGGCGTATCTGTATACAAGCATCCTGAAAATCGACATCAGAGGAGCCCTAACCCGGCAAAATGCCGGACATGCATTGCTCGAAGCAGGCCGCAGAAAAACCGCCGCCCTCCCCCAACGGCGAAGGCCGGGAAAAGGCAAGGCACTAAAAAACCCGAAGTTTTCACTTCGGGTTTTGCGGGGGAGGGCACCGGAGGCGAACAACGTCCGGGGCAGGCGATTCGGGGCTATTTCCGCGCGATACGCCGCAGGAAGCACTCGATCGTATTCTCCATCAGGCAGCAGATCGTCATCGGCCCCACGCCGCCGGGAACAGGGGTGATGACCGACGCCTTGGGCTCGATGGCGGCGAAATCGACGTCACCGCACAGCTTGCCGGTTTCGGGATCGCGGTTGACACCCACGTCGATCACCACGGCCCCGTCACGCACCATATCCGCCGTTACGAACTTCGGGCGGCCGATCGCCACGACCAGGATGTCGGCGCGGCGCGTCACCTCGCCCAGGTTACGCGTACGGCTGTGCGCCATGGTCACGGTGGCATTGGCATCCAACAGCAATTTCGAGACGGGAAGCCCGACGATATTGCTGCGGCCGATCACCACGGCCTCCTTGCCGGCGATCTCCACGCCTGCGGCCCGCAGCATCTTGAGAATGCCTTTCGGGGTGCAGGGGAGCGTGCAGGGCTGTTTCTGCCACAGCGCCGCAACGTTCAGGGGATGGAAGCCGTCGACATCCTTCTGTTTGTCGATGGCGGCGATCACCTTGTCCTCGTCGATATGTTTCGGAAGGGGCAGCTGGACCAGAATGCCGTCCACCTCGTCGTCGAGGTTCAGGGCCGTGATGATGTCCAGCAGTTCGGCCTCGGAAACGGACTCGGGCTTTCGGATCGTGGTATTGCGGATGCCCACCTCGGCCGAAGCCTTGGCCTTGCCCGTCACATAGCTCACGCTGCCGGGGTCCTCGCCCACGAGGATGACAACCAGATGGGGCACACGGCCGTATTTCGCGGGGAAGGTCTTCACCTCGTCCGCCATTTCAAGTTTCAGTTTCGCTGAAAGTTCTTTTCCGCTGATTATTTTTGCCATATATCGCTCGTATTATCTTTCCAAATCGTCGAAAGCCCGGTGGCCGATGTCGGTGCGGTGGAACAGATTGTCGCAGTCGATGCGGGCCACGTCGGCCAGCGCATTCCTCCGCGCTTCGGCCAGGTCCCTGCCCTTGCCCACCACGAACAGCACGCGGCCTCCGTTGGTGAGAATCCGCCCGCCGTCGGCCCGGGTTCCCATGTGATAAACAGCCCCTTCGACGCGGTCCAGGCCCTTGATTTCGTGTCCTTTTTCGTAGTCGCCCGGATAGCCCTTCGAGGCCAGCACGATGCCCAGCGCGGCGAAATCGTGCCACTCCAGCTGCGTATCGCGTCCCTCGGCCACGGCACAGAAGATGTCGACAATGTCGCTCTTCAGGCGCGGCAGCACCACCTCGGTCTCGGGATCGCCGAAACGGGCGTTGAACTCGATGACCTCGATACCCCGCGCAGTCTTCATCAGTCCGCCGTAGAGCACGCCCTCGAAGGGACACCCCTCGACGATCATCGCGTCGGCCACGGGCTGCATGATCTTCTCCAGCGCATAGCGTTCGTCCTCCGCCGTCACGAACGGCAGGGGCGAATAGGCGCCCATACCGCCCGTATTGGGACCCTCGTCGCCGTCGTAGGCCCGTTTGTGGTCCTGCGCCAGCGCCATCGGCCACACCTTGTGTCCCGAAACGAAGCACATGAACGAAAACTCGGGACCTTCGAGGTAATCCTCGACGACCACCTTGCCCTCGCCGAACTTGTCGTCGAGCAACATATCCCGCAACGCCGCTTCGGCCTCGGCCATCGTCCGGGCGATCACCACGCCTTTTCCGGCGGCCAGTCCGTCGTATTTCAGCACTGCGGGCAGAGGACGCCCCTGCACATAGGCCAGCGCCCCGGCATAGTCGTTGAATGCGCGGAATCCGGCTGTCGGGATGGCATATTTAGCCATCAGCCGTTTGGCGAACTCCTTCGACGACTCGATGCGCGCCGCAGCCTTCGTCGGACCGAAGATGCGCAGCCCCGCGGCCCTGAAGCAGTCGACGACACCCGCCGCCAGCGCCACTTCGGGACCCACGACCGTGAGGCCGATGCCCCGCTCCGCGGCAAAGTCACGCAGGCGTTCCACCTCGGTTTCACGAATGGCCACGCACTCGGCCTGCCGGGCGATGCCCGCATTCCCGGGTGCGCAGTAAATTTTTTCAACCTGCGGCGAACGCGACAGCGCGTCGACAATGGCGTGTTCGCGGCCTCCGCCGCCGATAACCAGTACCTTCATAAACAAAATTCCTTTTTATCGCAGAATAAACTCCGCAGATTCCGGCACTTTTTTCCGCAAAAAGTGCCACAAAAACTCTCCGACGATACCTCCGCCTGCCCGGAACGGTCTAACGCTGGCTCCGGGCGACTATTCGCGGGTTTGTAAACAAACCGTCCCCTCCGCTCGCGCTTTTAGCCCGTCCCTTGCCAACGGCTCCGGTATCCGGTCGGATTTCTGTACTACCCAAAAATAGTAACGCCGGTGATACTAATGCTTGAAGTGCCTCTCACCGGTGAATACCATGGCGATGCCCTTCTCGTCGGCCTTCCGGATCGAATCCTCGTCGCGGACCGAACCGCCGGGCTGCACGATCGCCGTCACGCCGTATTCGGCGGCCAGCGTCACACAGTCGTCGAAAGGGAAGAAACCGTCCGACGCCAGCACGAGACCCTCGGTGACGCCTGCGGCATGCGCCTGCTTCAGGGCGATCTCCGCCGAGCCGATGCGGTTCATCTGTCCGGCGCCGACGCCCAGCGTCCGGCCGTCCTTCACCGCCACGATGGCGTTCGACTTCACGTGTTTGACGATATGCCAGCCGAAATTGAGGTCCTCCATCTGCTCCGCAGCGGGCTTCGCCTTCGTGACGCACATATCGGCCGTAACGGCCTTCGTCGCCACGTCGAGGTCCTGCACCAGCAGGCCGCCGTTGACGCTCACATACTGTTTCGGGTCCACGTCGCCCTTGTCCATGCTGACCTCGAGCAGGCGCAGGTTCTTCTTCGCCGAGAGCACTTCGAGCGCCCCCTCGTCGAATTTCGGGGCCATGATGATTTCGAGGAAGATCGGCTTCATCAGCTCGGCCGCCTCGCGCGTCACCGTGCAGTTCGTCGCCACGATGCCGCCGAAGATCGACACCTTGTCGGCCTCGTAGGCCTTCGTCCACGCCTCGACGACATCCTTGCCCGTCGCGGCGCCGCAGGGATTCATGTGCTTGAGGCCCACGCAGAACGGCTTGTCGAACTCGCGCACGATGCACAGCGCGGCGTTGGCGTCCTGGATATTGTTGTACGACAACTCCTTGCCGTTGAGCTGTCTGGCGAATGCCAGCGAATAGGGCACCTCCTTCCCCTCGCGGTAGAATTTGGCCGACTGGTGGGGGTTTTCGCCGTAGCGCAGCGACTGCACGAGGTCGAACTCGAGGAAAAGCTTCTCGTTCAGACCCGCCTGCGCGCGCATATAGGCGGCGATCATCGCGTCGTACTCGGCGGTATGCGTATAGGCTTTGGCCGAGAGCTTCAGGCGCGTGGCCTTTTCGGTATTGCCGCCGGCGCGAATCTCGTCCAGAATCGCGTCATAGTCCGCGGGGTCGCACACCACCGTCACGTCGGCCCAGTTCTTGGCCGCCGAGCGAAGCATCGAAGGTCCGCCGATGTCGATGTTCTCGATGGCGTCCTCCATCTTCACGCCGGGTTTCGAAATCGTCTCCCGGAACGGATAAAGGTTCACACAGACCATGTCGATGAACTCGATATGATTATCCTTCAGGGCTTTCAGGTGCTCCGGATCGTCGCGGCGGGCCAGCAGGCCGCCGTGTACGTTGGGGTGCAGGGTCTTGACGCGGCCGTCGCAGATCTCGGGAAAGCCCGTCACGTCGCTGATGTTGATAACCTCGACCCCGCTGTCGGAGAGCAGTTTCATCGTGCCGCCCGTGGCGATCACCTCCCAGCCCAGAGTCCGCAGCCCTTTGGCAAACTCCACGACACCGGTCTTGTCACTTACACTAATTAATGCGCGCATTATTCGATCAGTTTTTTAATAGTTTCAATGTATAACGGATATTCCACGGCATGAATCATCGCTTCCAGTTCCCCGATGTCATCGCCCTCGTAGGGAAAGGCCCGCTGGGCGATGATGCGTCCGCCGTCCAGCTCGGCGTCGACGTAATGGATCGTCACGCCGAAGACCTTGACGCCGTATTCCAGCGCCTGCTCGATGGCATGCGCCCCGCGGAAGGCCGGCAGCAGCGAGGGGTGGATGTTGATGATCCGCCCGCCGTAGGCCCCCAGCAGCACGTCGCCCACAATGCGCATGTAGCCCGCCAGGCAGACCAGCTCCACGCCCGCGGCATCCAGCCGCGCGACGATCTCCCGCTCGTAGTCGGCCTTCGAGGCATATTGCTTCGGCGCGAAGACGAACGCCCCGACCTCGTGAGCGGCAGCCCTTTCGACCACCTTCGCACCGGGTTTGTCGCAGACCATCAGCACGACTTCGGCATCCAGCACGCCCCGCTCGCAGGCCGTGACGATGGCTTCGAAGTTCGTGCCGCTGCCGCTGGCGAAAACCGCAAGGCGCCGCATCCCTCTATCGGATGACGACACCCTCGGTGTCGGTTACGCGTCCGATGACCGTGGCACGCTCGCCCTGCTCCGTGAGGATGCCGATGGCCTTCTGCGCCTCGGCGGCATCGAGGGCGATGACCATGCCGATGCCCATGTTGAAGATGTTGAACATCTCGCGGTGGGCCACCTTGCCGTACTTTTCGAGGAAGCGGAACACGGGCAGAATCTCCCACGACCCTTCGTCGATCTCAAGCCCCTGCCCCTCGCGGAGGATGCGGGGAATATTTTCGTCGAAACCGCCGCCCGTGATGTGGCTGATGCCGTGCACGTCGCAGTTGCGAACCACCTCCAGCACCTGCTTCACATAGATTTTCGTCGGCGTGAGCAGCACCTCGCCGAGCTGTTTGTTCGACAGTTCGGGATAGGACTCGCGCAGGTTCAGGCAGTTGTCCGCGACGATCTTGCGCACGAGGCTGAAGCCGTTGGAGTGCACGCCGCTCGACGCAACGCCCACCAGCACGTCGCCCGCCCTGACCTTCGAACCGTCGATCAGCTGCGACTTCTCCACGACGCCCACCGTGAATCCGGCGATGTCGTATTCGCCCTCGGCGTACATGCCCGGCATCTCGGCGGTCTCGCCGCCCACCAGCGCACAGCCGGCCTGACGGCAGCCGTCGGCGACACCCGCGACGATGGCCTCGATCTTCTGGGGTTCATTGCGCCCCACGGCCACGTAGTCGAGGAACACCAGCGGTTCGGCGCCCTGCGCCAGCACGTCGTTGACGCACATGGCCACGGCATCAATGCCGATCGTGTCGTGCTTGTCCATCTCGAAGGCCAGCTTGAGTTTGGTTCCCACGCCGTCGGTCCCGCTCACGAGCACCGGTTCCTTCACCTTGAGGGCCGAGAGGTCGAACATACCGCCGAAAGCGCCGATGTTGCCCATCACACCCAGACGCGAGGTCGAGGCCACATGCTTTTTGATGCGCCGCACCACTTCGTATCCGGCTTCGAGGTTTACGCCGGCCTTCTCATAACTCTGTGCCATTATAATCTTCCTTTTAAAGTAGTCCTTAACATTTTACGTCTTTGTTCACCTCATCGACCGACTGGTACAACGCCGTGGGATAGTGCCCCGTGAAGCAGGCCATGCAAAGTTCCTTGCGGCTGCCCGCCTTCAACAGCGACTCGGGCGAGAGGAACACCAGCGAATCGGCGCCGATCTCCTCGCAGACCCCCGCCGTGTTCTTGCGGGCCGAGATCAGCTCCTCGCGTGTCGAGGTGTCCACGCCGTAGAAGCAGGGATCGGTCATCGGGGGACTGGCGATGCGCACGTGCACTTCGGTGGCTCCCGCCTCCTTGAGCATCGTGACGATGCGCCGCGAGGTCGTGCCGCGCACGATCGAGTCGTCGACCAGCACCACGCGCTTGCCCCTGACGATCGAACGCACGGCCGAAAGTTTCATCCTCACGCCCTTCTCGCGCAGCTCCTGCGAGGGCTGGATGAAGGTGCGGCCGATATACTTGTTCTTGATAAGTCCCATTTCATACGGCAGTCCGCTCGCCTCGGCGTAACCCATCGCGGCGCTGAGGCTCGAATCGGGCACGCCGACCACGATGTCCGCCTCGGCGGGAGCCTCCTTCCAGAGCAGGCGTCCTGACTCCTTGCGGTAGGCGTGGACGTTGCAGCCGTCGATGTCGCTGTCCGGGCGTGCGAAGTAGATGTACTCCATCGAACACATTTCGTGACGCTTGTACATCGAGTAGTCGCGGCTGCGGATGCCCTGTTTATCAATCGTCACGATCTCGCCCGGCTCGACGTCGCGCACGAACTCCGCGCCCAGCACGTCGAACGCGCACGTTTCGCTCGACACCACCCATCCGTCGCCCAGCTTGCCGATCGACAGCGGACGCAGGCCGTACTTGTCGCGGCAGGCGTAGATGCGGTTGGCCGTCATAATCAGGAAGGCGAAAGCGCCTTCGAGCATGTTCAGCGCGTCGATGATCGAGAAGATGCGCGGCCGGTCGTGGTAGCGCGTCTCCTTCTTGATCAGGTGGGCCAGGATCTCGCTGTCGGAAGTCGACTGAAACAGGCTGCCCTTGTTTTCGAGGTGGCGGCGCAGCAACTCCGAATTGACGATATTGCCGTTATGCGCCAGCGCGAAGTCGCCCGTGTTGTGGCGGAAGAGGAACGGCTGGACATTCTCCATGCCGCCGCCTCCGGCCGTGGTGTAACGCACATGGCCGATGGCCGTGGAACCTTTCAGCGTGGCGAGTTTCGCCTCGTCGAAAACCTCCGTCACCAGCCCTCCGCCCTTGATGCGGCGGAACGTGCCGCTCTCGTCCACCGAGACGATGCCGGCCCCCTCCTGCCCGCGGTGCTGCAAGGCGTGGAGACCGTAATAGGTCAGCGACGCGGCGTTCGGCACTCCGTAGATGCCGAACACCCCGCACTCCTCGTGCAATTCACGGTCGCGGATCACTTCCATCATACTACCCGACGATTTTTTGCAGGCGCGCCAGAATCTCCTCGTAAGCCTCGCGCACCTTGCCCAGGTCACGACGGAAACGGTCTTTGTCGAGTTTCTCGTTGGTCGTCATGTCCCACAGGCGGCAGGTGTCGGGCGACACCTCGTCGGCGAGCACGATCTCCCCGTCCGACGTACGGCCGAACTCGATCTTGAAGTCCACCAACTTGATGTTCATCTTCAGGAACAGCTCCTTGAGCACCTCGTTGATCTTGGCCGTCATGGCGTACATCTCGTTCAGCTCCTCGTACGTAGCGGCGCCCAGCGCAACGGCGTGATGGTCGTTGATCAGCGGGTCGCCCAGCTCGTCCTTCTTGTAGCAAATGTCGAAAATGACGTTCGAGGGCTGCGTGCCCTCCTCGATGCCGAGACGCTGGGCCATCGAACCGGCGATGACGTTGCGCACGATCACCTCCAGCGGGATGATCGTCACCCGGCGGCACACCTGGTCGCGGTCGTTGATCGTCTCGATATAGTGGGTCTTCACGCCGGCCTTATGCAGCTCCTTGAAGATCAGGGTCGAAATGGCGTTGTTCAGCACGCCCTTGTTCTCGATCGTAGCTTTCTTGATGTTGTTGAAAGCCGTTGCCGCATCCTTGTAGTGGATGATGATCTTGTCGGGATCGTCGGTGCGGAAAACCTGTTTTGCCTTGCCCTCGTAGAGCATTTCGAGCTGTTTCATGTTGTTTGGGTGTTTTTTGATTATTTGATTCGTTGTCTCATTTCATATTGAAGTCCACCACGATCGGACGGTGGTCCGAGGGGTGCCAGAAATTCGAAAGTTTGGCCGGGTCGCGAACCGGCTCGGTGTAGGCGTCGGTCACCACGTCGGCATGCGTGATGCGCTCGTAGAGCGGCGGCGTGCAGTAAACGAAGTCGATGCGCGACTTGCCGCCCGTCGTGGTCTTGAACTCCCCGGGATATTTCCCGGCGATCACGTCCACATAAGGCGTGTGCCGGAGAATGTAGTCGTGCACCAGGAAACGCGTGTCGCCCGCCGGATATTTGTAGAACCAGTTGTCGCGCGACGAACGCGCGTTGAAATCGCCCATCATCATCCAGAACTGCTTTTCGGCGCCCGGAACCGAATGGATCGTATGGTTGCAGATGTATTCCATCTCCATGCGGCGGTATTTGTCGCCGCCGTTCTCGGCACGGCTCGCATCGCGGTCTTTAGCCTCGAAGGCATACCCCTGCGGCCAGGTGTGAAGCGTTACGATGTTGACCGTCTTGCCGTTCTTCTCGATGCGCGCCCAGCCCGCTCCGTGCGTCACCACGCTGTCGGGTTTCGAGCCGACGATACGTTCGACGTTCTCGATCGGGTATTTCGACGTGATCACCTGCGGGTAATTGTCGCGGTGTCCGCCCACATACCAGTATTTGTGGCCGTAACGGGCGGCCAGTTCGCCCCAGTTCCCGACCAGATAACGGTCGGCGACATCCATCTTGTCGGCCGTGCCGGTCTTGTAGATCGACTGCGCCTCGCACCAGACGCAGACGTCCGGATCGTACGCCCTGACCCACTCCACGAACTTGTCGTAGTTGTCGCCCTGCCCGGACCACATTCCGTTCTGAATGTTCCAGTACAGCAGGCGCATGTTGTTTTTCGGGTTCTTCGGGTTTTTCCGGGCATGAACGCAGACCGGAGCGAGCATCGCCGCAAGAAGCAGCACGCCGCAAAATCGGAACAGGGAGGTTTTCATCGGTTATCGTTTTTTTAAGGTTATTGCACTTTGCGGAAATAGGCCACGGCATTGGCGAACAACGACTGCTGCTTGTTGCCGGCGATGTTCTTGAACAAGTTGTTTTCGTAACGCTCCGTGTGGCCCATCTTTCCAAGAATCAACCCGTTCTGCGAGATGATGCCCTCGATGGCGTACGACGATCCGTTGGGGTTCCAGGGAGCCTCTGCCGTGGGGTTCCCTGCGGCATCGGCGTACTGGAAAGCCACCTGCCCGTTGGCGAACAGCTCGCGGGCAAGCTCCTCGCTCACCACGAACTTGCCCTCGCCGTGGCTGACGGCAATCGAATGCAGTTCACCCGGACGGAAGCCGCGGAGCCACGGGGAAGCGGTCGTCGCGACGCGCGTCGAGACGATCTGCGAAATATGACGGTTGACGTCGTTGCGGAACAGCGTCGGCGACTCCTTGGTGACCATGCCCAGACGTCCGTAAGGCAAAAGGCCCGACTTGACCAACGCCTGGAAACCGTTGCAGATGCCCAGGATCAGGCCTCCGCGGTCGGTCAAAGCGTGGATTTCGTCGCGAATATCCTTATTGTTCAACACATTGACAATGAATTTGGCGCTTCCGTCGGGTTCGTCGCCCGCCGAGAAACCGCCTGCGAGCACGAAGATGTGCGCCCGGCGGATATGCTCCTTCATTTCGGCGATCGAGCGCAAAACGTCGTCGCCGGCGATGTTGCACAAGACGCTCGTCCGGACCTCGGCCCCCGCCGCGCGGAACGCCTTGGCGGTGTCGTAGTCGCAGTTCGTGCCGGGGAACACCGGAATATAGACCACCGGGGTCTCGACCGCCTCGCCGGGATAAACGAACGTTTTCGGGGCAGGTGCGGAGGTCATCACCTCCGCCGAGTTCCGGCCCTTGTCGGGGTAAACGGCCGCGAATTTCTCCGTATTGGCCTTGTAAAGCTCTTCGAGCGGCATCTTCACCCCGTTGACCGTCAGCGCCTCCTCGGCGACGGTGAAGCCCAGCAGTTCGGCATGCGGATATTCCAACGTGCCCTCGCACTCGACGAGGATCGAACCGTAGGCGTATTCATACAATTTCGGCTCGTCCATCGTCACCTCCGCGCCGATGCCGTTGCCGAAAGCCATCTTGGCAAGGCCCTCTCCGACGCCGCCGAAGCCCACGGACCACGCCGAGAGGATTTTCCCGGACTCGATCCGCCCGCTGACGAACGCAAAGTTCTCCTTCAGCTGCGCCGTGTCGGGCATCCGGTTCTCCAGCGGAGTATGGCGGACGAGGTAAATGCGGTGTCCTGCGCCTTTGAGGTCGGTGGAAATGACCTTCGAAGCGTCGACCGTCGTGATGCCGAAGGCCATCAGCATCGGCGGAACGTTGATGTCCTGGAACGTGCCCGACATCGAGTCCTTGCCGCCGATCGAAGGCAGGCCCAGTTCGACCTGCATCTTCAGCGCACCGAGCAGGGCACCCAGCGGCTTGCCCCACGAGCGGGGATCGCGGGTCATGCGTTCGAAATATTCCTGGTATGAGTAACGCATCCTGTCATAACGCGCGCCCGCAGCCACGACCTTGGCA
>ERZ773164.3311-NODE-3311-length-11300-cov-3.826412_pt1 | contig 11300 bp, 9 predicted proteins | sample MGYA00511917_ERZ773164 | MGnify/ENA primary metagenome ERZ773164 (study PRJEB29015, sample SAMEA2737847) | human gut metagenome | biome: human gut; feature: human-associated habitat; material: faeces | place: China | collected 2012 ...
TGCACTTGCGATGGCAGTCAAGGCCTACACTGAGCCAGGCGATGCTGTGCTGATTCAGTCGCCGGTTTACTATCCATTTTCCGAGGTCATTGCAGATAACGGCAGAAGAGTCGTCAGCAGCACGCTGGTGCTCGGCGACGACAACCGCTATCACATGGATGTGGCTGATTTTGAGGAGAAGCTGAAATCCGAAAACGTGAAGCTTTTCTTCCTCTGCAACCCGCACAACCCGGTCGGAAGAGTCTGGACGAAAGAGGAGCTGACTGTGATCGGCGATCTCTGCGTGCAGTATGGCGTGACCGTTGTGAGTGATGAGATCCATGGGGATTTCATTTTCAAAGGCGAGCATCAGGTGTTTGCCGGAATCAAAAAAGAGTACGAGGATATCACCATTACCTGCACCGCGCCGAGCAAGACGTTCAACCTGGCGAGCATGATGATGTCGAATATCTTTATCGCCAACCCGGAACTCCGCGCGAAATTCCAGAAACAGCTCGATGCTGCCGGAACGAGCCAGCTTGGCGTGATGGGTCTTGTGGCCTGCCAGACAGCGTACAACAAGGGCGAAGAGTGGTATGAGGCGATGCTTTCCTACGTGAAGGCAAATGCGGAATTCACAAAACAGTATGTGGAGGAGCAGCTTCCGGGCGTGAAGATGATCGACCTGGAAGGAACGTACCTTGTATGGCTTGATTTCCGCGGGACGGGGCTTTCGGTCGATGAACTGGAAGACCTGATCATCAACAAGGCGAAGCTGTGGCTTGACAGCGGCAAGATTTTCGGGGACTGCGGACGCGGCTTCCAGCGGATCAACATCGCCTGCCCGCGCGCAACCCTGACCGAGGCACTCGACCGGATCCGGGACGCATTAAAGAACAGATAAAATACGATAATAAACCGCCTTTTGCCGGAAGAAAAGGATTCCGGGAAGGCGGTTTTGCTGTAAAAGTGATCAAATTTGGTGTTATTTTTACATACAATAGAAATTGCAGAGATGCACATTCTGTGATATAGTGTGGTAAAGTGATGCTGTGAAAAACAAAAATCCCGTTGGCAAACGAGACGGGCAGCGCAGGAAAGGGGATCATAACAATGTATATTACATGCCTGGATGTAGAAGGAGTACTGGTACCGGAGATCTGGATCGCGTTTGCAGAGGCAAGCGGAATCCCGGAACTCAAAAAAACGACACGCGACGAACCGGATTACGATAAACTGATGAGATGGAGACTTGGAATCTTAAAAGAGCACGGCCTGGGACTGAAAGAGATTCAGGCTACGATTGAGAAGATCGATCCACTGCCGGGCGCAAGAGAGTTCCTCGACGAGCTGCGCACCTTCTCCCAGGTGATCCTGATCAGCGACACCTTCACGGAGTTTGCCGCACCGCTGATGAAAAAACTCGGCTATCCGACCCTGTTCTGCAACTCCCTGGAAGTCGCAGACGACGGAGAGATCACCGGCTTTAAGATGAGAGTCGAGCAGTCGAAGCTCACCACGGTCAAAGCACTGCAGTCTATCGGATTCGAAACGATCGCAAGCGGCGATTCCTATAATGATCTCGGCATGATTCAGGCAAGTAAGGCAGGCTTCCTGTTCCGCTCGACCGATAAAATCAAAGCCGACTATCCGCAGATTCCGGCGTATGAGACGTATGAGGAGCTGCTTGGAGCAATCAAAAAGGAAATGGAGAAATAAGTATAAATACGTTTATAAAAAATGCAGAGAACCGAAAAAACAGGTTCTCTGCATTTTTTAATTATTTTTTTGATTCCATAAAAAATCTTTCCTATTAAAGTTGTCTTCCAAAATGTTTTGCATTTTATTCTTCTGACAAAACTTTCACTTAACAAAACTGTTAATTCCACAGCAACAAGTGATGCTATGCCTGTGCCTACCAGAAGAATCTTGAACAAAGTTTTCTCCTCATACTTCCAATTGTAATATACATTCTGTGACAACGGAATAATTGCAATGAAGCAAGCAATAAATGCCACAAACACTTCTACATCCCACCACAATTTATCTGACTTGTTTAATAAAGGCTTATCACCTTTCTCCTTATGGCCCGCCTGAACCATTAGTAACAAATATAATACAAATGCCACCAAAACATATATGCCACACATTAATACAATTACTGATAAACTTTTCTTAGTACCTGAAAGATTAGATGGTGCCTTTTCATAATTAGCATGCAATTTATTTAAATATCCACTATCTGTCTTATCTACAGCAAAAGAACATTCAATAAGAGCTTTTGGAAAATCTTTTACATCATCATAATAATTTACCCATAATTCTTCAGCTCTATCACTTAAATATATTGACGTTTCATATCCTCCCTGGCCACTGGCATTTTCAAACATATCTTCAATATACATATTAAAATTTTCCATTATGCCTTTATTTTCCAGTGGATTTATTGCCCCATTTTCAATAATACAATAATCTCTATATTTATTGTTATCGGACAAATTATTACTTGTAGTGATTTTATGTGAATTTTCACCGTCAATATACATTATCTCATAATTCAGTCCATCTCTTGCTGAATTAATTTCAGGAATATTAGATTTATCATAAATCATACTTTTTACAGCATCAAAATCTTGTATATCTTCATATTCAGCTATATATTTCACTGCTTTCTTATAATATTTATATTGATTATTCTGCTCATCCGTCATAAAAATTTCATCATCATTTTTCGTGCTTTCTAAATCATATAGCTTATTATAGAACTCATTTTTTTTATCTTCATCTTTATAAAGTTTTTTTATGTCTTTTGCTGTTAAATTTCCATACTCACTACTTTCAACAAGAACTTTTTTATTATCAGAAAAATTCTTTATATACAAATATTGTGCTACAATATCCTGCAACGAATCAGTTACAAGTGTCTCATACTGGTCCTGGTATTCCCACCTATACTCATTTTTAGCTTTTACATTAGCATATTTAGTCCAACCATAGGCTGCTGTTCCAAAGCAGGCTGCTGCAAGCACTAATATTAAAGTATGTAAAAATATTCTTTGCTTTTTCATATCGCATTTCCTTTCTACTGCTTCTCGATTTTGTATCCAACTCCCCACACTACTTTTAAGTATCTTGGTTCTTTTGGATTAATTTCGATTTTTTCTCGGATATGTCTAATATGTACAGCCACTGTATTGTCTGCCGCAACAGCTTCCTCATTCCAAACAGCCTCATAAATCTGGTCGATTGTAAAAACTCTTCCCGGGTTCTTAACTAAGAAAAGTAAAATATTATACTCAAAAGGTGTAAGTTTCACTATTTCTCCGTCAACTTTTACTTCTTTACATTCGTCGTCGATTTCAAGACCGCCTATGCTATAAACATTACTTTTAGGCTCTGCAATTGTGCCAAGTCTTGTGTAACGTCTAATCTGAGACTTAACTCTTGCAATTAATTCCAATGGATTAAATGGCTTTGTAATGTAATCATCTGCTCCTACGTCAAGTCCGATAATCTTGTCTGAGTCTTCTGATTTTGCTGACAAAATAATAATAGGAATACTACTGTTTTCTCTTATTTTCAAGGTTGCTCTTATTCCGTCAAGCTTAGGCATCATAACATCAATAAGAAGTAACTGAATATCTTCTTTTTTTAAAACATCCATTGCCTCAACTCCGTCATATGCTTTAATAATATTATATCCTTCCTTTGACAAATAAATATCAATAGCCTCAACTATATCTCTGTCATCATCACAAACTAAAATATTGTACATACTGTCCTCCATCTAAATATGACACTGTGTTTTTCACACATCTTCATCATATGCCTATATAATAATATTAATTTTTTAAAAACAACCTATTATAATTCTTAAGGAATTCTTAAGTCTCTTAATTTTTTGTATCAACCTAAAACAAATCATATTACTACACCAAAATAATAAACTCTCTATTATGCTGTAATCTTTTTACACCCGCTCTTGAAAAAGGCCGCAATTAGAAAAAAGACTGCCAGACGGCAGTTTCCCACTTCACATCCCGGATATTTATTAATAGAAAACTATTCCTCTTTTTTCTATATAAATATTTCCAAGCTGCTCAAGTAAAAAACTTTGCCACCTGTCAGCCGTTTTCTTACAATTCGCAGTTATTTACAGTTCTTGGGAATGGGATTACGTCACGAATATTTCCCATACCTGTTAAATACATTATCATTCTTTCAAATCCTAATCCAAAACCGGCATGTCTTGCTGTTCCATATTTTCTAAGGTCAAGATAGAACTGGTAGTCTTTTTCGTTAAGTCCTAATTCTTCCATTCTCTTAGTTAATACTTCATAATTTTCTTCTCTCTGACTTCCACCTATGATTTCACCGATTCCCGGAACTAAACAGTCCATTGCAGCAACTGTTTTTCCATCTTTGTTTAGCTTCATATAGAATGCTTTTATTTCCTTTGGATAATCTGTTACAAATACAGGGCGTTTAAAAATCTGCTCTGTAAGGTAACGTTCATGTTCTGTCTGAAGATCTACACCCCAGCTTACTTTATATTCAAACTTATCATTGTGTTCTTCCAATAATTTAATTGCCTCTGTATAAGTAACACGACCAAATTCTGAATTCATTACGTGATTTAATCTATCTAATAATCCTTTGTCAACAAAGTTGTTAAAGAAATTCATTTCTTCCGGTGCGTTTTCCAAAACATACTTTATTACGTATTTTATCATTGCTTCTGCAAGTTCCATGTCATCTGCAAGGTCTGCAAAAGCTATTTCAGGTTCAATCATCCAAAATTCTGCTGCGTGTCTTGTTGTGTTAGAATTTTCGGCTCTGAATGTTGGTCCAAATGTATAAATCTTCTTAAATGCCATTGCATAAGTTTCGCCATTTAACTGACCTGAAACTGTTAAGTTAGTTGGCTTTCCAAAGAAGTCTTCTGTATAATCTACTTTTCCTTCTTCTGTTTTTGGCACATTATTTAAGTCCATTGTTGTAACCTGAAACATTTCTCCTGCGCCTTCACAGTCGCTTCCTGTTATAAGTGGTGTGTGCACATAAACAAATCCCTGCTCCTGGAAAAATTTGTGAATTGCGTAAGCACAAAGTGAGCGCACTCTGAAAACTGCCTGGAATGTATTTGTTCTAGGTCTTAAATGTGAAATAGTTCTAAGGTATTCAAAGCTGTGTCGCTTCTTCTGTAATGGATAATCCGGTGTACTTTCACCTTCCACATATACTTCATCTGCCTGAATTTCAAAAGGCTGCTTAGCATTAGGAGTTGCCACAAGCTTACCCTTTACTATTAATGCAGCACCAATATTTGTCTTAGAAACTTCGCTAAAGTTATCAAGCTTATCGCTGTAAACAACCTGTAATGGTTTAAAGCAAGTTCCATCATTTAAGACAATAAATCCAAAAGTCTTTGAATCTCTAATGCTACGAACCCAGCCGCCAACCTCGATTTCTTTATCTATAAAATTTTCTTTGTTTTCATACAAATCCTTAATCTCAATTAAATTCATTATATAGCCTCCAACTTTATCCCTTGTAAAAGTAATACGCTATTAAGTAGATCTATTTTTCTAATTATTATCAAGGAAAAAGATTTTTTCTGTTGCCGAAAATTCACCAGAAAGTGGCTGACAGGCGACAGTCTTTTACTTCACAGTTTGAATATTTATTGATGAAAAAAAGAGGTTTATTTATTTTAGAACCGATGCAATTCACAGAGAATTTTTGATAAATTCTCTGTTCAGTGCATCTTAATAATTGATTTTGTGAATCAATTATTATCTAAAACATATCCCTCTTTTTTTCATATAAATATAGTCAAGCTGCTCAAGTAAAAAAACTTGTCGCCTGTCAGCCGTTTTCTAGTTCTTTTCTTTCTCAATTACCTTTTGGTATCTTTCTACTTCCTTAGCTATTACACCACTCATTGCAAGCAAGCAGATTAGATTTGGTATTGCCATAAGTGCATTTGCTATGTCCGAGAAGTTCCAAACAAGTTGTAATGACTGGGTTGCTCCTACATAGACAACCAGCGAAAACACGACTCTGTATACCATATTGTATTTGTGTGTTTTAAATATGTATTCGAAGGCTTTCTCACCGTGATATTCCCAGCCAAGTATGGTTGAAAAGGCAAATAAAGTAATTCCTATTGTAACAAGCCATGCACCAAAGCCACCAAAGTTCTTGTTTATTTTCTTAAATGCCGCTGAAAAAGCTTCTATTGTTAATGCAGAACCCTGAACTAATTCTTTGTATGTATATTTTCCGTTTTTGTCGAAAACATATTCATTTCCTGCAGAATCGCACCAAGTTCCTTCTATATTATTGTTTGTGTTTTCTCCTTTATAACTTAACTGTAGTTCTGTTGTTTCGTTTTTTAAGTTATTACTTATCAGTGTTAATGAATTACAATCTATTTTTTTAATCAGGTAATCTTCATCTGCCACCTTTCCATCTGAAACTGTCTGAGCTACAATTGCCACGTTGTCTCCTATTCTGTTATATGTTCCCGTTACGCTATCACTTGTTATTCCCAGAACACCTGATGATGCAATACAAAGTCCTGTAATTGTACAAACAACAATTGTATCCCAAAATGTACCTGTCATATTAATATACCCTTGTCTTACAGGATCATCTGTAGTAGCTGCTGCAGCTGTAATTGCTGCTGAACCCATTCCTGCTTCATTAGAAAAAACACCTCTTGCAACACCATAACGCATGGCACTCATAAGTGATGCTGTTATTGCACCACAAAGTCCGCCACCTACTGCATTAAAGTTAAATGCCATTTTAAAAATCATTGCAAGCCCTGATGGAACATTTTTAATATTTATCAAAATAACAATCAATCCTGCTATCACATAAAAAATTGCCATTACAGGTACTACTATTGATGAAACTTTTGAAATACTCTTAATACCACCAACAATAATAATTAAGGATAAAACAGTAAGCACAACTCCAACAATTGCTGACGGTGCACCAAATGTATTATTTAAAGCTTCTGAAATTGAATTTGCCTGTGTCATATTTCCTATTCCAAAAGAAGCTATAACTGCAAAAATTGCAAAAAGCATACCAAGTACTGCTCCAACTTTCTTGTTTTTGAAACCTTTTTTCATTGTGTACATTGGACCACCTGACATTTCACCTTTTTCATTAACTTCTCTGTACTTGATAGCCAACATACATTCACTAAACTTAGAAGTTAAGCCAAAACAGGCTGAAATCCACATCCAAACCAAAGCTCCTGGTCCACCTGCTACCATGGCTGTGGCAACACCTACAATATTTCCGGTACCAATTGTAGCTGCCAAAGCTGTTGTCAAAGCTGAGAACGGTGACACATCTCCTTCTCCACGACTTTTGGTTCTTGCTTCTTTACTTAATGTACTTTTTAGTGCATATCCCAAGTTTCTCCAAGGTCTGAACTTTAATCTTATAGTGAGAAAAATACCTGTTCCCACCAAAAGGATCAACATTACAGGTCCCCAAACAAAATCATCCATCTTTGATACAATTTCTGCCAAACTCATAAACCTACCTCTCTTCCTTTTTATTATATTCGCGTCTGCAACAATTTTTCTGCATATAATGATTTAAGTTTCAAAAGCCCAAATCCTGACTCTACTGATTGTAACCTGCTTCGCACTCCTACAATCCTGCCTTGCAACGCAAAAACGGAGGCAACATTTCTGTTACCTCCGTTGGTATTATGTTAATATTAAATTACATCAATGACTATGTCAAGTTTTTATTATTTTAAATCCAAATTATTTAGAAAATTCTCTATAACGTTCTTTCCACCTTTTGATTTTTTTGTTACAACAACAATCAATCCAATCAATAATACTGTTACTATACCACAAAGTATCATATTATCCATCTGATGTTGATATGCCGACCATGAAAATCTTGCAACTATAAGAATTGCTGCAACTATAACCAATGTATACAAATAAAAACCGTATGTATATTTTCCATCAAATGTACAACCTGTTTCTGTGTTTGTTATTTTGCCTTTAAAGATTACAGGCACTGCATCTTCACCGTTTTGAAACTTTCCGGTTTCTAACATTAGAGAAATCTTGTCCTTCTCTTTTGTCATTTTAATGTTTGCTTTTTCAGCTTTAGCCTTCATTACAGGAAGCAAATCTTCTTTTTTTCTGTTAAACTTAAAACTCTTCATAATTCACCATTCCAGTCACGTTTTTTGTGATTAATATTATCTGCTACACTTAAATAATAAATCTTCCCATCTTCTATCAACTTCCTTCTGGAATTTTTCAATAAGATGTTCATTACCTGGTTTAAATAAGTGCTTAAATCTACCCTGTGTTCTCAAGAAATCTTCGATTGGAAGTCTGTTCTTAGGTTCATAGTTTAAAACCCACTTTCCATCAATTACTTCAAACAATGGCCAATAATTAGTTTCTACTGCTAATTTGCAAATATCCATAATTTCATCTGTTTTATACTTCCAGCCTGTTGGACATGGAGCCATAACATTAAGAAATGCAGGTCCTTCTGTATAAATAGCCTTCTCAGCCTTCGTATGCAAATCCTTCATTCCATTGAAATATGTAGTCTGAGCAACATAAGGAATATCATGAGCTGCAAGAATAGCTGCAAGATCTTTTCTGTACTGTTCCTTACCATTGCACTGTGTACCTACAGGAGTTGTTGTTGTATCAGCATACATAGGTGTAGCTGAAGAACGCTGTGTTCCTGTATTCATATAAGCACCATTGTCATAGCACACATATGTATAATTTGTTCCACGTTCCATTGCACCTGACAATGACTGAATACCAATATCATATGTACCACCATCACCGCCAAATACAATAAACTTATAATCTTCTTTAATCTTGCCTTTACGCTTCATAGCCTTGTAAGCCCCTTCAACACCTGCCATTGTTGAGCTGGCATTTTCAAATGCACTATGAATATAACTGTCTTCCCATGCAACGTATGGATACTGGAAAGATGAAACATTAAGACATCCTGTTGCACAACCAATAACAGCCTTGTCTCCTTCGTGAAGTCCACGAAGCACGTTTCTTGCACAAATTGTTGCTCCACAACCTGCACACATTCTATGACCTGGAGCAAATCTTTCAGGTTTATTCATTACTTCTTTAAAATTATAGCCCATTATTTTGCCTCCTTGTCTCTTAATCCCATATAACGGTAAACATCACCTGTCTCACCTGTTCTTGCGATTTCTTTTAATGTTTCATATACATTAATCATATCTTCAACTCTTACATCTCTACCACCAATACCATACATAATGTTGATAGCAAGTGCCTGACATTTTTCAATATACATAGCCTGCATTGTTTCAGCACCAACAGGTCCTCCGTTAGTTGAAAAGCTCTCTGAACGATCCATTACTGCAACTGCCTTACAATTCTTTAATGCTTTTGCAATCTCTTTGCCTGGAAATGGTCTAAATGATCTAATCTTTACAAGACCTACTTTTTCACCATTTTCCCTCATATGATCAATAGCATCCTTAGTTGTTCCTGCTGCAGAACCGATTATAACTACTGCATATTCTGCATCTTCCATCTTATATTCTTCAATAAGACCATACTTACGGCCTGAGATTTTTTCAAAATCCTTTGCCACATCAAGAATAACCTGCTTTGCATTTTCCATGGCATGAGCCTGAGCTTTTCTTGATTCCATATAATAATCTGATACAGCATAAGGGCCAACAGCAAATGTTTCATTTGGATTAAGAAGATAATCTTCAGGTTCATATTCGCCTACAAAATCCTTAACTGTCATATCATCTAAAATTTCCATATCGTTTACAGCATGACTTGTAATAAAACCATCCTGACAAATCATAATAGGAAGTCTAACATCTTTGTTTTCAGCAATATTATATGCCATAACCATATTGTCGTAAGCTTCCTGATTATTTTCAGCATAAATTTGAATCCAACCACTGTCTTTTGCTCCCATTGTGTCTGAATGGTCACAGTTAATGTTAAGTGGTCCTGTAAGTGCTCTACAAACTGCTGTCAATGCAATAGGCAATCTACTTGAAGCAGCAACTCCTAAAACTTCCCACATAAATGCAAGACCTGCAGATGATGTTGCTGTAAGGGCTCTTGCACCTGCTGCTGAAGCTCCTATAGCCGCACTCATAGAACTATGTTCACTTTCTACTGTAATAAATTCAGTATCTACTAATCCGTTTGAAACATAATTAGAAAAATACTGAGGTATTTCTGTTGAAGGTGTAATTGGAAATGCCGGGAAAACATCCGGATTAATCTGTCTTAAAGCTGTAGCTACAGCTTCATTTCCTGATAATAAAACTCTCTTTGGCATTATTTTTTCACCTCCATCTTAATTGCTCCAAATGGGCATGCCTTAACGCAAATACCACATCCCTTACAATGATCGTAATCTATAGTCTGTCTTTTATATTCTTTTACAGGAATTGCACTGTCCGGGCAAACAGGCACACATAAAAGACACTGTTTACACTTTTCTTCATCAATAACAGGGGCAACATTAGTCCAGTCTCCTGTTATAAACTGTTTTGTTGTACCACAACCTACAATTGTATTACCACATGTAACATCCTGCCATGCCACATCCTGACCTAATCTCGATATATCTGTCTTTGCCATTTACTTAACCTCCCTTAACGCTATTCTTAACGCATCCATATTACCTTTAATAACTTCAGGTTTCTTAGCAAACTTGTGCTTAAAAGAACCTTCCATTTCATTAAGGAAAGTTTCATCGTCAATAACTCCGGTAACTTTAACAATTGCTGCAAGCATTGGTGTATTAGGGAAATTCTTTCCTAATGTTTCCATTGCAATCTTTCTTGCATCTACTGTATAAACTTTACCTTTATATCCCTTTAAATGTGGAATAATTTCTTCTTTTGGTCTGGCTGTATTAATAAGGATTGCTCCATCTTCTCTTAAGCCTTTTGTTACATCAACTATCTCTATCAATGTTTCATCAACAACCACAACATACTGAGGATCATAAATATTAGAATGAACTCTAATAGGCTGATCACTGATTCTGTCATATGCAGTAATAGGGGCACCCATTCTTTCCGGACCATATTCAGGAAATCCCTGAGCATTCTTGCCAGTCTTAAACGCTACTTCAGCTAACAATAATGCTGCTGTTTTAGCGCCCTGTCCACCTCTACCGTGCCATCTGATTTCAAGAGTATCTTTCATTTTTCCATCCTTCTTTGTTAATATTTTCTCACTCCCAAAGGAGTATTTATAAGCCATGCAGTCTTTAGC
>ERZ773164.3323-NODE-3323-length-11261-cov-6.044530_pt1 | contig 11261 bp, 10 predicted proteins | sample MGYA00511917_ERZ773164 | MGnify/ENA primary metagenome ERZ773164 (study PRJEB29015, sample SAMEA2737847) | human gut metagenome | biome: human gut; feature: human-associated habitat; material: faeces | place: China | collected 2012 ...
CTTCACTAACCATGACAAAATCATGATTAAGAAGTCACTTAGAGCATATATCACCGAAGACGGGCGGGAGGTTGCTGAGAAAATTTATGAAAAATATATTGAGAGTCAGGGATAATAGATAACGATTTACAAGGCTCCTCCCACCGCCTAAAGGTGGGAGGAGCTTATGACAAACGAAAGGATTTATTTATGAATGTTCCGAGAAGTGGAAGCAGTCATTATACATTTAGAAAGTCTGGATGTATGCCTATTACAATACCAAAACATGAGCCGATAAAGAAAGTATATGTAGAAATGGTAAGGGAAATAGTAGAAAGTGAGGCGAAGAATCATGAAGACGCTGAATGATTATATGTCAATGTCCTATCGTATGGAAGTTGTAGAAGATAAAACCGAAGGAGGATTCGTAGTTTCGTATCCGGATCTCCCTGGTTGCATTACCTGCGGAGAAACAGTGGAAAGTGCAATTTCAAATGCCCTGGATGCAAAAAAAGCATGGCTTGAAGCTGCATTAGAAGAAGGAGTAGAAATCCATGAGCCGGATAGCCTTGAAGATTATTCCGGACAGTTTAAACTGAGAATTCCAAGAAGCCTGCATAGACTACTGGCAGAACATTCTCAGAGAGAGGGAATCAGTATGAATCAGTATTGCGTATATCTTCTTTCAAGGAATGATGCGGTATTCTCAAAATAGCGATTATAAGTAAGCTACAAAGTGTGTTGTCGAGATCGGAGCGCACAGTAACATGGAAAGAGTCGATGATTTATTAACGAAAAATAAGCAGTTGACAAAAAATAAGCATGTTGTTATAATTGCCTACATGAACAAAGGCGTTCTTTCTATAGAAAAGTAACTGTAGAAAGTGCGCCATTTTTTATATCATTATAAGAAGAATCTATAAAACTTCCAGACAGGACAAAACTGTATCGAAGAATCATTAAGAAAGCAAAAACAGCAGAAACTATGCTGACAAGGAGTGAATGAAAATGGGGAATTATACCAGAGAAGAAATATTACAGATGGCTGAGGAGGAAGACGTGGAATTTATCCGTCTCCAGTTCACAGATATGTTCGGAACGCTGAAAAACATCGCCATAACTGCCCGGGAACTTCCCCGCGCACTGGATAACCGATGTATCGTAGATGGTTCCTTTATCGCAGGAATCGCAGGAGAATCCGAACCGGATATGTACTTAAGACCGGATCTTGACACTTTTGCAATTCTCCCATGGAGACCACAGCAGGGAAAAGTTGCCAGACTGTTATGCGATATCTATTGTCCGGACGGAACCCCTCATGAGAGAAGTCCGAGATATATCCTGAAGAAAACCGCCCGGGAGGCAAAGAAGGAGGGATATACCTGTCTGGTAGATCCGGAATGTGAATTTTTCCTTTTTCATACAGATGATAACGGAGTTCCGACCACTGTAACACATGAGAAGGCAGGATATCTGGATGTCAGTCCTGTGGATCTGGGTGAAAACGCAAGACGTGATATTGTATTAAATCTGGAAGACATGGGGATTGAGGTAGAATCTTCTCATCATGAAACTGCACCTGCCCAGCATGAAGTAGATTTTAAATACGGCGAAGTGCGTACTATTGCAGATAGGGTTATGTCATTCAAAATGACAGTCCGTACTATTGCCAAGCGTCATGGCCTTCATGCGACTTTTATGCCGAAACCGCGGGCAGAAGTAAACGGCTCCGGAATGCACATTCATTTCTCCTTATTTAAAGATGGAAGAAATGTATTCGTTAATCCGGGAAATCCACAGGAATTAAGCGAAGAAGCTTATTACTTCGTAGGAGGTCTTCTGGCTCACAGCAAAGAGATGGCACTGATCACCAATCCTATTGTAAATTCCTACAAACGTCTGGTTCCGGGCTATGAAGCACCGACAGAACTGACATGGACAAAGAACAACCAGAATTCACTGGTAAGAATTCCGGGATCCAGAGGTATGGAGACAAGGATCGAACTGAGAAGTCCGGATGCAGCAGCAAATCCGTATCTGGTATTTGCAGTATGTCTGGCAGCAGGACTGGATGGAATCAATAAGAAGATTTATCCGACTAAGTCCTCCAGCAGAGAGTTATCCGAAACAGATCAGAAAACAATGAAGATTGAAAATCTTCCGGGAAATTTGAACGAAGCAATTGATTACTTCGAACAGAGTGACTGGATCAAAGAAGTACTTGGAACAGAATTTTGTAAAGAATACGCAGCAGCCAAGAAAAAAGAATGGCTTCGCTATACAAGAGAAATTTCAGCCTGGGAAATCGAGGAATACTTATACAGAATTTAACCGAATCAAACAAGTCCCCTGTAGAAATTGTAAAAAGCAATAAGCAGTGGGTGGGGACTTGTTTGTATCAGGAGGAGCGAAGCTTCTTCTGATAAACTGCGAAGCAGTTATTCGGTTATGAGCAAGTAGCGAAGCGGATTGCGAACATCCGCTTGATCAAAATCAAACAAGTCCCCTGCGGAGGTTGTAAAAAGCAATAAGCAGTGGACGGAAACTCAGGCTGTAATAGAAATAGGAGTGGCAGAGTTATGAGCAGCAGCATTGTGATTGCGTTACCGAAAATTGAAGACGCAAAGAAAATCCGCACAATACTTAACAGACATGGGCTCACAGTAGCCTCTGTCTGCAGCTCTGTCTCTAATGCGCTGGCCAGTATCTCAGAACTTGACAGTGGTGTCCTGATATGCGGGTATAAACTGACAGATGCCTATTATAAAGACGCTCTCGATGACCTGCCACAGTATTTTGAAATGCTGCTTCTGGCTTCTCAGCGTATTATAGATGAAGCACCGAATTCCGTCAGCACTGTACAGATGCCGATGAAAGCAAGCGTACTGATAGATACGGTCAATGACATGCTCTATCATCTGGAACGCCGGATCAAAAAAGAAAAGAAGAAACCAAAGCCCAGATCAGAAAAAGAACAGAATTATATCTCGAATGCTAAACGTCTTCTTATGGAAAAAAACCAGATGACAGAAGACGAAGCGTACAGACATATTCAGAAATGCAGCATGGATTCAGGAACCAACATGGTAGAAACTGCACAGATGTTACTCATGCTGATGTATGATGAAATCTGATTTTTCAAACACGTTCTAAATAAAATATCCGAAAATAATAAGGGAAATTTTGTAAAAAATGACGATATTATTTTGACAGAATATGTGGTAATATACAGAATATATTTTTGTTCATATCAAGTTAGAGGCAAAATACATTTTAACCCTAACATTATATTATATATAGAAAGAACACAAACAAACATAAAATAGATAATAACAGGAAGAATGATTACAAAGGCGTAATCAGAGAGTCCAGGGGATAAGTGTCTCCGGATTTTCTGATTACGCCTTTTTGATATTCCAGGGTTTTAAGCCAAAAAGTCGTTGTGCTTGCACGAAAAGCCTTTTGAACTTGAAACCAGTGAAGATATCACAAAGGTTTACAGAAAAGAAGAAATGGAGGATGAGGAAATGGAATTTATGGATGGAACATGGAAAAAAGAAATCAATACCTGGGAGGAACTCGTAGGTAATAATCTCCTGAACCAGGAAGCCGTAATCGAAGGCGCTGTTCACAGCATCCGTAATATGGGTGATGTGGCATTTATCATTCTTAGAAGAAGGGAAGGCTTATTCCAGACAGTCTATGAAAATGAAATGGCAAATGTTTCCATTCATGAATTGAAGGAAGCAATGACGATCAGGGTGAAAGGAATCCTGCATGAAGAGGAGAGAGCACCCCACGGAAGAGAGCTTCGTATTCGTCATATTGATATTTTATCAACACCGGCAGAGCCACTTCCAATGGCAATCGACAAATGGAAATTGAACACTTCCCTGGAAGCGAAATTAAACTACAGACCGATTTCCCTGAGAAACATTCAGGAGCGTTCCAAATTTAAAATCCAGGAGGCACTGACAAAGGCATTTCGTGATTATCTCTACGGACAGGGATTCACAGAAATCCACACTCCAAAGATCGGAGCAAGAGGAGCAGAGGGTGGAGCAAACCTTTTCAAATTCAGCTACTTCCACAAACCTGCAGTACTTGCGCAGAGCCCACAGTTCTACAAACAGATGATGGTTGGCGTATTTGACAGAGTATTTGAGACAGGCCCTGTATTCCGGGCTGAGAAACATAATACCAAACGTCACTTAAATGAATACACCAGTCTGGACTTCGAGATGGGATATATTGACAGCTTCGAAGAAATTATGGCAATGGAAACAGGATTCCTCCAGTATGCCATGAACCTTCTGAAAACAGAATATGCAAAAGAAGTACAGATTTTGAAGCTTGAGATCCCGGATGTATCCAAAATCCCGGCAGTCCGTTTCGATGTAGCCAAGGAACTGGTATCACAGAAATATAACCGTAAGATCAGAAATCCATTCGATCTGGAGCCGGAAGAAGAAGCACTGATCGGACAGTATTTCAAAGAAGAATATGGCTCAGATTTCGTATTTGTCACACATTATCCGTCAAAGAAACGTCCATTCTATGCAATGGATGATCCGGAAGACGCAAGATTTACCTTAAGCTTTGACCTGTTATTCAAAGGCCTTGAGATCACAACAGGTGGACAGCGTATCCATGATTACAACATGCTGGTACAGAAAATTGAAGACAGAGGTATGACGCAGGAAGGCATGGAACAGTATCTGGATACCTTCAAACATGGTATGCCGCCTCACGGTGGACTGGGAATCGGTCTGGAACGTCTGACCATGCAGCTTATCGGTGAAGAGAATGTTCGTGAAACCTGTCTCTTCCCGCGAGATATGAACCGTCTGGAACCGTAAATAAGTCAGAAACTTGGAAAGCTGTCTATATATTGACCGGAAACGGCAGGTTGATTCCGGGCAGAAAGAAATAAAAGCAATATAGAATGTTACAGGCAGTATATATAAGGAGAAAATCATGGCAAAGATCATAGATGATGAAACAATGGAAAATGTCTGCATCCTGGCCAAGCTTTCCCTCTCGGAAGAAGAAAAGGAAAAAGCAAAAGCTGAAATGCAGAAAATGCTTGATTATGTAGAGAAACTGGATGAACTGGATACATCGGAAGTAGAGCCTATGTCCCATATTTTCCAGGACGAAAACGTATTTCGTGAGGACGTTGTCACAAACGGAGACAACAAAGAAGCAATGCTGGCAAATGCACCGAAGGCAAAAGAAGGACAGTATCAGGTTCCGAAAACCATAGGATAGGAGACAGGACAATGGAGTTGGAAAAATTAACAGCCCTGCAGCTTGGGGAAAAAATAAAACAGCGTCAGGTCAGCGTCCTGGATGGAGTAAAAACTGTTTTCGAACAGATAGAGAAACAGGATTCAGAAGTACACGCTTATCTTGACACATACAAAGAAGAAGCATACAAACGTGCAGAAGAAGTACAAAAAGGCATTGAGGACGGTACTTATACCAGTCCTCTTGCAGGCGTACCGATCGCAATCAAAGACAATATCTGTATTAACGGAAAGAAAACTACCTGTGCATCGAAGATTCTTGAGAATTTTGTGCCGCAGTATAATGCAGAAGTCATTGACCGTCTGGAAAAAGCCGGACTGGTCATTATCGGAAAAACAAACATGGATGAATTTGCCATGGGAAGTACCACAGAGACTTCCGCTTACGGCATCACCAGAAATCCATGGAATCTGGAACACGTACCAGGCGGTTCTTCAGGTGGTTCCTGTGCTGCAGTGGCAGCAGGAGAAACTTATCTGGCACTTGGTTCAGATACAGGCGGATCTATCCGTCAGCCAAGTTCCTACTGTGGTGTAACCGGAATTAAACCAACCTATGGAACAGTATCCCGTTATGGTCTTGTAGCTTATGCATCTTCCCTGGATCAAATCGGACCTGTAGGAAAAGACGTATCTGACTGTGCAGCTCTTCTGGAGATCATCGCAGGACATGATACAAAAGACAGCACATCCATGAAAAGAGAAGATCTTCAGTTCTCCAAAGAACTGACAGGAGATATCAAGGGGATGAAATTCGGAGTTCCTGAAGAATATCTGGCAGAGGGACTTGATCCGGAAGTAAAAGCATCTTTTATGGGTGTTCTTGATACGCTGAAAGAACTGGGAGCAGAAGTAGAATTCTTCTCTATCAAAACCATGGAATACATGATTCCGGCTTATTATATTATCGCCAGTGCAGAAGCAAGTTCCAACCTGGAACGTTTCGATGGAGTGAAGTACGGTTTCCGTGCAGCAGAATATGAAGGTCTTCACGACATGTACAAAAAGACCAGAACAGCAGGTTTCGGTGAGGAAGTAAAACGCCGTATCATGCTTGGTTCCTTCGTGTTAAGCTCCGGTTATTATGATGCATACTATCTGAAGGCACTCCGCACAAAAGCCCTGATCAAGAAAGAATTTGACCAGGCATTTGGCAAATATGATGTGCTCCTTGCACCTGCATCTCCATTTACAGCACCGAAGATCGGTGAAAGCTTAAAAGATCCCCTTGCCATGTATCTTGGAGATATCTACACAGTAGCAGTCAATCTCTGCGGTCTTCCGGGAATTACAGTTCCATGCGGAAAAGACAGCAAAGGTCTCCCAATCGGTATCCAGATGATCGGGGACTGCTTCATGGAAAAGAAAATCCTGCGTGCAGCACACGCCTATGAAACCAGCCGCGGCTCCTTTGCCGTGCCAGGAGAAGGAGGCACCAGATAATGAAACAGTACGAAACAGTCATAGGACTTGAAGTCCATGTAGAACTTGCAACAAAAACAAAAATTTTCTGCGGATGCTCCACTGAATTCGGAGGAGCACCCAATACACATACATGTCCGGTCTGCACAGGTATGCCTGGTTCCCTGCCTGTATTAAATAAGAAAGTAGTAGAGTTTGCCCTGAAAGCAGGTCTTGCAGCAAACTGTCAGATCCACCAGTACTGCAAATTTGACCGTAAGAACTATTTCTATCCGGACAACCCACAGAACTATCAGATCTCTCAGTTATATCTGCCAATCTGTCATGACGGATGGGTAGAGATTGAAACCTCTGCAGGCAAAAAGAAAATTCGCATCCATGAAATGCATATGGAAGAGGATGCAGGTAAACTGATTCATGATGAATGGGAAGACTGCTCTCTGGTAGACTATAACCGAAGCGGTGTCCCGTTGATCGAGATCGTATCCGAGCCGGATATGAGAAGTTCTGAGGAAGTAATCGCCTATCTTGAAAAACTCCGTTGTATGATGCAGTATCTGGGTGTATCAGACTGTAAGCTTCAGGAAGGTTCCATGCGTGCAGACGTTAACCTTTCTGTCCGTGAAGTGGGAGCAGAAGAATTCGGTACCAGAACAGAGATGAAGAACCTGAACTCTTTCAAAGCCATTGCCAGAGCAATCGAAGGCGAAAGAGAACGTCAGATCGAACTGATCGAAGAAGGCAAGGCAGTTACACAGGAGACACGCCGTTGGGATGACAACAAAGAATATTCTTACGCCATGCGTTCCAAGGAAGATGCCAAAGACTACAGATATTTCCCTGATCCAGATCTGCCTCCAATCCATATCTCTGATGCATGGATTGAAAAGATCAAAGCAGAACAGCCGGAGCTTCGCGAAGTGAAACAGGCCCGTTATCAGGAAGAGTACGGACTTCCGGCATACGATGCGGGAATCCTCACAGAATCCCGCCATCTTGCAGGTCTTTTTGAAGAAACAGCAGCAATCTACGGAAATGCAAAGAAGACAGCAAACTGGTTTATGGGTGAGGTACTCCGTCTGACGAAAGATAAAGCTATGGATCCAGAACAGGTATCTTTCTCGCCGAAGCATCTTGCAGATCTTCTGGTAATGGTAGAAAAATCCGAAGTCAGCCCTCAGAATGCCAAAAAAGTCTTTGAGAAAGTCTTTGAGGAAGACATTGATCCTGTAGCCTACATCGAGGAACATGGTCTGAAGATTGTAGAAGACACAGGACTTCTGGAAGAAACCATCAACAGGATCCTGGATGCTAACCCAGGACCACTTTCAGAACTTCTGGGAGGTAAAGATAAAGTCATGGGCTTCTTTGTAGGTCAGATCATGAAAGAGATGAAAGGCAAGGCAAATCCTGCAAGCGTCCGCGAGACACTAATGAAAGAAGTAGAGAAGCGCAAATAAAATAAATCACCCCGGACATTATGCCCGGGGTAAAAATGTTAATATATTACCAGTGAACAGTAATGTTAATATTAAAAATTATTCTCAGAAAACACTTTGAGACTTTACATTATTAAATAATTAAGTATAATAAAACTCGAACAAAATATATTTGCAAAGAAGACACAAATAGAAATGGAAAGGCAAAGCAGCAGCCTGCTGTAGACAGGTATATAAAAACTGCGAAATATGCCAGGGAGGAAATCAAACATGGTAACAGTAAACCACAACTATCTGAAATTACCGGGAAGCTATCTGTTTTCCACAATTGCAAAAAAAGTAAAAGCATATAAAGAAGCCAACCCACAGGCAAACGTGATCTCACTGGGAATCGGTGATGTAACCCAGCCTCTGGCTCCGGCAATCATTGAGGCACTTCATAAATCTGTAGATGAAATGGGTAATGCAGCTACTTTTCATGGTTATGCACCAGATCTTGGTTATGAATTCTTAAGATCTGCTATTGCAAAGAACGACTACAAAGACAGAGGCTGTGACATTGAAGCAGACGAAATCTTTGTATCTGACGGTGCAAAGAGCGATTCCGGAAATATCCAGGAAATATTCGGACTGGATAACAAGATTGCAGTGTGCGACCCTGTATACCCTGTATATGTAGATACAAACGTAATGGCAGGTCGTACAGGAGAATACAACAAAGAACGTGGCAACTTTGATAACGTAATCTATATGCCATGTACAGCATCCAACGGCTTCCTTCCGGAATTCCCGGAAGAAGTACCGGATCTTATCTACCTTTGCTTCCCGAATAACCCAACCGGTGGTGCCATCACCAAACCCCAGCTTCAGGAATGGGTAGACTATGCAAATAAAAACGGTTCTGTAATTATCTATGATGCAGCATACGAAGCATACATCTCCGAAGAAAATGTACCGCACAGCATCTATGAGTGCGAAGGAGCAAGAACCTGCGCCATCGAACTGCGCAGCTTCTCCAAAAATGCAGGTTTCACAGGTGTCCGTCTCGGCTTTACAGTTGTACCAAAGGATCTGGTTCGTGACGGCGTAGATCTCCACAGTCTCTGGGCAAGACGTCATGGCACAAAATTTAATGGTGCGCCATATATCGTACAGCGTGCAGGAGAGGCTGTATACTCTCCTGAAGGAAAAGCACAGCTGAAAGAACAGGTAGGTTACTACATGAGCAATGCCAAAGCCATCTACGAAGGTCTGGCATCAGCAGGCTATTCCGTATCCGGTGGCGTAAATGCTCCATATATCTGGCTGAAAACACCTGATAAGATGACTTCCTGGGAGTTCTTTGACTATCTCCTTGAAAAAGCCAACATCGTAGGAACTCCAGGCTCAGGATTCGGTGCTCATGGTGAGGGATTCTTCCGTCTCACTGCGTTTGGAACCCATGAGAATACACTGGAAGCAATTGAACGAATTAAGAATCTGTAAGTAGCTTCCTGATAGGGATGCGGCAGATGTCACTTTGATAGAGAAAATTCGAAGGAGCATGGAGAACTGATTTTTAACATTATTTTCAGAGGAATAGTTATGATATACACAGTAAAACGAATTGATGAAGACCTGGACTTCGGTTGTGAAGAGCGACCGAAAGGCATGCCAGTCATGGCAATAGTGACGCTTACGAATTCTTCAGGCGAAGAAATAAGGATAAAAGCAGAGGATGCTATGCTCTATGAATGTAACATCAATGAAGGGGACGAGGTTTGCTTTGATGTGAATAATAAGTTGTGTATGCGTACAGGTGGCTATGCAAAAGTGCTTGAAAAATACGATCCCCGCGGAAATTGTACCGAAGTGGCTTATCGGGATGAAAATGATAGACCCTGTCTGCTGAAAGATGGTTATGCAAAGTTGTCTTTTCAGTACGACGACCGGGGGAATGTGGTAAAACAGGTGTATTTCGGTACGGACGATAAACCCTGTATAAATACCGGCGGTTTTACTGCTATTTCCCAAAAATATAATGAAAAAGGGATGATTACCGAGGTCGCTTTTTGGGATATAGCCGAAAAGCCCTGTTTGGTGAACGGTTATTTTATGGAGAAGACTGAGTTTGACGATTGGGGTAGAATAATAGAAAAGAAATATTTAGATACTGAAAATAAGTTATGTAAAGGTGGATATGGATTTGCAAGAATGACGGTAGAGTATGATCGTACAGGTAATTCGACAGTCAGAGTATTTGACGAAAATAATCATGAAACGATGAAAAAATCGCTTCATGTGAATGAAATAATACAATGAAATTAATTCAATATTCAGGTTGGTAAGAATTTGTTTGATGGTTGAAAACATGTAGTTTTGTCGGATAAATTTAATCGTTGTTATGCATTTATTTTATACGCCGGATATCGAAGGGGATATTTATACGTTGAATGCGGATGAATCCAGACATTGTGTACGGGTATTGAGGTTGGGGGCCGGAGAAGCGGTTTCGTTGGTGGATGGGAAAGGAACTTGGTATGAGGGAGTTATCGAACGGGCGGAAGTGCGGGGATGTGAAATCAGGATTATGGATCGGCGGGAACTATACGGCCGGCGCAATTTTCACCTGCATTTGGCTGTGGCTCCGACGAAGAATATAGACCGCATCGAATGGATGCTGGAAAAATGTACCGAGATGGGGATCGATGAGATTACCTTATTGCATGCAGCTCATTCCGAACGGAAGGTTGTGAAAGAAGAACGGCTGGAAAAATTCGCAGAAAAAGCCTGTGAAGAACAAAGAGCTTATTCAGGCGATCGACCGTGAGATCTCACAACGCCCTGGCCCGGTGGATTTCCGATGGGTCAAAGGTCACGCCGGCAACGAGGGCAATGAGTTGGTCGATGAACTGGCACGCACCTATGCGGGCGATTGCCGTTCGGGTGCGCGCGACGGCTATCTACCGATTGAAGGCTGGCAGTCGCTGCTGGGCTCCGAATACGCACATGGCACCGATGTGCCTCCAGACGTGCAATTGGTATTGGACGGCAAAGCGGATGCGGCAAGTTTGCGCAAGCCGGCTGCGGCGACGGATCAGACGGATGCCGCAAGGCCGGAGACCAAGTCTTC
>ERZ773164.3324-NODE-3324-length-11253-cov-3.731381_pt1 | contig 11253 bp, 10 predicted proteins | sample MGYA00511917_ERZ773164 | MGnify/ENA primary metagenome ERZ773164 (study PRJEB29015, sample SAMEA2737847) | human gut metagenome | biome: human gut; feature: human-associated habitat; material: faeces | place: China | collected 2012 ...
ATTTGGGTGACCAAAAGATTGACGTCATCGGTGACCATGAGGATTCACCGGTAGTGCAGGAAGCTTTGAAAAACGGAATACAACTGATATGACATAAAAGAAAAAAGAGATAACAGAACGCCTAGAACGGGGATTTGATGTATGCGACAAGCATATTCTTCGTATATTCGTATAAATAAAGCTCTTGAAGGATTAGGGGTCAATATTCCATGTCTGCGGATTGTTATTCCAACCTGACAACAGAACAAGTCCGCTGCATAGACCAATTCATATTTCGCTTTTCCAAATTGCAAGATTCCATGGGAGCAAAAATATTCCCGATACATATTGGAATATCTGGACGAAGACATCACCGCACTTCCTATGCGTGACATTCTGAATCGTCTGGAACGTTATCTTATTATTCCAAGTGCTGATGAATGGACTTATATACGTGAATTGAGAAATGAGATCTCACACGATTATCCCTTGTTTGAAACAGATGTTGCCGCCATTTTGAATGAACTGTTTTCCAAAACAAATATTATATTTAGCATTTACAGTAAATTGAAAAGTATTTTCAATAATAACAGACATGCCTAAGCTGTGATACAGGCTATTCTTTTCTTTCCCGATATTTTTTTCGGAACACAAACTTCGAAACGAAATTATCGAGAAAAAGTAAATACATCAGGAAATTATACTAAATAAGACCTTCCCTACCATCTACTAATTTATAAAAAAGTGGTCGCTCAATCTGTAATAGTGGCAAAAAAGGAATAAGGCTCATACCCTATCTTTGACCGGAGTATAGAATTCTATAAAGAAATGGTTAGTATTAAACAATATTCATTCGTAGGTAAATAGGTCTTTTTCCATGCCGTAAGGGAAGTTTAGCTAGAAGTCTTTTTCTGGTTTTATATTATTGATTATTAATTTATTACATCCACTAAAAAAAATAGTGATTAGAAAAAAACCGATTCAAGCATTATTCCCTTCCATTAAGACGATCAAAACAAAAAAAATATAGACTTTTAATATAAAAAAAATAATTTCAAAAACAAAAACATACAACATAGATCTAAACAAAATGCTAGATAATCGTACACTATATGAAAAGAATGTTCAAGACCGTAACCAATTACGATACCTTATAGGTCTTATTGTTCGTTGGAAACAAAACTTCAAATATGCACGAGCAAGAAGAATTGCACGTAAGCGTGGAGCCACTATCGGAGAAGGTGTCATTATGCCTATAAGCTTAGCCAAAAGAGCCAATTCTAACTTAACAATAGGAAATCACAGTTCCATTCAAACAAATAAAATAAGATATACGCTCTTCTGTAACAATAGGAAGCCATGTCATCATTGGAGCAGGAACAGAAATTATCACAACATCACATAATATAGACTCCCCCGATTGGACTCTAAAAAACTATGGCATTACCATTGAAGATTATGTTTGGATTCCTACAAATGTTCTTATATTACCTAGTTGCCGTAACATAAGTTATGGTAGTGTTATTGGTAGTGGAAGCGTAGTTGTCAAAAATACAGACCCCATGTCAGTAGTGGGGGGTAATCCGGCAAAAGAATTAAGAAAGCGAAAATGCGTACACTCCAATTTGATCGTAGAATCATTATTAGGTGGTGATTATGACATATATAAAAAGACCCGAAAAAAACGCCATTGCTAGAAACTATGCCTGAGAACTTCAATAAAAATAAAATTTTAAAAAATTCACTACTACTCTATTTACGAATGTTATTTACCATGTGGTTAAATCTATATGCCACACGGTTGGTATTAAATAATCTAGGTGTAGAAGATATGGGAGTTTACGGGGTAGTAGGTAGTATAGTAGGTATGTTTACTATATTTACAAGTGGCATAACTAGTGCCGTACAACGTTTCCTTACTTATGAATTGGGCAGTCAAAAAGGTAATATGAACAATGTTTTCTGTTCATCTTTAAATGTTATCTTTATTTTATCTTTCTGTGTGCTACTTTTACTAGAGATTATAGGAGTATGGGTACTTTATCATAAAATTAATATTCCTACCTCAAGTATGCAAGCTGCATTTTGGGTTTTTCAGCTATCAACATTAACCTGTATTATAAATATGATTAGCATCCCATACAATGCTTTAATCATAGCACACGAAAAAATGGATGCTTTTGCCTTTATTTCCATTTTACAGGTTATATTAAATTGCAGTGCAGCATATTGCCTTTCCTTCATTTCAAATGAAAGATTATTAATGTACGGCATTATGATGGCAGGTATTAGTATTTTAATAAGAATCATCTATCAGCTATATTGTCATTCTCATTTTAAAGAGACACATTATCGCTGGAAAATAGATCCAGAACTATTAAAATCAATTAGTAAATTTGCAGGTATATCAACCTCGTCCAGTATATTGCAAATGATTTCCACTCAAGGGATTACTTTTGTTATTAATTGGACTTTTGGAGTTACGATTAATGCCGTATATGTCATTACTTTACAACTCAAAAATTCAATTTTATCATTTGCACTTAATTTATTAAAAGCAATTTCTCCACAAATAACAAAAACATATGCCAGTGGAGAAATGGAAGCTCATAAAAAATTAATTTACACAGGTAGCAAAATGGAAGTTTTTTTAATTTATTTTATTATGATCCCTTTCCTGTTTCGTACAGAATACATCATGAAGCTTTGGCTAGGAGAAGTTCCAGAATATACAGTAGCATTTGCCCAATGTATAGTATTTATCAGCTTAACCTATGCAGCTTTTGAACCTATAAGAGCAGCAGTTCTAGCAACTAATAAAATCGCTAAATTCATGATTATTCCAGATAGTTTTTATATACTAGTATTCCCTGTTAGTTATTTTATTTGTAACATAACAGAAAATCCTATTTATATGATTGTATGTATCGTTTTTTTTGATATACTAACTTGTTGCTTACGTACTTATTTAGCATCAAAAGTTTGCATAATTAAAATACAAGAAATGCTATTCTCAATATTTCTTCCCTGCCTATTGGTAGCAAGTTTATCTTGTCTTTGCTGTTATGTATTATCTCTTATAACTTCGTACACGATTAGTGGTTTCTGTATACTTTTAATTTGCAATAGCTTTATTTTAATATGTATTATTTATCTCGTAGGGTTATCATCAAAAGAAAAGTACATCATCAATAAATATATAAAAAAACTAACAACATACATGTATGTACAGTAAATTATTATGCCCAATTTTAATATTCTCAAATAGTTTTATTTATAACGATAATTAAATTTTTAAATTAGACGGCAATGATTGATATTATTTTGTTCCATCTTAACCAACCTTGGATAAGATTCATCAAAACTATTTATTTAAATTTCAAATTGTTACCATGGAATATAGCAGTTAAATTACCCATATATCTATATGGTCCAGTAAACCTTTATTGGCTAAAAGGAAAAATAGAAATAAAAAGTAATAAAATATATCGTGGAATGATTAAATTAGGAAGAAATTATGAATATTTTAATGGATCTGACGGAAGCTCTTTCATCTATATGTCCCCAAAGTCAACTATCATATTTAACGGTCCTTGTGCAATCGGAAATAATTATAAAATCAGAGTAGAAACAAATGCAATATTGGAGTTTGGAGAATATACTTTTTTCGGTTCTTCTATAAAATTTATTTGTACAGACAAAATCAAAATCGGTCATTACACAAGATGTGCATATGAAAGTCAAATAATAGATACCAATTCTCATTTTGTATATAACGAAAAAAACAATAAAGTTGCACGTAAAAAGGGAAGTATAGAAATTGGAGATTTTAATTGGATAGGAAATAGAACAACCATTACAAAGGGAACAAAAACGAAAGAAGGAACAATTGTCTGTGCAAATTCAACACTTAATAAAGATTTCACCAAATTAGAAGAAAACCACCAAATGCTCGGAGGGATACCAGCAAAATTAATAACTTCTGGATTAAAGCGTATCTTTTCAACTAAAATAGATAAGCAAATAGAACAATATTTCTCTTCCAATAAGGACGAAGAGTTTTATACTATTAAGACTCCTTTTATAGACAATTATAACGATATTATTTATTGGTTTAAAAAAATAATGTAGCATGACAAAAATAAATATTCTATCGCAAGGGCGTTTTCATATGTTAGATTTAGCACGTGAATTAGATCATACAGGATTCGATATCAAATTCTATTCATTCATCCCTACTTCAAGGTGTATCAAATTTGGTTTACAAAAAAAATGTATAGTTTCTCTATTTGGTATAATAGCTCCTTTTCTTATTCTTCGTCGTATTTTCCCCAAACTATCTTGGATTCACATTAAAGTACAAGATTTCATCATGGGTATTTTTATGCGAAAATGTGACATTTGTATATCTTTAACAGGATATGTTTATGCACCACGAATTGCTCAAAAAAAAGGTGCTATAATAATAATGGAAAGAGGTTCAAAACATATTCTTGAACAAAAGAAAATATTAGAAAAAAATCCGCATAAAAAAAATGAAGCTATACCTAATAGAAACATCAAATGCAATTTAAAAGCGTACCAATTTGCCAATTTCATATCGGTAGCCTCACAACATGTAAAAGAAAGCTTTCTTTTGCACCAATATCCAGAGAACAGGATTTTTGTCAATCCATATGGAGTAGATCTATCAATGTTTAAACCATTACCTAATATACCTAAAAAATATGATGTAATTATGGTTGGAGGATGGGGATACGAAAAAGGGTGTGATTTAATAGTCGAAGCAATTCGCAAAACCAATTACTCTTTTATTCATGTTGGCAGTATCAAAGATGTTGATTTTCCTCAAGAGAAAAATTTCACTCATATAGATCCAGTAGATCAAAGCAAATTAATAGAATATTACAATCAGGCCAAAGTTTTTATATTACCATCAAGACAAGATGGCTTTGGAATGGTTTTATCTCAAGCACTAGCTTGTAACCTTCCCATTATTGGCAGTAATAACTGCGGAGCTCCTGATTTAAAAAAAATGGTTGAATTGCCTGAATATATTACTATCATTAAAGATTATACAGCAGATGCGATAGTTACAGCAATTCATACAGCTATTAAAAATTACGAACAGTTGGGCGAACGTATTTATGCTGGTAATGCTATTGAGAATCTCACTTGGGAAGCTTACGGTAAACGATACGCTAATTTTTTACATAAAATAATAAAACAATGAGAATACTTTCTGTAGGGACATTTTCAGGATTAAGTAATACTTGTCTCCATCGTCATTGGGCATTAGAAAGAGTTGCAGAAAAGGTGGATAAAATTAATACTTCCGCTCCTAAATTAACATTATGGTATCGTATTACATATCATTTATTTTTATATGGATTACCTATAGCAATACCTGAAAGTGTACATGAAAATAAAAAAATCAAAGAGTATATCGATAAATATACATATGATTTAGTATGGATAGATAAAGGAATAACAATAGAAGCAGAAACACTAAAATACATCAAAAAAAAACAACCTAACTGTATAATTGTCAGCTACTCACCTGACAATATGGCTTTAAGACATAATCAATCTTTACAATATCTAAATTGTATCCCCTATTATGACTATCTTATAACAAATAAATCATATATTTTAAATGATATGAAACGTTTAGGTGCTAAAAATATATGCTTTGTTAATAACAGTTATGAAGCCAAATTTCACTACCCTAGAACACTATCTAAAGATGATTACGATCGACTGGGAGGTGATGTAGGTTTCGTAGGCATGTGGGAAAAAGAACGCTGTGACAGCATCTTATACTTAGCTAATCATGGTATAAAAGTACGCATATTTGGTAACAAGCAATGGCAAAAATATAAAAACTACAGTCCCAACTTGCAAATAGAAGATCATGGACTACACTCCGAAGATTATTCCAAATCACTTAAAGCTTTCAAAATATCACTATGTTTTCTACGCAAAATGAATTTTGATCAACAGACAACACGAAGTGTAGAAATTCCAGCATGTGGAGGATTTATGATGGCAGAACGTACCAAAGAACATCAAGCAATGTTTGAAGAAAACAAAGAAGCTATATTCTTTTCTTCTAATGAAGAGCTTTTAGAAAAATGTAAATACTACCTTGAACATGAAAAAGAAAGAAAAAAAATAGCGGAAGCTGGATTAAAACGTTGCCAAACATCAGACTATTCGAATGAAGGTATGATCAAAAATGTTTTAAATTCAATTTTTCAGACTATAAAATGACATATTCTAATAATACTACTATTTTATCCGTTGTAAAAAAAATCATACGGTTAATTTTAATCATCTCCATTATTAGTGAAATGATATTTTTTCCGTCATGGGAAAATTTCTGCGGATGTATAATGACATTTATTTGCTGGTATATTTTTGATCATTTTTTTCTCCTGAGAGCTATAATTTTAAAATACCCATTTGCTTTCATCATGTATACAAGTATGTTTTTTTATCGTTTTTTACCCCTACCAGCAACATTATTAGAAAATAAACCTATAACTTATGGTTTACAGATTCCTTATATGACATTTTTATTTGAAACCTTATTATTTATTGTTTCATCATTTGCTTTTAGATTTTCATTCAGCCTCAATAGAAAAAATAATAAATTACAAAAAATCCTATTACGAATAGGCTTCTTCAAACCATTACCATCAACTGTTATTTGGGTTTTGGGATGTATTGGACTTCTTGCACGTTTATCTAGTTTTGCAGTAGGAAATGTAGAATACGGCGACATAGGAAATAAATTTACATCAGGACTAATATTTCTAATGTATACTCCTTTTTGTTTGTTCTTTCCATCTCTATATACGTACCAATCTCAAAAATTAAAGAACTCTAAGCATAATAAAGCATTATGGGCATATTTCACCATAGTAACCCTCTTAGGAATAGCTAGTAACAGTCGTGAAAACATGATTATTGCTATTGGTACATTTATATTAATAGGACTATTATATCAAATAAAAAGAAATATTCATTTTTCACAAATATCTCCTGCTAAAATACTATTTATGGGAATAATAACCTACATTGGAATAAATATATTATCTGATTTCTCTACAGCCATGTTATATAACCGTTCAATACGAAGTGATGTAAATAAAAAAGAATTACTAAATCGTACTCTAGAAACATATAAAAATAAAGAACTAATGAATAAACTGAATCAGATAAATCAGTTAGAGAAAGCGCAACCGCTACTAAGCTATAAATATGGATGGGATGAAACATATGTAGATAACTTTATGCTTAATAGATATTGTAACATTCGAATCACAGATCAAACACTATATTATGCACTCAATACTACAGATGATAATAATAGAATGAAAAAAAATTTCATAGATAATCTTATAAGCCTTTTACCGACACCTATTTTAGAAAGACTAGATATTGATTTAAATAAGCAAGATATAAGACATTCACGTGGAGATTTATTATATGCAATAGGGACCCACTCAAACATTTTCCCTGGATTTCGCGTAACAAGTCACGTAGCAGATGGACTCATGACATTTGGCCTCCTCTATTTCCCAATACAGTTCATAATATTTTTATGTATTTTCAAATTACAAAACGCATTAGTTTTCTATACTAGAAAAAAATACATATATTCTATTTTCGGACTTATTTGTTTTTTCACATTCTTCGGCTTATTCCGTAATGCAAATGGATGCTCGGGAGATACAATGTATCTTTTGCGAGGCTTTTGGCAATCACTTATTTTATTTGGATCACTCTCTTATATTATAAGAAAAATACATATAAAATTACACCAATCAAAAGCCTTACATTAAGGCCATATTTTCATAACAGTCAAACTTATATAATAATGAAAATTCTCTATTTTCACAGAAATAAAAACGCCGGTTTTTCTATTAATAAGGTGTTTCAATCAATCACTGAAACTCTCCCACAATACAACATATCATACAAAGAAAAATATATACCTTCTCCTAATGCCAAAATTAAAGACATTATACAAAATGGTCTTTTTGCCTTTAAACAACAAAAAACAAATTATATTAATCATATATCTGGAGATGTTCATTATCTAACATATTTCCTTAACCCTAAAAAAACAATAGTAACAGTTCATGACATCATGTATTATAGCTACTTATCAGGTTTCAAAAAAAAAATATGGAAATGGTTATACATTAAATCTTTAAAGAGAGCCGCAAAAGTAACTTTTATTTCTGAATTCGCAAGAACGCAAGTTCTAAAAGAAATAAACCTACCTTTAGAGAAAACTATCGTTATTCCTAATCCTATATCAAAAAATATGCATTATGTCAAAAAAGTATTCAACTCAAAAGAGCCAATTATTTTACACATTGGAACTATGGAACGAAAAAATTTAAAAAGAACCATTAAAGCATTAGAAGGAATTAAATGTAAGTTACGAATTGTAGGTAAAATCAATAATGAAATAGAAAGCCTACTACTCCAATATAAAATAAATTACTCAAATGTATTCAATCTTTCAGATGATGAATTAAGAAAAGAATATGAAACATGTGATATCGTAAATTTCCCTTCAACCTTCGAAGGTTTCGGTATGCCTATTATTGAAGGACAAGTTATAGGAAGAATTATATTAACCTCTAATGTTTCTCCCATGAAAGATATATGCGGAAAAGGAGCATATCTTGTAAATCCATACAGCATTAAAAGTATCAGGGAAGGATATAATGATATACTAAATAACAAAATTTTGCGAGAACAATTAATCGCAGAAGGTCTTAAAAATGTACAAAAATATCAACCTGAACAAATAGTTAAACAATATATTAAAGTTTATCAATCAATTTAAGGTTATGAAAAAAATTTTGAATATTATAATTATCTTTCTACCATGGGCTATCAGAAGAAGATTACTAAATATATTTTATCATTATAAAATTCATCCAAAGGCCAAAATAGGATTATCATATATTTATCCTAAGCATCTGATCATGGAAGAAGGAGCATACATTGGTCATTTAAATGTAGCAATACATCTAGAACTCATTCATATGGGAAAAGATTGTACCATAAGTCAAAAAAACTGGATTACAGGTTTTCCTATAGCAGATAAATCTAATTTTCAAGATTTTCCTAACAGGAAACCATATTTGATCATGGGTAAAGATTCTGCAATAACTAAGCAACATTTAATAGATTGTACAGACACGGTAACTATAGGTGAGTTAACCTCAATCGGAGGATATGGTACTCAAATCCTATCACATTCTACATCTTTACAACACAATAAACAAAGCTGTGCTCCTATAACCATTGGGCATCACTGTTTTATCGGAACTCGTTCTATCATTTTACCAGGTTCTATTCTACCTAATCAAGCTGTATTAGGCGCCGGAGCTGTATTAAAGAAACAATTCACAGAATCATTCTCTTTATATGGAGGAGTTCCAGCTAAATTCATAAAAAAAATGGATGAAAACTATGCTTTTTTTCATAGAACATATAGACCAAAATAACCAATGAAAATAATACATTATATTCCAAGTATAGATAGGACATCTGGAGGAACAACAGCATATATGCAGCTGTTAGCCAATGAACTAGGTAAATTAGTAGAATTACATATAGTTAGCCATGTCTCAAATAATCCAGTAAACATAGGAAATTGTCAAGTTCACTATATTCCTACCTTCAACCAATATAGAAAAATGAAAAGACAATGGCTATTTCTGTTAAATGAAATAAATCCAGATATTGTACACATTAATTGCTGCTGGATGCCAGGATGCGCCCTTACACAGAAATGGTCACAAGAATTAAATTATAAAATAGTTCTTACTCCACATGGAATGCTAGAACCATGGATAATCAAACGACATTATTGGACACGCAAAATACCTGCTCTTTTATTATATCAAAAAAATGCTATAATAAAAGCAAATTATTTACATGCTACTGCAAATAGTGAAAAAGAAAATTTACTAAAAATAGGTTATAACAAAAACATTGAAATTATAGCTAATGGGATTGAAATAGAAAAAATTACTTTAAAGACTTCGTGGAAAAGAAGAAAAAAGATATTATTTCTATCACGCATACATGTGAAGAAAGGAATTAATTTTTTAATTGAATCCATTGCTTTATTAAAAAATGACTTAAAAGATTATGTAATAAACATTGCCGGAGAAGGTGACGAGAATTATATCAATGAGTTAAAACAATTAACCATACAACTAGGAATAGCTAATTATATTCATTTTATAGGTGGTGTATATGGTGAGCAAAAATGGAAATTATTCAAAGAAGCTGATTTATTTATATTACCTACACACAGTGAAAATTTTGGAATAGTAGTAGCAGAAGCACTAGCTTGTGGAACCCCTGTTATAACGACTCAAGGTACACCATGGAAAGAATTAGAAAGTAATCATTGTGGATGGTGGACAGCGATAGGAACAGAAGCTACTACTAAAGCATTGAAAGATTTTTTACAACAAACAGAAACACAACTCGAACAAATGGGGAGAAATGGAAGAAAATTAGTAGAAGAAAAATATTCATCGCAAAAAATGGCCTATGATATGGTAAATCTATATAGAAAAATATTAGAGCAATGACAGAAGTTCGTTTATCTTCTTTCAACACAGGGAATTTTAATAAAGGAGCAGGATTTATAAAACAAACTCTTTGGTATTTTGTCAACGCATTATTTGTACGTGCTTCCTGGAATCCTTTTATGGGAATAAAAGTGTTCTTTCTGAAACTTTTCGGTGCAAAAATAGGGAAAGGACTAGTAATAAAAAATAATGTGAACATAAAATTCCCTTGGAAACTGACATTAGGAAATGATGTATGGCTAGGGGAAAACGCATGGATTGATAATCTTGATGAAGTCATAATAGGAAATAATGTATGCATTTCACAAGGGGCATTATTACTTACCGGAAACCATGATTATACACTGTCAACTTTCGATTATCGAAATGCCTCCATTATAATAGAAGACGGTGCATGGATTGGTGCAAAGACAGTGGTATGTCCCGGAATAAAAATTAAATCGCATGCAATACTAACAGTAGGGTCTACTGCTACGAAAAATATGGAAGCATACGGAATTTATCAAGGAAATCCTGCACTAAAAATTCGAACAAGAAATATTACAAGATAAAATACCGAACATTATGAAAGTTTCAATCATTACTTCCTGCTACAACCGGGAAGCCACCATTCGTGGAGCAATAGAAAGTGTGCTGG
>ERZ773164.3333-NODE-3333-length-11216-cov-3.413583_pt1 | contig 11216 bp, 14 predicted proteins | sample MGYA00511917_ERZ773164 | MGnify/ENA primary metagenome ERZ773164 (study PRJEB29015, sample SAMEA2737847) | human gut metagenome | biome: human gut; feature: human-associated habitat; material: faeces | place: China | collected 2012 ...
GGTGCAGGATTTGTAGTTGCATTGACAGGTAGCATTATGACAATGCCTGGTTTATCAAAATCTCCTGCAGCATTTGGAATAGACTTAACAGACGATGGAAAAATCACAGGATTATTCTAAAGTATACAAAAGTGGAGGAGCCTTTTAGGCAATAAAGAAATGGCAAAAATTATAGACGGAAAACAGATTTCATTAGACATTAAGAATGAATTAAAAGAAAAGATTGCAAGATACAAAGAGCAGGGAATTGAGATTACTCTTGCAGTAGTAAAAGTAGGAAATGATCCTGCATCAGCAGTTTATGTTAGAAACAAAGAGAAAGCTTGTGAATATGTTGGCATAAACTCAAAGACTTTGGCATTACCTGAAGAAACAACAGAAGAAGAGCTTTTAAATGTTGTTAAGGAATTAAATGAAGACAAAAATGTTAACGGCATTTTAGTTCAGTTACCACTTCCTAAACATATTGATGAAAGCAAGGTTCTTCTTACAATTGACAGCACAAAAGATGTGGATGGTTTTCATCCTGTAAATGTTGGAAAGATGGTAATAGGTGAAGATACATTTTTACCTTGTACACCTGCTGGAATTATTGAAATGATTAAAAGAACAGACATTGATATTGAAGGTAAGGAATGTGTGGTTATTGGAAGAAGCAATATTGTTGGAAAACCAATGGCTATGTTAATGCTTAAGGAAAATGCAACAGTTACTATTGCACATTCAAGAACTAAAGATTTAAAAGAGGTTACAAAGAGAGCAGACATTATTGTGGCAGCAATAGGAAAAGCTAAGTTTGTAACAGCAGATTACGTGAAAGAAGACGCTGTTGTAATCGATGTTGGAATGGACAGAGATGAAAATGGTAAGTTATGTGGTGATGTTGATTTTGAATCAGTTTCAAAAGTGGCATCAGCCATTACACCTGTACCTGGTGGCGTAGGACCAATGACAGTAACAATGCTTTTGGTAAACTGCTTAAGAAGCGTTGAACTAAACAAATAAAATTTTTGAGCCTGTCGAATATGATAGGCTCAAATAGCTTATACAAGATTAAAAATATTTGAAGGGAGGTTTAATGAGAATATGAAGTTTGCCAATGTCATTGTAGACATTTCACACGAAAAGTTAGACCGTCCCTTTGGATATATTATACCTGATGAATTGGAAAAAGAGATTACGGTAGGAACCGCTGTTATCATACCATTTGGTAAAGGCAACAGGCAGATAAAAGGCTATGTAATTGAAATAACAGACCAGCCATCTTTTGACATATCAAAAATGAAAGAGATTATGGCAGTTGAAGAGGGAGCAGCCAAGGTTGAAAGTCAGTTAATTAATTTGGCTTATTGGATTAAAGAAAATTACGGCTCCACAATGAATCAGGCATTAAAAACTGTAATACCGGTAAAGAATAAGATTAGAAATATTGAAAAAAAGACAATAGTATTAAATTTGAACAGTGAACAACTGGAAGAAAAAATAAAACAATATAAAAAGAAAAATGCAAAAGCAAGACTTAGGTTGTTAGAAGAATTAAAGATAAACAACAGAATGGCAAGAGAGCTTGTGGTAGATAAATTAAATGTTTCACCAAGTACTCTTAAGTCAATGGAACAGTTAGGGGACATTGTAATTGAGAAAACAATTAATTACAGAAATCCTATTGAATTAAAAGAACAGCCTGAATATGACATAGTTCTTAATGAAAATCAGAGAAAAGTTTCAGAAGCAATTAAGGAAACAATGGATTTTAAGAAAAAAGACAAAGTGAATGTGCATCTTATTCATGGAATTACAGGAAGTGGAAAAACAGAAGTTTATATGGATTTAATAGATTATACTACTAAAAAAGGCAAATCAGTAATTGTTCTGATTCCTGAAATTGCCCTTACATATCAGACTGTAATGAGATTTACAAGAAGATTTAAAGAAAAGGTATCAATAATAAATTCAAGGCTGTCATCAGGAGAGCGTTACGACCAGTTTGAAAGAGCGAAAAATGGTGACATAACCATAATGATAGGTCCAAGATCAGCTTTGTTTACGCCTTTTTCCAATTTGGGATTAATAGTAATAGACGAAGAACACGAAAGTGCTTACAAAAGTGAATCGGTTCCTAAATATCATGCTATTGAAGTGGCGCAGAAGAGAGCATATGACACAGGTGCAACAGTGGTTTTAGGCTCGGCAACGCCATCTCTTGAATCATATTATAAGGCTAAGAATGGAACCTATATTCTTCATAAGTTAACAACAAGAGAGAAAGGCAATCTTCCATCAGTATCAATTGTAGATTTAAGGGAAGAGTTACAGCAGGGAAATAAATCTATTTTCAGTAATAAACTTCAAACATTAATTAATGACAGATTAGAGAAAAAAGAGCAGACAATGCTTTTTATTAATAGAAGAGGATTTGCGGGATTTGTTTCCTGCAGGGATTGTGGAAAAGCAATAAAATGTCCTCATTGTGATGTTACACTGAAACTTCATAATAACAAGAAACTAGTGTGCCATTATTGTGGCTACACAACAAAGCTTCCAACCAAATGTCCTGAATGTGGTTCAACATACTTAGGAGGATTTGGAATAGGAACTCAAAAAATAGAAATGCTTATAAAACAGTTATGCCCTACAGCAAGAGTTCTCAGAATGGATGCGGATACAACATCAACTAAGGGTAGTCACGATGAAATCCTGTCAGCCTTTGCCAACCATCAGGCAGATATTTTGGTTGGAACGCAGATGATAGTAAAAGGGCATGATTTTCCTGATGTTACTTTAGTTGGAGTGCTTGCAGCAGATATGTCTTTGTATGCATCAGATTATACTGCGGCAGAAAAAACATTTCAGCTTTTATGTCAGGCAGCAGGAAGGGCAGGCCGTGGTAAAAATCCGGGAGAGGTAGTAATACAGACTTATGCACCGGATAATTACAGCATAATAGCTGCAAGTCATCAGGATTATGATGAGTTTTTTGAGCAGGAAATAGTTTATAGAAAGCTTATGGGATATCCGCCGGTTGCAAACATGGTATCGGTTTTGTTACAATGTTCCGGGGAATCAGAGCTTGAAATGGCCACAGAATCAGTGGTTCAATTAATCAGAAAAGTAAAAGAGCAGAAATATAATGAACTGTTCGTAATCGGACCGGCTGATCCGCCTGTTTCAAAAATAAATGACATATATAGAAAAATCATATATTTAAAAAGTGATAATAGAGTACATCTTATAAGATTAAAGGATTATTTAGAATATGTAATAAATAGTTCACAGAATTTCAAAAATATTAATGTACAATTTGATTTTAAAGCATAGATATGCAGAAAGGAAGATAAAATGGCAATAAGAAATATTAGAGAATTAGGAGAACCATGTTTAAGAAAGATTTGTAAACCTGTTAAGGAAGTTAATTTAAGAACGAAAATCTTAATTGGGGATATGTTTGATACAATGTATGAGGCTAACGGAGTAGGACTTGCAGCACCCCAGGTGGGAATCTTAAAAAGAATATTTGTAGTTGACTGTGGAGATGAAGAAGGTAATTCAGTACCATATGTATTTATCAATCCTGAAATTATTGATAGAGAAGGTGTTCAGACAGGATACGAAGGATGTCTTAGCGTACCGGGCAAGTCAGGTATGGTTCCAAGAGCACAGAAAGTAAAGGTTAAGGCTTTTAATGAAAATATGGAAGAATTCGAAATGGAAGCAGAAGGTTTACTTGCAAGATGTATTCTTCACGAAAATGACCACTTAGATGGAATTGTTTATGTAGACAAAGTTGAAGGAAAACTTTATGATAATTCAGAATTGTATCCTGAGGAGGAACAGTAAGAATGAAAATAGTATTTATGGGAACACCTGATTTTTCAGTTCCGGCATTAGAAGAACTTGAAAAAGTACATCAGGTGGCAGCAGTTGTAACACAGCAGGATAGACCAAAGGGCAGAGGTCACAAGATGCAGTATACACCTGTTAAGGAGAAAGCATTAGAATTGAATATTCCTGTTTATCAGCCTGAAAAAGTAAAAAATCCTGAGTTTGTGGATATACTAAGAGAGATAAATCCTGACGTTATAGTTGTAATAGCTTTTGGACAGATACTTTCAAAAGAAATATTAGACCTTCCAAAGTACGGCTGTATCAACGTTCACGCTTCATTATTACCTAAATATAGAGGAGCAGCACCAATTCAGTGGGCTGTAATAGATGGCGAAGAAGAAACAGGCGTTACAACAATGTACATGGCAGAAGGACTTGACACAGGAGACGTAATAGACACAGCAGTCATAAAATTAGACGAAAAAGAAACAGGTGGAAGTCTTTTCGATAAGCTTGCAATAGAAGGTGGAAAATTAATAGTTGAAACATTATCAAAACTTGAAAATGGAACAGCTACAAGAACCCCACAGGATGATGAAAAATCATCATATGCAGGAAAGATAACAAAAGAATTAGGGCAAATCGATTTTACAAAACCGGCAGTTACAATAGAAAGATTAATTAGAGGACTGAACCCTTGGCCAAGTGCATACACAACACTAGATGGCAAAGCCATGAAAGTATGGGATGCAACAGTAGAGGAAGGAAACGTAACAGAACAACCCGGCGAAATCGTAGAAATCGCAAAACACTATATAAAAGTAGCCACAGGAGAGAATTATTTAAAGATAAACGAAATTCAACTTGCAGGCAAAAAGCGAATGCCAATGGATGCGTTCTTAAACGGATACTCTATTAAAGAAAATATTTTGGGGGTATAATATGATAGCTAAAAACTATAACGCAAGCACGCTCCCGCTGCCTTCAGCTCGTAGCGGTACTAAGAAGCTATGGCAGCTTCGCTACCCTACCTTCTAAGGACCGACGGCTTCAGAGCACTTTCTATTAGAATTTTCAGCCGTGGAGTGAAATACAATAGTGCAAAAAAAGAGTTAAAATCCTATTGGTTAAGTAGAGAAAAAAGGGTATACTATTATTGGTACAAAAGGTATGTCTTTTCAGATCTTGCAGAAAAACTTTTGGATGCAAACAATAGGCGGATTCTCGAAATTTTGCGAGTATAGTGTAAAGCGATAAACCTACTGTTTGAGCCGTAGGCGAGTTTAGGTTTTCGCTTTGCAATAGACGACGGAGCAAAATGAGATGAATCAACGTGTTTGCAACAAAAGTTTTTCCGCAAGGAGAAAGGCATGATTTGAAAGGAGGTCATTTTATGGCAGTATTACATTTAACAAAAGAAAACTTTGAAAGCGAAGTTTTAAAATCTGATAAAAAAGTTTTGGTTGATTTTTGGGCAACTTGGTGTGGACCATGTCAGATGGTTTCTCCTATTATTGAAGAGTTAGGAGAGGAATTAACTGATGTTAAGGTTTGCAAGGTTGATGTAGACAAGGAACCTGAAATTTCTATTCAGTATAATATTATGTCTATTCCTACATTAATTGTTTTTGAAAATGGTGAGATAGCAAACAAGACTATTGGTGCCTGCACAAAGGATGAAATTTTAGATTTATTAAAATAATTTGATAACGATTTAGTAAGGAAGGATTTCATTATGTTTATGTACGATATTGTAATTATAGGAGCAGGTACAGCCGGAATGTCAGCAGCGATTTACGGTGTGCGTTCAGGCAAGAAGGTTTTGCTTTTGGAAGAGAAGAATTATGGTGGTCAGATTGTGAACACTCCTGAAGTTGAGAATTATCCGGGAATAATTAAGACATCAGGTTTTGAGTTTGCCACAAATCTTTTTAATCAGGCAAAAAGTCTTGGTGCCGAAATTAAGTATGAAAAAGCTGTGGAAATTAAAAATAATGGAATTTTGAAAGAAGTTATTACAAATAAAGAAACTTACGAAACAAAAGCTATAATTATTGCCACAGGTGCAAAAAACAGATCATTAAAACTTGATAAAGAAAAAGAACTTATTGGTTCAGGTGTTTCATATTGTGCAACTTGCGATGGTATGTTTTTTAGAGGCAGAGATGTTGCAGTAGTAGGTGGTGGGAATACAGCATTGGAAGATGCAATGTTTCTCTCAAACTATTGCAATAAGGTATATATTATTCACAGAAGGGATAAACTTCGTGGTGAAGAAAAAATTGCAAAAGCAATATCTGAAAAAGATAATATTGAAATGGTTTGGAACAGCAATGTTGTAAAATTAATAGGCGACGATAAGGTTGAAGGAATCACTGTAAAAAATTCAGTTGATGGTTCAGAAAAAGATATTCAGGTTTCAGGTCTTTTTATTGCAGTAGGTCAGGAACCGGACAATTATGATTTTGAAGAAGTTGTGGAACTTGACGACAAAGGTTATGTTGTTGCAGGTGAGGATTGCAAAACAGAATCAAGAGGAATTTTTACGGCGGGTGATTGTAGAACAAAGAACGTCCGTCAGCTTACAACGGCAGCCAGCGATGGAGCAGTTGCAGCAATAGGTGCCTGTGAATATATTGATAGTGAATTAGGCACTAAAAATACTAAATAATAATTAGTGAAAAAATGGAATTAGATTCATAAAAATAACAGTTTACGGGCAACTGAAAAAGTAGTATCATTATTCTTCGGGTAAAAAATAATTTTGAAAGGTACGGAATAATGATATCAGTAAAAGAAGCAACAAAAAACTACATTAATGGCGGAAAAGGAAAAACAACAATGCCACTTGGAAGAATGTTTGTATTAGCATTTTTGGCAGGTATGTTTATTGCTTTAGCCGGAACAGCAGCAACAATAGCTTCATCAACGGTCACTAATTCATCAGTTGCAAAAGTTATAACATCATTAGTATTCCCGGCAGGACTTGCCATGGTAATTATTAATGGAACAGAATTATTTACAGGAAATAACTTATTGATTATGCCGGTATTGTCTAAGAACATTACAGTTGGACAAATGTTAAAAAACTGGGTGGTTGTTTATATTGGAAACTTTACAGGTTCAATTTTTGTAACAGGATTTTTTACATTAGGAAACATTTATTCAATGTTTAATAGCAGTGTTGCAAAAAGTGTAATTTCAATTGCAACAACAAAGTGTAATTTAAGTATTCAGGAAATGTTTTTTAGGGCGATTTTGTGTAACATCCTTGTATGCGTTGCAGTAATGATGGCAGCAACATCCAAGACAGTAGGAGGAAAGATTATAGGTCTATTCCTTCCAATTATGGTATTCGTAATCTGCGGATTTGAGCATAGTGTAGCCAATATGAGTTACATTTCAGGTGGTCTTTTTTCAAAGATGGCATATGGAAACCTTGGCTTGGAAACAGCAGGACTTACATGGTTTAATTTTATTGTAAAGAACCTTTTAGTTGTAACAATCGGTAATATTATCGGTGGTTGCGCAACAGGTATTGCATATTGGTTCTCATACTATCGCAAGCAGGACTAATAACTTATAAACAGCGGAAAATCAGGCTGATAAAGTGTAAAAATAATAAATAAAGCAAAGATAATATCCCATATCAGAAATCCAAGTTTTGGAGTAAGGTATGGGATATTATAATTTTCAATTAAATGTGCTGTTATAAAAAAGGCAACACAAACACTAATAATAAAAGATAAAATATCAAGAAAAAGAATCGGCTTGCCGGTAAACACAGTATAAGTGTAAAACCACATTGGAATAAGAATCATGCCTGAAAGAATGCCAATAACTGCAGAAGGAATGTAAGTTTTGAATTTTTTTCCAAAAATAAAATACCCAATAAGAATCCAAACAGACATAGGGAAAAACAACAACTTCAAATGCTCCCATACACTTTCGTTAATGGGAGAAAAAATCCCAACAAACAGACTTTCCCCTGACCATTCATAAACAAAGTGCAACAGAGTGCCTGTAATAATAGTGAAAACAGCACCAATAATAAGAAAAATATTTAAACGCCTGTACATAAAAACTCCAATCTAATCATATAATATTTTTAATCTTCTTAATAATCATATGCAGAAAATGGAAAAATATGCAGGGAAGAGGAATGTATTTAAATAATAGGAAGATATATATGTGAAAAAGAATTATGTTATAAATAATAATGCACAATATGGCTGGAGAAAAAATATGTTATAAAAAGTATGATATTTAAATTAGAATAGTTAAAATAGTTTAGTGAGTTAAAATAGTTTACGAATAGGACTTGACATAAGGAGAAAGATACTTCATAATTATAAAGATAATAAACAATTATTATACAAATAATCCAGTAAGGGCTAGTACTGGTTTCGACAGGGGCTTGGAATCTGGTGAAGCTATCCGCAGGGAGATGCGTTAAATCACAACTTAAAATTAAACGCTGAAGATAATTTAGCTTACGCTGCCTAATTAAAGGCAGCTGTCAATCCCGGAAGGCCTACGGTCCGGACATTGGCATCGACTTTAGTAGGGAACCCTAAATATTAAGCTTTGCGTATTTAGGAGTACTATGAAGCTACCAAGAGTTATAGGATGTTAGTTTTCGATAACTTGAGGGAAATTCAAACAACTGACTATGATAGTAGAAGAACAGGGGAAAGGTTTTTGGACACGGGTTCGACTCCCGTCTAGTCCACTCTTAGTCATAAGGAGGGACCCGCTTGAAGAGTGGGAGGATACCTTATGACACGAAAAAGACACTTGTAAACGAAAGTTTGTAAGGTGTCTTTTGAGATAAAAGCAACGGCATTGTATGTTATTAGAGTGATATACAGTGTCGTTATTTTTATGCTATAATGTGGATATGAATTTAACAAATCGGAATTTGTGGAGGTATTAAAATGTATCATTCATATGTGATGGGAATTGATGATAGTATATTAAGTCTGGAATCAAGGGGCTTTATAATTGATAAAGTAGGAAATAATTATCAGGTATCATTTTCGGAGGATAATGCCAAATATTGGGAAGAATTTATTAAGAAACATTTGGAAGTAGAATATTGGAATGAATATTTAACCGAGGACAAAGTTATTTTTATATTTCATTTACCTGATGGTTTCAGAAGATATGAGGTAAAAGGTTACGATAATGATGAAGTGTTAGGTTTATGTGAAAAATTATGTGATTGCAAGTTTGTATCAATTAAGCAAATGTTATCTGACAATTCATTTTATAGAAGTATAATTAGGTAAATTTATGACAGCAGACGAAATAAAAGATTATTGCAGAAGTAAGAAAATGATAACAGAAGAGAATCCATTTGGAGATATACCTATTTGTTTTAAACTTAAGGGGAAGATTTTTGCACAATTATATCCTTATGAATATGATTATAAAATCACATTAAAGTGTACTGTTGATGCTGGTCAGTTTTTCAGAATGGCTTATCCTGAAAAAGTAGTAAGAGGTTATCATTGTCCTCCAGTCCAACAACCGTATTGGAATACAATATTTCTAGACGATTTTACAGACGATGTTTTAAAGGATATGATTGATTTGGCATATGATACTGTTTTTTTTAAGTTGAGTAAAAAAATGCAAGAAGAGATAAAATCAAATTTATAAATTCCAATTTTTGAGATTGAGAAATCGGTATTTGGAGGTGAATAAAATGGATAATTGTGATTGGTGTAACTTGTCTGAAGAAGATAAACAGTTTCAGGTGTACGAAAGTAAATCATGGTCTGTTTTCCTTTCAGATGAACAGGATTATATTGGACGCTGTATATTGGTTTTGAATCGTCATTGCAATTCATTGTCAGAGCTAACAGATGATGAATGGGACGAGCTTCGCAATTTGATTTGTAAAATGGAGGCATGCTTAAAAACTGTTTTAGGAGCAACTCTATGTAATTGGAGTTGTTTGATGAACGATTTCTATAAAGAGTCAGCGCCTAATCCTCATCTTCATATTCACGTAAGGCCAAGATATGATAAGCCCATTGTGCTCAACGGGAGCACCTATACTGATAGCGAGTTTGGTCATCATTATGCGTTGAATAAGGGTGCGGTAATACCTGTTAAAGATAAGGAAGAAGTGTTTAGCCGACTAAAAGGATGGCTTAATCGTTAACTTCAAATTTAACGATATAAATATTCCACAATAAGGAGATGAGGAAAAACATAATGATGTACAAGTTTAATGAAAAAGTGTCTGTAAAAGCATTGGCAGATTTGCGTGAATCTGTGGGTTGGAACAGGATGGAAAAAGAGTATAAAAACCCTTTGATGACATCGTATTACCATATTGCAGTTTATGAAAATGATAAACTGATTGGGTATATTGATAGTGTATCAAATGGGGTATCAGATGCTTATATTCAAGATTTAATGGTTTGCCCGGATTACCAAGGTAAAGGGATTGGCACAGACCTGATGGATAAAATGATTGAATATCTGAAGAAAAAGCGTATCTACATGATTTCAGTGGTTTATGAAGAATGCTTAAAGCCGTTTTATGAGCGATTTGGGTTTTATAATATGCTATGTGGGCAAATGGAAACATATTAGAAATCGTACATAATACAGTCTCTCGCGCAAATTCGGAATTATCGAGGTAAGTTATGAAGACAGTTACAATATGTGCAAGCATGAAATTTGAGAAAGAAATGCAAAGAATAGCATTTCTGTTAGAAACGAAACATGATTTAAATGTTTTACAATGCGTATATAATACGGATAATTTGGAGATTTCGGAAAAGGAGAGAAGTTTTCTCAAAAATGCGCATTTTAGGAAAATTGAACTCTCGGATGCTATTTATGTTGTTGATATTAAGGATATATTGGCAATCAGGTTTCAAAAGAAATAGAGTTTGCTAAAAGTAAGGGAAAAGAAATTATATTTCATTCAGAGTATAGCATAGAATGATATAAATTGGTGGAGGATATATGAATACTTTTAATAATGATTTTTGGAGAGCGTTGGATTCATTAGTAGATAATTCGGAAATTGTTATAGATAGACCAAAAGGAACTGCACATCCGAAATATCCCGATTTTATATATAAGGTTGATTATGGATATTTAAAAAATACTTCATCAATGGATGGGGCAGGTATTGATGTTTGGATTGGTTCTGGAGAAAAGAAGATAGATGCTATAATGTGTATTGTTGATTTAATGAAACGAGATTCGGAAATAAAGATGTTGATAGGATGCACAGAAGAAGAAAAACAGATTGTGTATCAGACACATAACGAAACAGAATATATGAAAGGCATATTGATAAGACGATAACTTCAAGTTTATCTACGCGATGCATTCGCATTTCGCTTTGCTTCATGCTCATGTCG
>ERZ773164.3339-NODE-3339-length-11189-cov-24.666068_pt1 | contig 11189 bp, 9 predicted proteins | sample MGYA00511917_ERZ773164 | MGnify/ENA primary metagenome ERZ773164 (study PRJEB29015, sample SAMEA2737847) | human gut metagenome | biome: human gut; feature: human-associated habitat; material: faeces | place: China | collected 2012 ...
AGACGCTGGACGAGCTGAACAAGATCCAGAGCGAGGGCCGCGCAAAGCGTGCCGCCGCCGAGCAGGAGCTGAACCGCATCGAGGACGAACTGAAAGCAAAAATGATGGAGATCCGGAGCTGAGATGGCAAACGCAGATTTTTCGCAAAAACAGAACAGCACTTCCGGCGGTTTTGACGCGGGCAGCTACCGCGAACAAAAACAGCCGGAGCAGGCCGTGCCGCTGACACCTCTGCAGCAGAAGCTGGCAGGGCTGGAAGCAAAGCTGCCCGCAGCCCTTTCCACCCGCGCAGCTGCACTGGCACTGAGCGTGGTGGTGATGCTGGCGGCCTTTTTGGGCTTTGGCAGCGCCAAGCTGCGCAGCCGGTACAACGAAGTCCGCAAATGGTACACGGTGGGTGTGGCGGCAGACAACGGCTATAACCTCAACGAGGAGCTGACCACCCGCATGAACACGGCGGCAAACATCATCACCACCGCCGGCAGCACGCTGGGAGCGGACAGTGCCGAGGTACAGGCCGCACAGAGCGCGCTGAGCGATTTTACCGCCTGTCTGGAAGCCGTGCAGAACGGCGGCAAAAGTCAGGCACTCACCTCGCTGCCCTATTATCAGGACAGCACGATGCATGTGCTGTATCAGGCCAACGAGGTGCTGGGGTCGCGGATCGACCAGCTCTACGCAAAGCTGCAGGAGCAGGCCGCAGACCCCATGAAGATGGGCGCGGTGCAGGGCCAGTACGGCCAGTTCAACAGTGCGGCTACCATTATCGGCACCCTGAAATACAACAATGCCGTTTACGACTACCAGAAAGAGACCGGCGGCTTCCCGGCCAGCGTGCTGGGAGCCATTGCCGGTGTAAAGGAGGTTGAACCCTTCGCATGAAAAATTTTGCAAAACGCGTAAGCGCTCTGGTGCTGGCCCTTGTGGTGGGCGCAGCGGCCCTGTGCCCGGCGGCCCTTGCCGCCGCCAGCCTGCCGGACCTGCCCAAAGACGAATGTGTGGTGGACGATGCCAACATCCTGAGCGACAGCACTACCCAGACCATCGTTGATCTGAACAACCAGCTGCAGTCCAGCTGCAACGGAGCACAGATCGGCGTACTGACTGTAGATTATACGGGTAATTATTCCACTGAGGATTATGCAACACAGGCCTTCAACGCCTGGGGCATCGGCTCGGCTTCCGAGAACAACGGTGTGCTGATCCTGCTGGTGATGGAGTCGCCCATCTACGAGGACGGCGATTACTACGTGACCTACGGCGACGGCTTCCGCAACACCACGCTGGAAAGTCAGGCCAGTGCCCTCGCTCAGACCATGGAAGGTGATTTTGTTAACCGCGATTACAGCGATGCAGTAATCACCTGTGCCAACAATGTGGCCGACACCATTGCAAGTGTTTATGGGGTAAATCTGAACAATGGCAGCTACGACGATGGCAGCTACGCGGAGCCGGACGACGGCCCCACCACTTTTGAGGATGTCGTTCTGGGTATCGTGATCCTGTTCATGTCCCTGATGGTGATGCTGATCATCGTACTGTTCGTGTTCCGGGTGTTCATTGCACCCATCGGCCATGCAGTGGGCTGGAACTGGGGCCCCTTCGCATGGGGCTACATGGCAGGCTCGGCCCGTCGGCATTATCGTCCCGGCCCCGCCCGCCCCGGAACAACAACCGGCGTCCGCCCCGTCCTCCCATGGGCGGCGGGTCCTTCGGTGGCGGCAGCTTTGGCGGCGGCTCGTTCGGCGGTGGCTCGTTCGGTGGAATGGGCGGCGGCGGCAGCCACGGCGGCGGCGGTGGCCGCGGCCGTTAAAAACACAAAAACACGGAGAACTGCTGTGGGTGGTATGCCTGCGGCAGTTCTCTTTTTAGGTTTCAGGCGTGAAGGGAATTCATTTGACAAATCAACTTTGTTAACCTATACTGAGAAACATGCATAATAAGCCAGAAATAAAGGCTCTGAGGGCGGAAAAGCCGCAGAGCAGGGAACGATAAAAATAGAGGGAGAAAACCATGCTGACTCTGGATAAGATCTACCATGCAGCCTTTGTGCTCAAGGATGTTGCCCGCAAGACCGACCTCATCGAGGCACCCAAGCTCTCCAAGGACTGCCAGCTGTACCTGAAAACCGAAAACCTGCAGGCCACCGGCAGCTTTAAGGTGCGCGGTGCTTACTATAAGATCAGCCAGCTTTCTGAGGAGGAGAGCGCCAAGGGCGTGATCGCCTGCTCTGCCGGCAACCACGCACAGGGCGTGGCGCTGGCTGCTACCCGTCGTGGCATCAAGAGCATCGTCTGTATGCCGGACGGTGCCCCCATCATGAAGGTGGAGAATACCAAGAATCTGGGCGCAGAGGTGTGTCTGGTGCCCGGCACCTACGATGATGCCCACGACAAGGCTGTGGAGCTGCAGGAAGAGACCGGCATGACCTTTATCCACCCCTATGACGATGAGCAGGTCATCGCGGGGCAGGGAACCATTGGTCTGGAAATTCTGGATCAGCTGCCGGATGTGGATGCGGTCGTTGTGCCGGTGGGCGGCGGCGGCCTGATCTCCGGCGTGGCCTTTGCCATCAAGAGTCTGCGCCCGGAGGTGAAGGTCTATGGCGTACAGGCCGAGGGTGCACCCAGCATGTACCGCAGCCTGCACGAGCATAAGTACCAGACCCTGAAAGCCGTTTCTACCTTTGCAGACGGCATTCAGGTCAAGACTCCCGGTGAGCTGACCTACCAGATCTGTGAGCAATATGTGGACGACATCGTGACCGTGAGCGAGGATGAGACCGCTGCCGCCATCCTCTCGCTGATGGAGAACCAGAAGCTGGTTGCTGAGGGTGCCGGAGCCGTGCCGGTGGCTGCAGTGCTGTTCCACAAGCTGCCGGTCGAGGGCAAAAAGGTGGCCTGCGTCGTCTCCGGCGGCAACATCGATGTGAACATCCTCAACCGCGTGATCACCCGCGGTCTGGTGATGAGCGACCGCAAGGCGAACATGACCATTGCGCTGGAGGACAAGCCCGGCCAGCTCAAGAAGGTGGCCGAGATCGTGTCCCGCTGCGGCAGCAATGTGGTGTCGGTACAGCACGATGGCTCCGATCCCAACATGCCCATTTCCAGCTGCTTCCTCAAGCTCACCCTTGAGACCCGCGATGCCGAGCAGATCGAGCAGATCCGCGCAGAGCTTGCAAAAGAGGGTTTCCAGCTTGTGAGCGAAAGAGTATAATAGAAGAAAAAAGAAAGGAACGTTTTATCATGAAAGTCGTTTCCACTTCCAACGCACCCGCAGCCATCGGCCCTTACAGCCAGGCGATCGATCTGGGCAATATGGTGTTTGTTTCCGGCCAGATCCCGGTAGACCCTGCTACCGGTAAGATGGCCGATACGGTTGAAGAGCAGGCTGCACAGAGCCTTGCGAACCTCAAGGCTATTCTGGCCGAGGCTGGCCTTTCCATGGCAAATGTGGTCAAGACTGTCATCTTCCTTGCTGACATCAACGATTTTGCCGCTGTGAATGCCGTGTATGCCAAGGCCTTTGCTGAGCCGTTCCCTGCCCGCAGCTGCGTGCAGGTGGCCGCCATCCCCAAGGGCGCAAAGCTGGAGATCGAGTGCATCGCCGTGCGCGAATGATCAGGCCTAAACACAAAAGGGGCTGTGCCACTGGCACAGCCCCTTTTGCATGTGTGAGGAAGAATGAGAATAGTAATTACGGGCGCAGACCCATACCGCCCTCCAGCGTGAGGGTCTCGCCGGACAGATACTTGAAGTCCGGCATGGCCAGCTGCACGCATACCCGGCCGATCTCGGTCTCGGGGTTGGCGTAGTGGCCCATGGGCGGCATCTTGACGTTGGCCTTGAACGCATCCGGGTATGCCTGCTGGAACTGCTCCAGCTTGGCGGTCCAGGCCAGCGGGCAGATCACGTTGACATTGATGCCATCCTTGCCCCACTCAGTAGCGGCCACGCGGGACAGGCCGCGGATGCCCTCCTTGGCGGCAGCGTAGGAGCACTGGCCAAAGTTGCCAAACAAGCCTGCACCGGATGCAAAGTTGATCACGCTGCCCTTGGACTTGGCCAGATAGGGATAGCAGGCCTTCATATAGTAAAATGCAGCGTACAGGCCGGAATAAAGGGCCAGATCAAACTGCTCGGTGGTGTGCTCTGCCAGCGGCACGCCGGAAGCGGATGCCTGTGCGTTGTTCACCAGCACTTGAATGCCACCAAAGGTATCCACAGCCTGATTGACGACATTTTGCACGGTGGCTTCGTTGTCGGTGCCTGCACACACATCTGCCTGCACCGGAAGAACGCGGATGCCATACTTGGCTTCCAGCTCGTTTTTTGCCTCTGCCAGTTTTTTCACATTACGGCCAGTGATGACCAGATTTGCGCCCTCTTTTGCAAAGGCGGTGGCAATGCCATAGCCGATGGAGCCGCAGCTGCCATCGGAAAGTACGGCGCGGCCTGCGCCGGTGATGATAGCGGTCTTACCCGTTAAAAAGCCCATAGTTGCCCTCCAGAAGTGCTCAATTGGCTGATGTTGGCCATATTATAGCCTGAATTTCAATAGAATGCAAGGCTTTTTACCGATAAATAAAAAATAGACAAAGAATGCCGAGAAGGTGAAAAAATTCACGACTTCTCGGCATTTTGTGAAAGATTTGTCAGAGACTTTGATGTTAAAATAAAGACAAACTAATTACTTCTGCACGCCCGCCTCGCACTGCTCAATAAACTGCTTTGCCACGCGGGGGCTGCGGCCGCCGGCGCGGATGGCAAAGGCTTCGGCTTTGACCAGCAGCTGATCCATCGGCATGTCGATGCCGTGCTGCTTTGCCAGTTCGGCCAGAATGGTCTCAAACCGGGCCTTCTCCGGCCGCTGGAAAGTGACCGTCAGGCCGAATCGGGCGGAAAGGCTCATCAGCTCCTGCCGGGTATCGGCTTCGTGGATGTCGTCGCCGGTGCGGTCGGTCAGTGTTTCTTTAATAAGGTGGCGGCGGTTGGAGGTGGCATATACCGCAATGTTCTTGGCCCGGCCGCCCACGCTGCCTTCCAGAATGGCCTTGAGCGCGGCAAAGTTGTCGTCGTTGGCGGTAAAGCTCAGGTCGTCGATGAACAGGATGAATTTGAGCGGGTTCGCGGCCAGCTTGTCCATCAGATCCGGGATCTGGTAGAGCTGGTTCTTCTTCACTTCCACCAGCCGCAGGCCTTCAGGTGCAAACTCATTGGCAATGGCTTTCACCGCACTGGACTTGCCGGTGCCTGCATCGCCGTACAGCAGCACATTGTTGGCGGGCATCCCGGCCAGCAGGGCCTTTGTGTTGGCAATGACCTTTTCGCGCTCCTTCTCGTAGCCGGGCAGCTCGGAAAGGCGCTGAGGGTCCGGGTATTTCACCGGCACCAGCTGGCCGTTCTCCACCGTGAACACATGGTGCTTGGCAAACATGCCATAGCCCTTTTTTCCCACCTCGCTCATGCGCTGGGCGTAGGCGGCAGGCAGGTCGATGCTGGAGGTCTCCCACCGGGGCAGGAAAGCCAGCTCCTGCGCCTGCCCTGTGGCAGAACCGGCAGCGGTCAGCAGTTCGTCCAGCGTCAGGCCGCACAGAGCCTGCAGAAAAGCCAGTTCACTGTCCAGCGCGGTCTGCAGTGCAGGGGCAAGGGTGCCCGATGCAGCCTGACGCACGCAGACGGTCTCGGCTTCCAGCACAGCGGCGCTGAGGTAGCTGCCCCAGTTGGTGGTGTGCTCGAACAGTGCGGCTTCAAATTGGGCCACAGCGTCGCACACTGGGCCATAGCCGGGCGCACCGGCTTCCATGCGGTCGGTCAGGTCCAAAAGCTTTGCCACAACGGGGTCGTCCAGCAGGCTGCGGAAAACAACAAGCCCGTGCAGCCGGGCATTCCATTCTCTCAATTTCATATTCCTGTCCTCTAGTTGGTCTTAAATTAAACGCGCAGGCGCGCATATCAGAAGTATACAGCGCATTGTGCCATGGCGCAAGAGGTGTTCAATTAACTTCATGTTTGGGGTGATTCAGGTTACAAATTGTCGATTGACAAAAGGCCGATTTATAGTATAATTTACATCAACAAATGCGCAGATGGGAAAAAGTACCACACGATCCCCACTGTTCAGAGAGCTGCCGTCTGGTGCAAGGCAGTCAGTGCTTCGTGCGGAAAATCATCCCGGAGCAGCCTGCCCAACGGGTGCAAAACCCTTGTAAGCAGCGCCGGTTGCAGCCGTTACCGTGCAGGGCTTTGTTGGAAGCCCGTGAGAGGGTGTGCACAGCACGCCAACGAGAGTGGTACCGCAGAGAGCTTGATGATCACAAGGTCTTTGTCTCTTGATAACAGGGGACAAAGGCCTTTTCTTTTAAAAAAGAAGCTCCCCGGGAACGTGTAAAAAGTGGAAAAAGGTTAGGAAAACAGGAGAAACTCACCATGCAGTTGAATGGTTCTCAGATTTTTGTGGAGGTCCTCTGCGAGCAGGGCGTGGACACCCTTTTTGGTTATCCCGGCGGCGCAGTGCTGAACCTTTACGATGAGCTGTACAAAAATTCGGACCGCATCACCCATGTGCTGACGGCACATGAACAGGGCGCGGCCCACGCGGCAGACGGCTATGCCCGCGCGACCGGCCGCACCGGCGTGGTGCTGGCTACCAGCGGCCCGGGTGCCACCAATCTGGTCACCGGCATTGCCACAGCCTATATGGACTCGGTGCCCATGGTGGCCTTTACCGGCAACGTAGCCACGGCGGGCCTTGGCAAGGACGGCTTTCAGGAAGCCTACATTGAGGGCATCACGATGCCCATTACCAAGCACAACTTCACGGTGCGCCGGGTGGAAGAGCTGGCCGATACCATGCGCTCTGCCTTCCGTATTGCACAGAGCGGCCGCAAGGGCCCGGTGCTGGTGGATATCCCCAAGGACGTGACAGCGGCGGTTTGCGAGTTCACCCCCAAAAAGCCGGAGCCCATCCGCACCGTGACCACCTTCAACGCGGAGCAGGTCAAGTGGGCAGCGGATCTTATCAATGCGGCCCAGCGCCCGCTGGTCTACTTTGGCGGCGGCGTGCGCAGCGCAGCCTCCTGCCAGCCGCTGCGTGATCTGCTGCACAAGGCAGAGATCCCGGCCACCTACACTCTGATGGCCGCAGGCGTTGTGCCCTACGGCGACCCGATGAACATTGGCATGGTGGGTATGCACGGCTGTTACACCTCCAATCGTGCCGTGGCCGACTGCGACGTGCTGATCGCGGTGGGTACCCGCTTCTCGGACCGTGTGGCGCTGAACCCCAAGACCTTTGCAAAGAACGCCACCATCATCCAGATCGACATCGACCCCAGTGAGCTGGGCAAGAATGTGGAGGTCGATCTTTCCATTGTGGGCGATGCCGCTTACGTGCTGAACGCCATGCTGCCGCAGATCGAGGAAAAGAAGCATCCCGACTGGATGAAGATGATCCGTGAGTGGCAGGCACAGGATTACCACCCGGTGTCCGACCCCACCCGCCTGATGCCCCATCAGGTGATCGGCGAGGTGTGCAACCAGTGCGGCCCGGAGGCCGTGTATGTGACCGATGTGGGCCAGCACCAGATGTGGGCGGCACAGTACCTGCGCCACGCTAAGAGCCGCGGCTTTATCACCAGCGGCGGTCTGGGCACCATGGGCTTTGGCTACGGTGCCGCCATTGGCGCACAGATGGCTCTGGGCCGCGACCAGCGGGTGGTCATGTTTACCGGCGACGGCTCCTTCCACATGAACCTGAACGAGGCCTGCACCGCCGTGAGCTATGAGCTGCCCATCATCACCGTGATCTTCAACAACTCGGTGCTGGGCATGGTGCGCCAGTGGCAGAACATCTTCTACGAAAAGCGCTACAGCCAGACCGACCCCCACCGCAAGACGGACTTCGTCAAGCTGGCCGAGGGCTTTGGCCTGAAGGGCTACCGCTGCAGAAACCTGCCGGAGTTTCAGGCTGCCTTTGCCGATGCAATGAAGCAGAAAGGCCCTACTTGGATCGAGTGCATCATCGATAAGGACGAAAAGGTGCTGCCCATGATCCCCGGCGGCGGCGATATCAACGACATCATCATGGAATAAGGAGGACACAGCAATATGGAATCCAACAAGCGCAGGGTCATCAGCCTGCTGGTGGACAACCAGAGCGGTGTTCTGGCCCGTGTGTCCAACCTGTTCTGCCGCCGCGGCTTCAACATCGACAGCCTGACCGTTTCGGCCACCAACGACCCGGCGGTCAGCCGCATCACCGTTACCATCACCAGCGACGAAAAGGCACTCAGCCAGCTGATCCTGCAGACCGAACGGCTGGAAGTTACCCGTCAGGTGTTCGTGCTGGACGGCGAAAAATCTCTGGAACGGGAACTGCTGCTGCTGAAGGTAGCATCCGATGTGCACAACCGCAGCGAGCTGCGGGAGATCGCCAGCATCTACAAAGCCAAGATCATCGACCTTTCGCCGGACAGCATGGTGTTCGAGCTGATCGGCAAGCCGGATAAGATCGATGCCTTCCTGAAAATGTTTACAGATTACAAAATTTTGGAGCAGTGCCGCACCGGTGTTACCGCACTGGAGCGCGGCGGGATGCATCAGCATATGCAGAAGCCTCCGCAGGAGGTGCGCGAAGCACAGCTGCCTCTGCCGGGGACCCACTGCCCGGAAAGAACCTGAGATTTTCCGCTCTCAAGGAGCGAAAAAATAAAATGTTTACAATCAGCCACTGAATAAACACAAAACAAAAAAGGAGAACAACTACCATGGCTATCAAGAAATACTACGATTCCGACTGCAACCTCGGCGTGCTGGACGGCAAGACCGTCGCTGTCATCGGCTTCGGCAGCCAGGGCCACGCCCATTCCGAAAACCTGGCCGAGAGCGGCGTGAACGTCGTCGTCGGCCTGCGCAAGGGCTCTGCTCACTGGGAGAAGGCTTCTGAGTTCGCAGCAACTCACGAGAACTTCAAGGTCATGGAAGTGGAAGAAGCTGCCAAGGCCGGCGACGTTGTCATGATGCTGGTTCCCGATGAGCTGTGCGCTGACATCTATAACAAGCAGGTGGCTCCCTACATGACCGAGGGCAAGGCACTGGCCTTTGCACACGGTTTCAACATCCACTTCAAGACCATCACTGCTCCCAAGAATGTGGACGTTATCATGATCGCTCCCAAGGGCCCCGGCCACATCGTCCGCCGCCTGTACACCGAGGGTGAGGGCTGCCCCTCTCTGATCTGCGTGGAGCAGGACTACACCGGCAAGGCTAAGGATATTGCTCTGGCATACGCTTCCGGCATCGGCGCTGGCCGTGCAGGCATCCTGCAGACCACCTTCAAGGAGGAGACCGAGACCGACCTGTTCGGCGAGCAGGCAGTGCTGTGCGGTGGCGTTTCCGAGCTGATCCACGCCGGTTTCGATACGCTGGTGGAAGCTGGCTACGAGCCCGAGATGGCATACTTTGAGACCTGCCACGAGATGAAGCTGATCGTTGACCTGATCAACGAGGGCGGCTTCTCCAAGATGCGTTACTCCATCTCCAACACCGCTGAGTACGGCGACTACCGCACCGGCAAGCGCCTCATCACCGCGGAGACCCGCAAGGAGATGAAGAAGGTCCTGACCGAGATCCAGGACGGCACCTTCGCTTCCGAGTTCCTGACCGAGATGAGCCCCAACGGTGGCCGCAAGGTGCACTTCCTGGCAAAGCGCCGCATGGAAGCAGAGCTGCCCATCGAGAAGGTCGGCGCAGAGCTGCGCGGCATGATGAGCTGGTTGAAGAAGTAAGGGGAAAACCCTCTCAGGCCGCCTTTCGGCGGCCAGCTCCCCCGAAAGGGGGAGCTTTTGTTGAAAGTGAGAACCTTATAGATCCTCCGCAAAAACCTCTCCCCTTCGGGAGAGGTGGCACGGCGCAGCCGTGACGGAGAGGTTTTGTGTCAGAAAAGAGGATTTGAAATGAGAAGCGACAATGTGACCAAGGGTTCGGAGCGTGCGCCGAACCGAAGCCTGTTCTACGCACTGGGCTATACCAAGGAAGAGCTGGAGCGCCCGCTGATCGGCGTGGTGAGCGCCTACAGCGAGATCGTGCCCGGCCATATGAATCTGGACAAGATCGCCGATGCCGTCAAGGCCGGCGTTGAGATGGCAGGCGGCACCCCCATCCTGATCCCTGCCATTGGCGTGTGCGACGGCATCGCCATGGGCCATGTGGGCATGAAGTACAGCCTTGCATCCCGTGAGCTGATCTGCGACAGCGTGGAGACCATGCTCATGGCCCACCAGCTGGACGGTCTGGTGCTGGTGCCCAACTGCGACAAGATCGTGCCCGGCATGGTCATGGCCGCTGTCCGTATGGATGTGCCCGCTGTGGTCTGCTCCGGCGGCCCCATGCTGGCCGGTACCTACGGCGGCGAAGAGGTCAGCCTTTCCAAGATGTTCGAGGCTGTGGGTGCCTACAAGGCCGGTATGATCACCGAGGATCAGCTGGAAGACTGCACCTGCAACTGCTGCCCCAGCTGCGGCAGCTGCTCCGGCATGTACACTGCCAACAGCATGAACTGCCTGTGCGAGGCCATCGGCATCGCACTGCCCGGCAACGGCACCATTCCTGCCGTCTACTCCAAGCGTCTGCAGCTGGCAAAGCACGCCGGTATGGCCATCATGGACATGGTCAAGAAGGGCATCACCGCACGCCAGATCATCAACGAGCGCTCCATCCGCAACGCTCTGACCTGTGATATGGCACTGGGCTGCTCCACCAACACCGTGCTGCACCTGCTGGCCATCGCTTACGAGGCCGGTGTGCCCATCGACCTGAAGCTGTTCAATGAGATCAGCGCCAAGACCCCCAACCTGTGCCATCTGGCACCGGCCGGCCCCACCCACATGCCGGATCTGTACGCCGCAGGCGGCATTCCTGCCGTGCAGGCCGAGCTGGCCAAGAAGGGCCTGTTGGATCTGGATGTGCCCACTGTCACCGGTAAGACCCTGGGCGAGAACATCAAAGGCGCTCACATCCTGAATGAAAAGGCCATCCGTCCCATCGACAACCCCTACTCCCAGACCGGCGGTCTGCAGATCCTGTGGGGCAACATTGCACCGGACGGCTGTGTGGTCAAGCGCAGCGCCGTGGCCCCCGAGATGCAGGAGCACTCCGGCCCGGCCCGCGTCTTCAACAGCGAGGAAA
>ERZ773164.3356-NODE-3356-length-11116-cov-3.759335_pt1 | contig 11116 bp, 8 predicted proteins | sample MGYA00511917_ERZ773164 | MGnify/ENA primary metagenome ERZ773164 (study PRJEB29015, sample SAMEA2737847) | human gut metagenome | biome: human gut; feature: human-associated habitat; material: faeces | place: China | collected 2012 ...
TTGCTATTACTCACCACCTGAAGAGGTGGGAGTCTTCTCGACTGAGATAAAAACAAGCGCTATCCTGCCTGCCGGACAAAAATTTGATGGTTCCGCCCGATATGTAGAATAGCGCCTGTTTCCAGTTTTACTCGTTTTCTATTTTTTATTCTTCCCAGTCGCCTACATACAGGCGTGTAGCGGTCTGCCCGGCTGCTGGTTCGTAGATCGTCCAAATTGGATATGGATATGCTTTTCCTTGCAGAGAATCATCTATTACAATCGTCTGATCAACGCCATTTGTGCCTGTTTTGGAGGACAGGTCAGCGGCACTCGTCCTAGTAATACTGGAATAGCTGCCCTTTACAGAGCTGCCGTCCACATAAGGTACACCTATGATTGCGTCGCTTAGCTTTGGCAGATACCAGCATTCTTCCGGGACCGAAAGAATGTGGGCGTCCGGCCACCACCACCAGATATCGTTCAACAGGCCAATATAGTGTCCAAGGAACATTGAGGTTCCAGCCGCTTTCACACTTCCTGTTGTATAGCAGTTCGAAAGAATCAGTTTTGCAGAATCATATTTTCCAAATAAACCACCTGCGATGGCATTATATGGATTCATTCCACACACATCCGCTGCACTGAAACTCCGTATTACCGAAATCGGACCATACATCCTTCCCACCAGACCTCCGGCACACCGGCCGCCTGACACATTCTTTCTATCTGACAGCACTTCCGCACCACTTTCCGTATAACCGTAAGGGCGGTTCCGTCCGCCGACATAACTATTTTCAATGCTGAATTCTTTCCCGGCAGTTCCGCCATTCTGGTTGTTTTTCAGATATCCATACAAACCTCCAGCGGTTCCAGTTGTATCCACATACCCAGAGAAGAAACTGTTTTCCAGCTTCATCTGACCAGAGCTCTCGGCAAAGCCGACCAGACCTCCGCTATCATCAGTTCCCTGTATCCGTGCATTTTTTCCTGAAACATATACGTGATTCATCACTAAATCACTTACTTTTGCCTCCCCGATCAAGCCTCCGGTTTTTCCTCCGCTTATTTGCAGCGTCGGTGCATCTACAACTACATGTTCGAGTGCCAGACTGCCATTATTCGTGCTTCCAACCACCGCGCCTGTTGCCATAGTTCCAGAAATCCGGGACTTTTCTCCATATATATGGATATTTTTAATCGTTAGATAGCTGTCCGCCGAAGTACCTGCCTGTGCCACCAGCCCTGCTGTATTCTGCTCCTGACAGGAAATGTCCGGATCTTTCAGATTCAAGTTTGATATCGTCAGATGATCCGTCTTCTGAAACAAAGCTGCACCATCCCAGGCAACAGGAGTTATCTTTAACCCTGCAATCGTATAGCATTCACCCAGTTTTGCTTTTTCTTTCTCATCCACTTCCGCATCATAAGAGATAATATTCGGGTTGTTAATCGGCCAGAAACTTCCACCTTCATACTTGGAATTTCCCGGACTGTAGATCGTCATATTTCCGTACGCAGCTTCCACCTCTTTGCAATACGCTTCCGTCTGTGAGGTAATCGAATCATCCTCCTGCCAGAGAATATTATCAGTCTGGATGACCCGTGTAATCTTTAATCCCCCATAGTCTTTTCCGCAGAAATTCAGATTCTGCAGATGACGCCCATTGGCAACCTTAACCGTATAGGTATCCGTTCCATCATCATTGGGTTCAATTACATCGGCAAAACAACTGTTGAACTTGTATGAGAGCCTTGTATTTTCTGTCGGTGGATAGCCATCCTCGCTCAATTTTACGGTAACATTTTCTCCATTTATGTAACCGCCCGGCTGATAACCTTCCCCGGTACCCAGACTACAGAAATTTCCACCCTCGCGTGATAAATCATCCAGATAGAAACGCAATTTCAACTTTTTCTCTTCCGTTATGCCTATTTCAAAACGATTTACCCTGTTTTTGTCGGCAAATCTCGTCCAACTGCCATTTGCCTCATTTTTTACACAACTGGCAGCTTTCTCTTCCGTATCTACAAAGCAAAATTTTGATCCCGTTCTCAGAGTATTTTCCTGCAAATCACCCGTATTGACTTGGAGAACATACCACATCGTTTTACCGCTCAATTCGCCGGTAATCGAAAATATCAGATGTATTCTCTGATTTTCTTCAAGCGGAGACGGAGAGACATAATCGATATACAGCCTGTTTCCAGTATGCAGCGCCTCTTCGTTCTCTTCCTTGTCCCAGTCCCCGACATGGTTATTCAGAAACCAGGAAAATCCCTTTGAAGCGTTCTGCGCAGCAAGTTTTTCCGCTACTTTCTGGATCGTCGGCATGGGATAAATCGGTATCTCTGCTTTCTTTAATTCTGGATCATACGGATATGTATTCTCGCTGTCTGCACCCGTTTTCTCAGCACCAAACAGTTCTGAAAGTTCTTCTGCGTATGCGAGCACATATTTCTCATTCACCTTACTGCACACATAACAGCCCGGATAAACTGATTTTTTGTTTGTTCCCGTACCGCTCGTCTCCGACGGCAGCCTTCCATCCGTTCTACTTGCATAATCATAGAACGCAACAAACGCAGGTGCTTTCATCGCCGGATTCTCTGTTTCATCCGCTGCCGTTCCGCTTCCATCCTCCGTTTCATCCGATTTTTCCTCAGCCGTCGGCGAATACACCGACGCCGACACATATGTATTCGCTATCTGACTGTCTGCCGGAAGCTGTGCGGCGAAACCTCCTGCGAATCCGCCGGTATATGCCGCTACATTATAACGTCCGGTAAGATTCTCAAAGGCTGCATTGGCATTTGCCCCATTCCCCGGTTTCTGGGATGTGTCAAACTTCTTGTTTGCTGTATGACCGCCGACATAACAGCTCTGAATCTGCACCGTGGGACCGCTTGCAGCGGCTGCAGTTGATGCTTTCTCAACAGTTCCGACCAGACCGCCGGCGTACATGCCTTCCACATAGAGTGCCGCTGCGCTGTCGGTCAGAGAAATTTCCCCCTTTGCCGTGCCGATCAGGCCGCCCGCCGTTCCCTTTAAAGCGCGGATCCGGTATTTGCTTTCTTCCTCCTGCTTCAGATCTGCCGCTTTTTCTGTGCTGCTTCCCAGCTTATCACGGAAATGATTCTCCGCCAGCGCATCCTGGATGGTCAGGCTGCCGCCCTCAAATGTGCCGATCAACGCACCGGCAGAAGCGCCGGTCTGCTCTGCCTGCACCTGCGGATATTCAATCTGCACATTTTTAATTTTCACCGTTGCCCGATTCGTAGTTCCCCGGGAATCCGTTCCCGGCGTCACCGCACCGATCAGAGCACCTGCACTCGCCTTCGTCCGGACCACCGGCTGGCAGATCAGCAGATTTTTAACACTCATATCCTGCGTTACCGTTCCAAACAGTCCGCCCGTCCCATCTACTGCTGTGATTGAACTTGCCGTCGTTTTTCCCACCTGCAGACCATCAATCCGGTATGTATTTCCCTGATAATCCAGTGGATACGGCAGGCTAAGCGGAAGATAGCTTCCCGCCTCCGTGGTATATGTCTGTGCCGTCGGGTTTGTCCGATCTGCATTCGTTTGATCCGTCACCCGGTAGGCAATCGAGATGGTTTCCGCATTCTGATTCAAAAAATTCGAGCCAAATGCCGTATGCAGCTTCGCCACATGTCCGCAGTAACCGCTCTCGTCCGCAGTGTTTTCTCCCGCTTTCCAGGTCAAATCGCTATTCTGCATCGCCGTAACCGTTTTGGATGTAGTCACCGCTCCCGTGTACAGCTGATCCGGATCCCAGCCTGAAACCCGCTCATCCAGATTTTCCAGATGGCGGAAGCTGCCGATCCCAGCGCTTCGGTCCGTACCGATCGATGCAAAGAGGCTGCTGCCTGAATCTGTATTGCTCGTCTTAACCTGCGAAAGCGCTTCATTGTTGAAAACCTGCGCGTACACAAAGATATTTTCGCCCGGAATAAAGGAGGCAAAACCTCTTTCATCCTGCTGAAATGTCATATCCGTCTGTGCCGGCTGGTTGAAGTCCATAAATTTGAATCCTGTACTTCCGCCCATGCCGGCTGGCGCCGCTATGTAATCCAGAATGACCTGATACGTTCCATCCGAATCGCCCGAAGTTCCGGACACCTTCGCCACACGCGCCGAAGGGCTGGTTCCCTGGGGATTGATCTCGATGTATCCGGTTGTACCGCTCTTTTCTCCCTTTACAAACAGACTCAGTGAATGTTCATTTTTATTCGGATCCTCGATTTTTGCATATAAAATATCATCATTCACCAGTTTCACTGTCGGCGCCTCGAATTCCTCCACCGGCAGTTCCGGGACTTCCAGATTTCCTGATGCGTAATATCCGATCGGCAGCTTCTGATCCTTATAATTGGAGTTAGCACCCGTAAACCGCTCCCGTTTTCCGGCATCAGATGCCGCCGCCAGAAGTGCCTCGCTTCCGATATCTGTCTGCACAAACTGATAATGATCCGAATACCACACCTCGCGGACCAGTCCTGCCTCCGGATCATAGAAAATAAGATAGCTCCCGTCTGCACGGACGGTCTCATCAATCGATCCAAACGGAAGAAGGCGCTGCCGGATCTCCTCGGTCACATTCGCAGACACCAGCGCTGCCTCACCGCCAGACTCTTCTTGTTCCGATTCAGGCTGCCCTGCCTGTTTTTCCGGCACATAGAGAACCGCGTAGATATTTCCCTCTTTCTCCTCCGCCAGCACTGTATTTTCTACCGAAATTCCCAGCTTTGCCTGCTTTTGATCGTCTGAAAATTCCCCCTGTGCCTCCATATGGAGCAGACGCGGAATCGTTCCACTGGAGACCTCCAGTGTCAGATGATTCTGCGCCGCCAGAAAGATCTCCTTCGCCGTCTGATCCATCTCCAGACGGCGGAGCTTTCTTTGGTAATGAATCACCGCAACAAAAGAAAGACTGGCAAGAATACCGACAATCGCAATCACCGTCAAAAATTCCGCCAGCGTAAACGCCGCCCTTCTCTTCTGTTTGTTCTGTCTCTTCTGCTCCATCTGTCCTCGTTCCTCTTTTTATTGTAACTGTTCAGTACCTTCACAGTCACGCGCAGACCTGCTGAACAGTTAGTTTTTATTTTATTTCTGATCCAGGTTGACTGCACGCACGGTCAGGTTAATCGGCTTTACCACCGCTTTCCGTGAAGTTCCCATCGTATCTTTTTTCCGGTAGATCGCCAGATTTTGAACCGTAAAACACGCCGTCTCCTCCGAATAGGTATAGCCGTCAAATGCCGTATAATATTCATCCGAGATCGCCGCCTGCGTCAGCAGAGGTATCTTATTATACGCATCATCGTAAGTATAATCCCCATACCATTTTTCAATGCCCGTGCCAGACCAGTCTGTCGCACTAAAGTGCAGCCACAGGTGGCTGTTTCCACTCCGCAAAAGAGGTGTTACCATTTCTCCTGTTTCGGAAGTCCCAGCAGAATTTTTCACTTCCAGCGCATTGGCAAATTCATCGGTCATCAGTTGCGCCGTGAGCGACAGCGCCTGCTCTGCATCTGCCTGATCCTGCGTCCTCTGGTAAACATTTTTTACCACCATCACGCCGCCTCCAAGCACCGTGCCGATCGTGCCGAGAATCACAATCGCCGCCAGCAGCTCCGTCAGCGTCATACCGTTCTTTGACCGAAGTTTTTTCTGACATACTGAAAAGAGCTTGCAGTGACCCTTGGATGCCGTCTGTTTCTGCTGCCTGCAATGCCTATTTCTGCATCTGCGGCATTCACTTCTCTCCTGTCCCATCTCTGTCTCCTCTATCGGTATCTGTAAAGCAGATCTTGTAAGTTTACCTCTTCCTCTTCTGCATCCGAATCAGCCTGGCTCACATACAGTACGATGGGATACTGTCCCGTCCGGTAATTCGTCTGTATGCCTGTCTGGTAGGCATTTGACGCCAGGCTTTTCTTCATGCCGCCGGTTCCAGATACCTCCAGCTCCAGAACATATCTGCCCGACGCCTGTTCCGCTGTCCGGTTGTTCTCCAGCTGATTGCGGCTGTCATAATAGCCCGCCATCTGCTCTTCGCCCTGATGCAGCATCCTGCCGGACGCCAGAAATGCACTCAGAAACATCGTCATTCCCAGTGCAATCACAAGAACCGATATCAGTACCTCTGTCAGCGTCTCTCCCGCATTGGCACGCAGCTTTCTTCCAGCTGCCCATTCCATTCTACTTATCATCCTGCAGCAGCTCCTTCTCTATTGTTCCGTTCTGCCAGCGGATCGTCGTGATGATGGTCGTCGTCGTGATCGTGTAGGAATCATCGTCATCCGAATCTCCGTCATCGCCCTTTACTTTGACCTCTACTGTGACCATCTCACTCTCGGAGCTATGTGCTGCTTCCAGCTCCAGCCGTTTCTCGCACCGCTCTTCCTTCTTGTCATCCGCCGTTACTGTATCTGAGATAACCGCCTTGATTTTATAATGATCCGTCATCCACAGGCGTACACTGGTCTTTAACGGACCAATCGTGTTCCCGCTCATTCCGGCTTTCTTCACTGACAGGGTAAAATCTTTGTACGCCATTTCTTCCTCCGATGCATTCTCCCCGTCTGCCAGCTTCCGATACTCATTATTTCTATAAATATCCACGATCAGTGAATCGAGAACCGCGCTATTCGCACTCTCTGCGCTTGACAAACCCGAATCCGTTCCATAGAACTTTTGCCACGTCGCCTCATTATCCGTGTTTTTCCGGCTGCCGACGTAGTAGCAGTAAAAATCATCCTCATCGTCTTCCTCGTCATCCCGGCTGTCATGCACGATCACTTCCTTGATCTTGACTATATTCTCCGTCTTCTGCAGCTCATCCCGCAGAAATGCCGCCGCCGAGTCCACCGCATACCTCTTCTGGTCCTCCCTCGGGAGGTGGCGGTTCTTTCCAGCCGACGCGGAAGCGGACGCCAGAATGATCGACGCGCCCACCCCGCAAAACACAAAAAACAGGAGCGCCGCCATCAAGCTGGCGCCATCCTGATTTTTCATACGCCTAAAAACCTGCCTCCAGATTTCCGGGCGTTTTTCACTGTTCTCTGCTTTTTTCATGCTTTATTCTCCCAGCGCCGCCTCTGCCGCTGTCTCAAGGTCCGAACGCTGCAGGTTCGACACATCCGCATTTGCCAGTCCCGACGGTGCCTGCGTCTCCTCCGGTTCCAGCTCCAGACCTTCCTCCGATTCCGCATCGTAGCGGGTCTCAAAATAGGTCAGCTGGAACGCCACCGCCACTGAGTGGATGCGGATATCCTCTAACTCTTCATTTTCCAGATCTTTATCATCCTGAATGCTCAGATCCTCGATCAGACAGCGGTACGGTCCTTCGACCACCTCATGAAGCATCGAAACAGCGTGATCAAACGAATCCGCCGTAAAAGAAATATTCATCGCGCGGCGGATCTCCATTCCGTCCACCTGCGGCTCTGAATACTGGAAAGTAAAATCATACGCATTCGCAAAAATACGGTTCAGCTCCTCCGTCTCCGTCTTGAAATGATTGTAGGCCGGAACCATCGGCGCATTCGATGTCTTGTTTTCCTCGATCTCTTCCTCCATCTGCCGGATCTGCATCGCTTTCATCTGCTCCAGCTGAATCTGGGCATCCAGCTCCGCCGTGTCCGCCGCCTCAATCCGCCTCTGCACCGGCAGGTAAAATCCGGCATAGTAGCCGCCCGCGATCAGGGCAAAGACTACAACCAGCAGCACTATTTTCTGTGTTTTTGTTAATACATATTTCCCTAACGAATTCATTTTTCTTTGCCCTCTTCTGGTTCGTTAAAAAATATAGCCATTGACACTCCCACCTGCTTCAAGGATGCCAGAGCTCTCTCTTCGCCATCTTTCTTCACTGTTTCCTCCAGCGAAGCGGTCACATAGCGCGCATTCGGATCCGCCTGTGCATCACGGACCAGCTGCGAAAAGAGTGTACCATTGGGAATGGTTCCTTCCAATGACATCTGATCCGAGGTGATCGAAACACTCGAAACTGCCGTCAGCGGGAAAATCTGTGATTTCAGGGAATCCAGCATCATCCGGCGGTCCGGAAGCTTACTCTCTTCCTCATTCAGATACCCATTTCCATAATGCGCGTACTCTGCCAGGACCTCACCGTACACCTCGTTGGATTTCTCCAATGTACGAAGCTCCTTCTCTGTCGCCGCATAAACCGCCTCTGCCCGGTCTGCCTCCTGCAGGGGAAGCATTACGCCAAATCTCGAAAATCCGTAGACAAAAACCATAAAAACGGCAAACGCGCCCAGCTCCGCCGCTATTTTCCCTTTTTTAGTCTGCTTCTGATACAGATTGATGCGCCGTTTTTTCGGATACTTCGGACCGCCAATCTGCATATTCGCGATTGATTTTAAATCAGCCACCGCTCTTCCTCCTTATGCAAGTAATACACCGTATGCCTGTGGGCTGTCGATCCACTCGTCTTCCTCATCCAAAGAGACCTCCGGCAGAAGCTCCGCCACACTCCGCACCGGCAGATCCAGCGTTTCTTTCAGCGCATCAATCAATTCCCCGTATCGTGCGCCTCCGCCGCAATAATAGAGGCTGTCGATCGTATTATTCACATTGTTGAAGCTATAAAAGTTCAAAACTCGCATGACCTGGACGGCGCGGGTCCGATACTGCTCCTCCAGCACAGCCGCCATCTTTTCTTTGTCGGTCTCCTCGCGGTTTTCTTCCTCCACCTCAATTCCCAGTTCCTGCATCTTGTTCTTATCTCCCAAACGGATCTGCTCGATCTCCTCACAGCCCGGCTCCATGGTACGGGTAATATCATAGATCCCCTGGCGAAAGAAATGGATCCGCAATGCTTGGGTTCCCAGATCGAGAATCGCATAGTCTTTCACAGTTTCCGATTTTTCTGCCCCCTCTGCGTTCTCTTTTTCTTCCTTTTTATGAGGTTCTGCATTCAGCTTTGTCTCCAAAGCCTTCTTCTCATCCGCCATTCTCTCTTCTGCATATTCCAGAATCCATTCCAGTCCCAGCACGGCCGGAACCAGACCGACCAATTTCAAGTGTGCCATCTTGGCCAGTTTTTCAAATTGCTGCGACAGCTCTTTCGTACACGCCGCACCAATCAAATCCATTTTTTCCTGATCCGCATAGATCATCGCATAATCAAAGACGTACTTATCCATCTCGTTTCCGATATAATCATGGAACTCATATGGAAGATTCAGCCGGAGCTGTTCCTCCGTCATCAGCGGCAGCTCAAAGCGCCGCACATACGCATCCTCCTGCCGGATGACAAACACGACGTTCCGGCAGCGGATCGCATACTCCTTCAACAAATCCTTTATTAAATCCGCATATTGACGCATATCGTTCCGGTCGATCCCCTCGACCCGCTCGCTGATAAATTCGCGAAGCTCGCCATTTTCCGCATATGCAATCTTGATACGGTAATGTCCAATCTCAATTCCTAAACAATTCTTCATCTCTGCACTCCCTTTAAAAGAGCCCTGTATACCATTGTGTCCATATATCTCCATACAGCAGCATACAAAAACATGCCGCCGCAATCGCCGGTCCAAACGGAATTTTCTCCCTCCGACCAATGACAGAACCTGCAATTCCCAGCACACAGCTGAGAATCAGGAAAAATAATACCTCCCAAGCGGAACGCATATACAGTCCCGTCACAAAAAAAAGTTTTACATCGCCGCCCCCCAAGCTTTCTTTTCCGGTCAGGCGGTCAAACAGCAGGGAAAGTGCCAGCATACTGACAGCCAGTCCGGCACCGATCAGAACTCCCCGCAGCATCTGTCTTCCCGGTTCCGGTAAGCCCAGCGCCGTGCCGAAAAAGATCAGGATTCCGGCTATCTGAAGCCGGTCCGGTATGATCCACGCATGCAGATCTGTGAGTGTCAGACATAAAAGCACTATCCAGAGCAGAATTCCCCGCAGTGCCAGCACCGAGACATCGTACCGGTACATAATCAGGCAGCATGCAATTCCTGAAACAAGTTCCGTCCAGAATGCCTCCGCCGGGATCTTCGCTCCGCAATAACGGCACCTGCCCCGCAGGCACAGCCGTGAAAAAAGCGGTACCAAATCCAGTACTCCCAGCACATGACCGCAGGCATCACAGTGGGATCTCCCTTTCAAAACGGACGTTCCGTTTAACATCCGCCCTGCCAGACAGTCTGTAAAACTTCCGAGCGCACAGCCCAGAATAAAAGTAATCATCAAAATGTAAATTGTTAAAAATGTGGTTTGATGCAGCATCAATGGAATATCTCCTGTCCGTACCCATGTTCTGTCTGTTTGTAAATCCCCAATGTTTTATATCTTCCAAGATATGTAAAACGCTATCTTTATCTTAAAACGCCCACTTTCATTTCTTTTACTTGGCACCAAATCCCGGCTTCGGACCAAATGGATTCTGGTCGGTTCCCCCAACTTCATTTCCCTCATAGAAAGGAGCGGTCTGAAGCGGAGACGTATTCGCATATGGATTAGCCGCCGGATTTCCGATGTACACCAGAATATCTGTACACGGTGTCTTGGCTTCCATCGCCGTCTTCCGGTATTCCTGCCCCAGGTCATTTACCTTCTTTGTTCCACTTCCCTGTGCATACTCAATGTGCGCGTTCTCTCCCTCTGCCTGACAGACAATTTTTCCTTCTTTTACATTGTACCGGTAATAGCGATATTGCTTCCGCGGCTGGTTCTCGTAACGTTCCAGGCTTTCCTTGCTTCCATACAGCATCGCCACGGCCGCTGCCTTCGCCGCACGGACATTCGCCTGATTGGCTGCGATGACCGCTTTTTTCCGCTGTGCCGTAAAAATCGGAATACTGATCGCCACCAGAATCCCTACGATCGCTATCACCACCAGAAGTTCTGCCAGTGTGAAACCGTGTTGGTTCTTTTTCATTTGCTCACCCACTTTTTATCAAAATGACCTGCTGACTTTGTTTTGATTCGTGCGTTGCAGGTCACGCTTATGTATCTGACAATGAATGGATTTTTCAATCCTGAAAAATTTATGATGTGAACATCACTTTCATTCTAAACGTTACTGTTCACACACGTGTGCCCAGCAACGGGATTTTGCCGATGCTGCGCATT
>ERZ773164.3373-NODE-3373-length-11072-cov-8.448035_pt1 | contig 11072 bp, 11 predicted proteins | sample MGYA00511917_ERZ773164 | MGnify/ENA primary metagenome ERZ773164 (study PRJEB29015, sample SAMEA2737847) | human gut metagenome | biome: human gut; feature: human-associated habitat; material: faeces | place: China | collected 2012 ...
TTTGCCCTGTACTTCTTTGTAGAGCTCATTCTCCGCACCACCGGCGTGGAATTAAAACCAATGGAATGGATGCCGACCCGGCTTTCCACCTTCGCCCTGACTGCAGCCACATTCGGTCTGATCTGCCTGATCGGCTGGCCCTGGGACTGCTATAAGCGCAAAAGGGCAGGCACCTGATTCTTCCAGGTACCTGCCCTTGTTTTTCTGTCACATACTCTATACCGTAATACTTTTCAGTGATTTTTTCAGCTGTGTGATTTCTTTTTCCAAAGCAGCTTTTTTCTTTTGATCTGCCTCAAATTCTGCCATCTCTCCGGTCTGGGTCTCCTCACCTGCAAAGCTCAGAAAGCCCTGGGTAAATACCGACGGATATTTGAATTTCTTATCCGCTTTTTCAAAATGCACCAGCAGGGTTCCGTTATCATTTGACTGGACTACACCGACACCATAAGTCTTATGGCGTACCTGCTTTCCCACAACATCCGGCAGACTGACCGGCTTGTCCTGCAATTCTTTCAGGCGTTTCTCCTTTAATGCGATCTCCTGGGCCAGCTTCTCCTGAGCAGCCTTGGCTTCTGCTGTCTTTGTACGCTCCCGGGATGGGATCTTACGGATATCCATACCTGCATAATAACGGTACAGGCTTGCGCAGTCCATGATATCGTAAACCAGGATATGAAGCTGGTCCTCGTAACCATCCAGCTCTTCTTCAAACAGCCCGCTGTAAAGACCGGTCAGCTCCTCATTCTCACGAATCGCGTCAAGAAGCTCATCACACATCTGGTAATAGCCTGCCAGAGAGAAATTCTTGCTGCTGAAATCTCCCTCATACTCCACGCAGGCCGCCCAGCCTGTAGCAGACGCAGCATCGAATACATAGTTTTCCTCCGGCTTCCACAGATTCAGGTAATAGATCACATGATCCCGGGTCTGCAGATATTTTTTCGTTCCACGCTCATAGTAGCGGACCCGTTCATTGATCTTGTCCGCAAAGAAGTCTGCACGGTCCTGGCGTTTCTGAAGATCACCGCCGTCATCACTGAATAAAAATCGGAAGCACTCACGCACATACTCAACCTCTGCTTCCCGGGCAAGAAGCATCCGAAGTCCTGCTACCGGCTGCATGGCAGCATCATCCAGAAGATTGCCGGCCTCCTGCATGGCTTTTTCAAACATACCGGCAAAGTCTGCCGCATCCAGATTCCAAAACCGCTTAAAGCAGCCCACAGCACGCCATTTGTAGACCTGATCACTGTCATCTGCCTGCTCAAGTCCGGCCAGACGTCCCATGTACTGTTCTAATACTGTTTCAAAATTCTTCCTGTTCATATTCCTCACCTGTTCATTAAATTTGCAGTTTGATTTCCAGTTTCTGCATATGGTTTTCACTAGATTCTCATTATATAGCAGAGATTTTTCTCATTCAAGACTTGACATCTCTTTCACAATATGCTTGCCCGTCCAACTTGTTACTGTTCACGCATTGCGCAAACAGGCAACGGATTTTCCGCAAACTGCTGCGGCCAGCTGCATTCTGTGTTTACAAACAAATCGCCCTGTTGCTATAATAATCTGAATAGATTCTGCTGAAGTGCCCTCATTCCTGCAGATTTAAAAATAAGCCCATTCAGGAGGAATTCATATGAAACAACCAGTTATTGTCAGAAACACACGGATCGGAGACGGTATTCCGAAAATCTGTGTTCCTATTGTGGAAAAAGATTTTCCTTCCATTCTCACAGCCGCCAGGAACTTAAAGTCATCCTGTCCGGATCTTGCAGAATGGCGCTGCGATCACTTTGACCAGGCCGAAGAGCCAGAGGCCGCCGTGCGTGTCCTTCAGGCACTCCATGAAATACTGGAAGATATTCCGATTCTGTTTACCTTCCGCACCAAAGCGGAAGGCGGAGAAAAGGAGATTGCCGCCGCGTCCTATGAACGGTTAAACTGCCAGGTAGCAGCAAGCGGCCTTGCGGACCTTATCGATGTAGAGATTTTTACCGGAGATGATACCGTCCGTTCCATTCTGGCTGCCGCACACCGCGCAAATGTTCCCGTGGTTGCCTCCAATCATCATTTTCATGAGACCCCGGCCCAGGAAACCCTCCTCGAAATCCTCACCAAAATGGATCAGATGGGGGCTGATATCTTAAAGATTGCCGTGATGCCCCAGTCCCGGAAAGATGTGCTGACCCTGCTTTCTGCCACGGAGGAAATGGATCTTCGCACTGCAAAGCCCCTCATCACCATGTCCATGGGGCCAGTCGGCATGATCAGCCGCCTGTGTGGGGAAGTGTTCGGCTCTGCCTTAACCTTCGGAACAGTCGGTAAGGCATCTGCCCCCGGACAGATTGACGCAAAAGACCTGGCCAGTGTCCTGCAGCTGATCCATAAAAGCATGGGAAACTGATTCATTCCCTGTAATAACAGTTTCCGCTGCAGCCTTTGGGGAACAGTTCCCGCTTCATCTTTTCTCTATAGTCTGCTTCTGAGCCCGACTCTTCCAACAGAGTCAGGGCTCTTTTTAAATTACAGATATCCCGCTCCATATAGTCAGCGTAGTTGCCCCGTCCCACCAGCTTTAAGTGTGTGATTCCCGCCTCCCGAAGCCGATACAGGGCACATAGGCCGCAACCGGTGGCACCGCAGAGGTAACCGTCTTCAGCCCAGGGAAGCTGCTCCGATGTGCTTCTGTCTTCTGCCCGCTCCCTGCGTTCTTCCGGTTCAAGCCGGTACGGCACCCGGCACAGATACCCCATCTCGTCGCAGTGCAGGGAATTGCAGAAGGCGCCCGTAAAATGGCAGAGTTCATTCAGCACAAAGGCTTCAAACTCCTCTCCATGCCCAGCCTGTACCACCCGTCTCATATCATAAAAACTGTTTTTCCGGTGAAAGATCAGACGCTGGATCTGCTGCCGCTGAAACACGGAAAACATCCGGCTGTTCACTTCCGCGATTTCTCCGCTCAGATGAATTTCGCAGTCGATATGCTCCTGCCTCAGATAACAGATGAGGGCCGGATCTGCCAGAATATAACTGCGAAATCCAAGCCCCATACACTGCCGGATGATCGTTGCAATCTCCGGATACTGCTCTGGAATATAGTACAGGGCATTGAAGGTCAGGTGCACCGGTTTCTGATATTTCCGAACCATGGCCGCAAGGATTTCCAGTTCCGAAAAAGAGCCAAGCTGTACATTGCAGCAGAGTACTTCCCGTCGGTTCAGCGGCAGCATAGTGCCATATTTCCGATTCCAGTCATAAGGTACATATCCAGCAAAAAATTCGTCCGCTCCGGCATCACAGAACCGGACATATTCATCCAGGGAGCCAAGCCCTGCTACGATTTTCATACTCACATCCAGCACGGAAACACCAGCCTTCCAATATAATTCTGTTTACAAAATTTTTCTGTTTTTTCCAGGTCACACGGTACGATTCCGGCCCGCTCCAGAATCTCATGATCCCTTCCAAACAGGGAATTGTAACGCCCCACCATCTCCAGATGCTGCGGATACAGATAAGCCTGCCATTCACACCGTTTATCACAGCTGGTCAGAAGATGCTGCACACTCCGGTCCCCATATGCACTTCCTGCATACAGCGTACAATACTGAGAGGTATTTGTCTGGTAAAAGGGCAAATGCAGATGATTTTCCACTTTCATTTTCGCAGCTGGATCCGGGAACTTCTGCTCATAGCCGCAGCTTTCCCACTCCAAACGCTGTATTCCAAATTCCTGGCTCAGATATTCCTGGTAGAATTCTGCATTCAGGCTGTTTTCACGCAAACACTCCCTGCTGCCCTTTTTATATGCCATACGCGGATCTTTTTTCCGCTTGTTTAACATTCTTCCAAAGCATGGGATCAGTTCCGGGAAATCGCGTTTCAGCATGTCTGCCATTGCCCAGTCATTGACCTCAATTTCCAGTTTTCTGTTCTCTTTCCGGCACCACTGCCCCAGTTTTTCCAACAGTTTCTCCGTCTGTACCAGCTGATATTCCCGCACATAAGAAAAGGTAAAAGTGACCTGCAGCAACTCCTTTTTTGCCTTTTCAAGCAATGCAAAAAGCTGTTCTGTTTCCGGAAAAAGCAGGTGGCAGAAGGCATTCCCAATATAAATCCGGCCCGGTTTTCTGTCCTGAAGCCAGTCCCGAAATGCAGGATACTGCTTTTGATAACCTGCCAGAAACTCATCCAATTCCTGATTCAAAAACTGTGTGTATACATGCGGATGATCGAGTTCCAGCGCAAATCCTGGTTTTGCCTGCCGTCTTTCCGGTCTTGCTCCAATTTTCTCCATCCCGCTTTCTTCCAGACTTGTTTCCATTGGCTCCATCCGGCCATCACGCTCACAGTTCCCAGCTTCATCAGGCACTCTCTTTGTTTCGGTCCCGAACCACTCCTCCATCTGCTCCCGGAAGGAATCCGCAAATACCTCATCTTCTCCCGCCGGATATCCGGTCATCTGCCCGGCCAGGCCGCTGTCATCTTCCTCCAGTTTTAAGCGGATATAGCAGTCATACTGGCCGAACAGCATTCGCACCGCCTGACGGTAATCTTCCTGCTGCACAGCCACCGCATAGCTGCAAAAAAAATCCGTTTGCGCTTCAACTTTCCAGGCATCCGGTGTCACAGCAATTTCCTGATACCGGTTCTGTTTCATATTATAAAAACAAAGCCGCAGACTTTCCTGCAGTTTCAAAATTTCTGATGCAACACTCACGCGAAAACAGAAGCCTTCCTCTGCCAGCTTTGTAATCCGCACCTCTTTTTCACCGTAAAAACCTGCCAGAAGGCCGAAGGGAATCATCTCCACCGCACTGTTTATCCAATCCCAGGTTCTATTTCTTTCCATTTTCCAAATGCCTCCGGCCCAAATTTCTCGCAGCGTTGTCACCCGGTTTCCCCGTCGTTCGCCAGAAGTATGCTTCTGGCTCTCTTGCACTCATTCCATTATAACAAAATCTGAATGGGATTTATATGCTAATTTCTATTTGCTTTTTTGATGGAAATACCGTATTGTAAAAAAAACAACAGGAGGATCTGAGCTATGGCAAAAATTGATCACGCGGCTGTACGCACCACCGCCTACGAGGACGCCCAGAAATTTTTTGAAGATGTATTTAAAATGCATATGTGGAGAGAAATTGGTGAGAAGCCAGCCCGCAAATGCTGGTACAAAGAAGGAATCCAGCTCTGCGAAGCGGAAACTATCAACACAGACGGGCAGAACGGCTACGACCATATTTCCATTGCGGTAGACTCTGTGGAAGAAACTATGGAAAAGATCAAAGCATACCCAGCTACGCCAATCAACGATCACTGGTTTTCCCTTCCGAACGGAACCAGAATTGAGCTAAAGCTGCTGGAAAACTGGAAACTGAATGATTAAGGACGGGTATGAAACAGGGCCTGGGAACCGCTGCTGGCGGCTTTCCGGCCCTGTTTTATTTCAAACTTAAATTTTTATGGAACTACAGCCAGAGACTGCAGATAAAGGTTGCAGCCAGGCCGCCCAGGGACATCACAATATTACTGATGGACAATGTCTTCAGTCCTGTCTTCATATCATATCCCATACAGTTTGTGTATACCCAGAAGTAACTGTCGTTTACGTGGCAGCAGAGGCGTGCGCCCGCGCCGGATGCAAGGAAGATCAGGATCGGGTCCAGACCAAGGCTTGCGGCGATCGGCGCGCACAGAGTTGCAGCGGTAGTGACAGCGACTGTACCGGAACCCTGTACCACCTTTAACAGACCTGAGATCACAAACGGGATCAGGATGAAGGGGGAGACCGGTGTTCAGTACCATCTGTGCCAGGCTGTCGCCTGCTCCGGATACCTTTAACACCTGGCCAAGGGCGCCGCCAGCAGAGGTAATGAACACGATCGGACCTGCGTCTTTTAAGGTCTTGTCCATCACATCAATGATGACTTTGCCGCCAAGACGTTTGCCCAGAGTGATGATGGCCAGCACAGCGCCGATGGCCAGAGCGATGTTGGAATCACCTACAAAAGATACTACCGTCATAACCGGTGAATCTTCCGGAAGCATCATTCCGCATGTCGTATTTAAAAGGATCAGCAGAATTGGCACAACAAGCGGCAGAAGGCTTGCCAGAGTTCCCGGCAGATCGGTATCATCTTCTATACTCAGAGCTTCGTCTTTTTTATGCTCCTCTTCATCACGAAAACTGTAGTAAGAATCCGGCTTGTTGCGGAAATAAATTTCTGCAAAGATCCAGCCGGCCAGCGTCATAAAGAACGCACCAAATGCACCATACAGGATTGCGCGCCCAATATCGATTCCCAGAAGTCCGGCTGCTGCCAGCGGGCCTGGTGTCGGCGGCACAAATACATGAGTAGATAAGAGTCCGGCTGACAGGCTCACTGCCAGGATGGCCAGCGAAATCCGTGTCTTTTTGTGAATTGCTTTTACAAGCGGTGTCAGAATCACAAATGCTGCGTCGGAAAATACCGGAATGGATACCAGGTAACCGGTGATGGCCATGGCCAGGCCCGCACGTTTCTGGCCTACCAGACGTACTGCGTCAAAGGCCATGCGGTTGGTTCCTTTTGCTGCATCCAGATAGTTACCCAGCATGATACCAAAAATGATAACAATACCGATGCTCTTTACCGTGCCGGAAAATCCGCCGGTAATGGCAGCCACGGTATCTGCTCCGCTCATACCGGAAAGCAACCCCATAACCAGTGCTGTTGCCAGCAGTGAAATAAACGCATTTGCTTTCACTTTGACGCAAAGGATCAGCAGCACCGCCATTCCTATGATAAATATTAACTCCATTGGCATAATTATGTCCCCCTATCTCCGCCGCTTAACGTGCGGCGTTCTCTTTCTCCATACGTGCCCGCATCATCGGTTTGATGCCGCCTGCTTCCAGAATCTTCATGGCCTGGTCTCCAAGACGGTCGCAGGTATATACCTTTCCGGTCTCCTTTACGGTTACGGTTCCTTTTGCAATGTTCAGCGTCAGCTCCTGGCCATCTTTTACTTCCTTGCTGATGCCTTTGCAGACAATAAGCGAAAGCCCCAGATTGATAGAATTGCGGAAGAAAATCCGGGCAAAGGAATCCGCGATCACGGCGCTTGCTCCCATGTTTAACAGCGCGATAGGCGCATGCTCACGGCTGGAACCGCAGCCGAAGTTGGTACCCGCTACCACAATGCCTCCCTGCGGGAAATTTGCGGCAATGTTCTCATCCACGCCGCACAGGCAGTGACTTCCGATCTCCTTCGGATCGGTGATAGCCAGAAAGCGGCCCGGGTAGATCTGGTCGGTATCGATGTTGTTGCCAACGACAATGATGTTTCCTGTGATTTCTGTTTTCATGACGGTTAGTCCCCCCTTATAAATAGTTTCTCGGATCGGTAATGCAGCCGTTTAAGATACTTGCCGCAACAGTGGCCGGGCTTGCCAGGTAAATGTCTGCCTCGGTAGAGCCCATACGTCCCGGGAAGTTACGGTTGGTGGTGGTGATACAGGTCTCGCCCGGAGCCAGAATGCCCTCATGAGCGCCCAGACATGCTCCGCAGCCTGGAGTGGTAATGGTCGCGCCGGCTGCCATCAGGCTCTGGATATAACCCTTCTCCATGCAGGACTGCATAACTTCCGCTGATGCCGGAACAACAACCAGTCTCGCGTACTTCGGAATGTGCTTTCCTTCCAGAATCTTTGCTGCCTGGGCGATATCCTCTTCCCGTCCGCCGGTGCAGCTTCCGATGTAACCCTGGTTTAAAGTGATGGTCCTGTCTTTGATAACCTCGCTGAGCAGTGCCACGTTATCTACGCTGTGCGGGCAGGCCAGCTGCGGTTCCAGTTCAGATACGTCAAATACATAGCTCTCTTCATATTTAAAATCCGGATCGGTGTACTGCACTTCAAACGGTCTTACCGCACGTTTGGAAACATAATCCAGAACTGCCTGGTTCGGCTGCATGTAAGCGGTCTTTGCGCCCATCTCTACAGCCATGTTGCAGACAACCATACGTCCAGAAACGCCAAGGTTCTCTACATAGCTTCCGGTAAAGTCGATTGCTTTGTATACCGCTCCGTCCGCCTTAATCTTTCCGAGAACGCTTAAGATGACATCTTTCGGATATACGCCCGGTTTTGTCTCTCCTTCCAGACGTACTTCAATGATCTCCGGAACGCGGAACCACAGCTCACCCGTCATTAAGATAGTTGCCATATCGGTTGCGCCGCAGCCAGTTCCCATAGCACCAAATGCTCCGTGGGTAGTGGTATGACTGTCCGTTGCAACTACGATCATGCCTGGGTAAATAACACCGGCCTCCGGCATTACCTGATGGCAGACACCACAATTGGTATCAAAATGGAAGCGTAAATTATTCTTCTTTGCAAACTCTCTCATTTCGCCATGGTTTGCGGCACTCTTGATGTCCGGTGCCGGTGCGTAGTGGTCGAATACGAACGCTGCCCGCTCGCTGTCCCATACCTTCTCACCGCCCATTTCATAAAAAGAATAAACAGTCTGCAGATACAGATCGTTGATCTCCGCAAAATCAACCTTCGCTGTAACGATTTCCCCTGTGCTTACCTGTTCGCGCCCGCTGTTTTTTGCAAGAATCTTCTCAATTGCGTGCATCTTAACTCCTCCTGATTATTTATTTTCGTATTTCGTATTTTGAATATCGTATACGATATACGTTTCGTGATTCAAAGACTATCACTTTCCAGGACAGTTTTCAAGCCTTTTTTGTCAATTATCGGATCTTTGGCAGTTATTCACATTTTCGAATCTCATTTTTTATGAAAAACAACTGAATATCGTATACGATCTGTTTGACACTGTTTTTGTGAAATGGTATCATCAAAGTATAAGAAAAGAGGAATTTGCGGAGAATTTCCGCATGGAAAGGATAAAAGATTTATGGAAAGTATGGAACTGCTGCCGGCACGTGTCCGAATCACAGCAATTTTAAAAAAAGCATTATTTTCAGGAGAATATAAAAGTGGTGATGAATTAAGTCTCACTGACATTGCGGCAAAGCTTGGCGTCAGCCGTACCCCGGTCCGCGAGGCATTCCAGGCCCTGGAAGCTGAAGGGCTGATTGAGCTTCGCATGAACAAGGGAGCAATCGTAAAACCGATCGATGAAAAATACATCACCGATCATTATGAGATGCGTATTCTTCTGGAGTCCGAAGCTGCGGCCCGGGCTGCAAAAAACGGCATGCCGGAGGCAGACAAACTGATTGAAAAGCTCATGGACACCCAGAAGCGCATGGAATCACTCTCCACCAGCGAATATGAGGATCTGAACTTTGAAGTTCACACCGGCATCTGGACCGCGGCTGACAACATGCGGCTTTACAAGATGCTCTCCAACCTGTGGAACGGCCCCAGCATCGGTTTCACTTCTCCGAAGCTAGATCACTACATCAAATCCACCCAGGAACATATTGATATTCTGACCTGTATCAAAAATCATGATGCCAAAAAAGCCAAAAAAGAAATGGAACAGCACATTGAACGAAGTATGGATAATATTCTGAAGAATTTTAAATTCAGATAAAAGACACGATAGAATATCCGATCATACAAAATGCGGCAGACATTTTTTTGACCAGTCAGCCGCATCGTTTTAAATCAAAACAGGGGGAACACATATGCAACGGGACAGTGCACAGGAACAATATGACAAAATGACAAAAACACCGGTTCACCAGCTGGTTCTGCGGCTGGGGCTTCCCACCACAGTCAGCATGCTGGTGACCAGCATCTACAACATGGCAGACACCTTTTTTGTCAGCCAGCTCGGAACCAGCGTCAGCGGCGCGACCGGCGTGGTATTTGCGCTGATGGCCATCATCAACGCCTTCGGATTCATGTTCGGACATGGCGCAGGAAGCAATATCAGCCGGAAGCTTGGCGCTCATGATGTGGAAAGTGCCCGCGTGTTTGCGTCTACCAGCTTTTTTCTGTCACTGCTGGCCGGATCGGCCATCGGCGTGTTTGGATTTTTATTCCATGCACCCTTCATGCGGCTTTTAGGCAGTACGGACTCCATTCTGCCCTATGCCATCGAATACAGCACCTGGATTCTTATCGCAGCTCCCGCCATGGCCTCCAGCTGCGTGATGAATAACATTCTCCGCTATGAGGGCAAAGCCTTCTTTGCCATGCTGGGACTTGCTTCCGGCGGCATCCTCAATATATTCGGAGATATGCTTCTGATCTTCGGGTTGGATCTGGGCGTGCGGGGCGCAGGTATCTCCACCGCAGTCTCCCAATATATCAGCATGGCCATCCTCATCAGTCCGTTTCTCAGAAGGAAAGTGCAAAGCCGCATCCACATCCGCTATGTGACCCGCAGCTTTGCCGATATCAAAAACATTATTGCCACCGGTTTTCCAAGCCTCATGCGTCAGGGACTTAACAGCATTTCCGTGATGATCTTAAACCTGTGCTCCGCTCCGTATGGCGATGCAGCCATCGCGGCCATGAGCATCGTAACCCGCATCATCATGTTCCTGTTCTGCATTGCGCTCGGTATCGGACAGGGCTTCCAGCCGGTCAGCGCCTTCAACTACGGTGCAAAAAAATATAGCCGCGTGCGGGAGGCCTTCTGGTTCAGCATCCAGAGCAGCCTGATCGTCATGAGCATTTCAGCCCTGATCGGTATCGTATTCTCCGCTCCCATCGTGCGTATGTTCCGGGATGACCCGGCTGTTATCAGCATCGGTGTCACTGCCCTGCGTATCCAGTGCTTCGCCCTCTTCTGCATGCCCTTCTCTCTGTGCGGAAATATGATGTTCCAGAGTATCGGACAGAGCGGAAAAGCTACGTTTCTCTCCATGATCCGCAGCGGACTGGTCTTTATCCCGGTTCTGTGGATCCTGAGCCAGACAATCGGCCTCCTTGGCATCCAGATGTCACAGACCATCGCCGACGCAGTTGCTGCCGCCATCACAATTCCTATGGTAGTAAAATTCTTCCGCGCAATGCCAGAAGATGCAGCAGACACACAATAAAAATTTAAGAGCAATACCAATATAGGTCCGAAACCGGTAATCCCGGCATA
>ERZ773164.3378-NODE-3378-length-11055-cov-11.345455_pt1 | contig 11055 bp, 5 predicted proteins | sample MGYA00511917_ERZ773164 | MGnify/ENA primary metagenome ERZ773164 (study PRJEB29015, sample SAMEA2737847) | human gut metagenome | biome: human gut; feature: human-associated habitat; material: faeces | place: China | collected 2012 ...
CTCCACGTTTTGAAGAGCGGTTTTACATCTTGTTTTCTTTATTAACACTGCAAAGATACGAAATGTTTTCGAAAATATGTTCTAAAACATAAGAAAAGTGTATCGTTAGTTGATTTTTCTTTTTATAAGGCCTGATTTGGCAAGTGTATATTACAAATATATTGCATAACTTTGCGCTTTATCAAGAAAAACGACTATGCTCAAACAGATACCCCACACATACACCATCATTTCTTCGGTCATTCTACTCTGTGCAGTGCTTTCCTGGATCATTCCTGCCGGAGAATATATGCGAGAGACAATCGACGTAAACGGTATTTCCCGCACTGTCATTGTAGACCATTCTTTCCACCGGGTAGAACAGACACCCCAGACCTGGCAAGTGTTCAGCTCCCTTCTTGAAGGCTTCGAACGTCAGGCAGGAATTATAGCTTTCTTACTGATTATGGGAGGTGCCTTTCAAATAATGAATAGCAGCCGTGCTATTGATACCGGCATTTTTTCATTTCTGAATTTCACGAAAGGACTTGAAAAACACCGACTGATCAAAATACTGGGAGTAAACAATGTAGTGATATCCTTAGTCATCATCCTTTTCAGCCTTTTCGGTTCCGTATTCGGTATGAGTGAAGAGACACTGGCCTTCGTCATCATCATTGTCCCACTTGCCATATCAATGGGATATGACTCCATCACCGGGCTGTGCATGGTATACGTAGCTGCCCATATCGGCTTTTCCGGTGCAGTACTGAATCCTTTTACGATCGGCATTGCGCAAGGTTTGTCTGATCTCCCGTTGTTCTCCGGATTTGAATACCGTATGTTTTGTTGGCTGATACTGACCACCGCCCTGATTGTTTGTGTACTCAGATATGCCGCTGTCGTCAAAAAGCATCCGGAAAAATCACCTATGTATCATGCTGACGCTTATTGGCGGAAACGGGAAAAAGAAAACTGTGGAGAGATATCCCATGTAACGACTCGCCAAGCATGGATCGTATACCTATTGTTACTCGTGTCCTTGGGGTTGTTCTCCATCATCTACCCGATCAGTACTTTTTCAGTAGGTGAAGCATCAGTCACCTGCTATGCAGTTCCCACCTTATCTATCTTGTTTGCAGTTTTCGGTTGGCTGGGTTTACGCAAATCCAACCAGTTCTTTATATTGACCTTACTCGCATTCACTATTCTTTTCCTGATTATCGGTGTCATGGGTCATGGCTGGTATTTACCGGAGATATCCGCCATCTTTCTGGCAATGGGCATTCTTTCGGGGTTTGCCAATAGTGAACATGCAGATGCTATCATCAAGCAATTCATGGATGGAGCCAAAGACATGTTGTCGGCCGCCATAGTTGTGGGACTGGCCGGAGGGATTATTCAAATACTGCAAGACGGACATATCATCGACCCCATTTTACATTCTTTGGCTTCACTGATGGGAGAAGCTGGAAAAATAGTATCTTTGGGGGTGATGTATCTGATACAGACACTCATTAACCTGATTATCCCTTCCGGGTCCGCCAAAGCAGCGTTAACCATGCCTATCATGGCACCCTTTTCCGATGTCATCGGACTTTCGCGGCAAGCTACGGTAATGGCTTATCAGTTTGGTGACGGATTTACCAATATGATCACCCCTACTTCTGCTGTATTGATGGGTGCCTTAGGCATTGCCCGCATACCTTATGAGATTTGGGTAAAATGGTTCTGGAAGATACTTCTTTTATTCATTATCCTAGGAATGGTACTACTGATTCCCACGGTACTTTTCCCATTGAATGGATTTTAGAGTTCCGTTCTCTTTCCTTCACCCGGAAAATGGAAAAGAACCGGACTCCGAAGAATGTAAACCAGAATTTCCATAAATGACCATAAAGATACCGAAAGATTAAAGTAGAAAACAGTAATTCCGGAAAGATGAAACAAAAAGAGAAAGAAATCAAAACTAAATATATGAACCAAAAGCATTCACTCCCCCCTCTCCTTAAGAGAGGAACGGGGGTGAGGCCTTACTTAACAACAAATTGTATGAAAACCCTAACCCGCTTTCTAATCATTCCGATGTTGTCGGTTGCGTTCTTTTCATGCAGTGAGTCCCATTTCCTGAAAGATGTGGCTTACCGAAACCAAGTGACGCAAGATTTTGAAATGAAGAAGCAGCAACTTCCCAATGGAGAGTTGTTTGCAGTGTTTAATGAAAAGCTCACCATTCCCGAACAAGAGGCTTTAATGTTCCTCTATGCCTACATGCCTACAGGTGACGTAACGGATTATACAGGCGACTACTATCTGGAAAATGTCAGACTCTCCGATCAGGCACGTCGGGAAATGCCTTGGGGAAAAGAAATCCCCGATGACGTATTCCGTCATTTTGTGCTCCCCATTCGGGTAAACAATGAAAACCTGGATGACTCACGCCGGGTGTTTTACAATGAACTGAAAGACCGTGTGAAGAATCTGTCATTACACGACGCTGTACTCGAGGTAAACCACTGGTGCCACGAAAAGGTAATCTACACCCCAAGTGATGCCCGTACGAGTTCTCCACTCGCTTCCGTAAAAACCGCTTATGGTCGCTGTGGTGAAGAATCCACCTTCACCGTAGCAGCTCTTCGCTCGGTAGGTATTCCGGCACGACAGGTATATACTCCGCGTTGGGCACATACCGATGACAACCATGCATGGGTAGAAGCCTGGGTAGATGGCAAATGGTATTTCTTTGGTGCCTGTGAACCGGAACCGGTTTTGAACCTGGGTTGGTTTAATGCTCCCGCCAGTCGTGGTATGCTGATGCATACAAAGGTATTCGGACGCTATACCGGACAAGAAGAAATCATGTACGAAACTCCGAATTATACAGAGATCAACGTGATTGACAATTATGCTCCGACTGCCAAAGGTTCCGTACTCGTGACAGATGCCGAAGGTCAGCCGGTAGCCGATGCTACCGTAGAGTTCAAGGTCTATAACTACGCTGAATTTTATACGGTGGCCACCAAACATACAGACCAGAGCGGGCATGCATCATTGACTGCCGGCAAGGGTGATATGTTGGTATGGGCCTCCAAAGACGGACGGTTCGGTTATTCTAAACTATCATTCGGCAAAGACAATGAACTGAAGATCACACTGGACAAAAACGCCGGTGAAACCTATTCTCTTCCACTGGACATCGTTCCTCCTGCCGAAGGCGCCAACCTGCCCGAAGTGACTCCGGAACAACGTACTGAAAATGATCGGCGCATGGCACAGGAAGATTCTATCCGCAACGCATACGTAGCCACTTTCATTACCGAAGAGCAAGCTCGGACTTTTGCCAAAGAGAATAAGCTGGATGAAACCGAAACAGTACGCTTACTGATAGCTTCCAGAGGTAACCACCAGACTTTAACCGATTTCCTTTCTGATGCTGTAAAAGCCGATAAGGCCGGTCAGGCTATCAGCCTGTTGAAAGTAATCTCGGCCAAAGACCTGAGAGACGTAAGCCCGGAAGTATTGAACGACCATCTGAATAACTCCGGCCTGCCCGCTTCTGAAGATTTCTGTAGCAACGTACTGAACCCGCGTGTAGCCAATGAAATGATCACTCCTTACAAAGCATTCTTCCGGAAAGAGATTCCGGCAAGTGAAGCAGAAGCCTTCCGCAAAAATCCACAAGCTTTGGTAGAATGGTGTAAAAAAGAGATCACAATCAATAACGAATTGAACTCACAACGTATACCAATGTCACCAATGGGTGTATGGAAAGCCCGGGTAGCAGACGAGAAATCCCGTAACATTTTCTTTGTATCCATGGCCCGTAGCCTGGGTATTCCTGCCTGGATAGATGAAGTGACCGGCAAGATTCAATATCGGACTTTCAATGACAACAACCTCAAGAACGGCAAGGTCTATGATGTCGATTTTGAAGCCGCACAGCAAACGCAGGCACCAACCGGAACGCTCGTAGCCCGCTACCGGCCGATCCCTTCGTTGAGTGATCCAAAATACTATTCACACTTCACCCTCTCAAAGTTCCGCAATGGAACCTTCCAACTCCTCAACTACGACGAAGGTGACGTAGATATGGGTGGAGGAGCCACCTGGTCGAACTTGCTGAAGAATGGTGCACACCTGGACACAGGATACTATATGATGGTAACCGGTACTCGCATGGCAAGCGGAGCTGTATTGGCTAATGTGACTTTCTTCACCATTGAAGAGGGAAAGACAACAACTGTCGATCTGGTCATGCGCGAAAGCAAAGACCAGGTACAAGTAATTGGTAATTTTAATTCCGAATCGACTTATCTGCCTATAGGAACCTCCGAACCGCAAAGTATTCTTCAGACTTGTGGCCGGGGATACTACGTTGTAGCAGTGCTGGGAGCCGGACAAGAACCCACTAACCATGCCCTTCGGGATATTGCAGCTTTAAGCGGTGAATTTGAAAAATGGGGACGCAAAATGGTGTTGCTCTTCCCTAGTGAAGAACAGTACAAAAAGTTCCGTCCGTCAGAATTCCCCGGATTGCCTTCAACCATTACCTATGGTATCGACGTAGATGGAGCGATCCAGAAACAAATTGCCGAATCGATGAAGTTGCCAAACAGCACCATCCTGCCCATGTTTATTATCGGTGATACATTCAACCGGGTAGTCTTCGTGTCACAAGGTTATACCATCGGATTGGGCGAACAGTTAATGAAAGTAATCCATGGATTATAGAATAAAACGGGCACTGGCCTGAAACAGATCCTCCATTAAAAAAGGAAGAAGTTCAGACTTCTTCCTTTTTTAATATATCATGAAATAGAAACAGACATCAAAGATTCCCTCCATACCGTTCACTATTCCCCAAACGTAAATATCCCTTTTATAGGTGTGTCGCCCGGAGAGTAACTTGTTATTCCCACTCTTCCCTCATAATAGGAGCTTTCAACAATAACCGTTACCTTTTCAGCATTATCCAATAACAAGGTTATATCTTCTTTTCCATCAGCAGATAGACGGATGTCAGGAGTTATTTCTTTCCCTTCATGATCCAGCACCCCGTCCGGAAGATAATGAAAGCCTACAATATCCATTGAATATATTCCATAATAGATATATACCTTAGCTTTATAATCCGTATGTATTCCGAAATCATCCTTATATTTCACAATAAAATCTGCGGTTCGCTCATCGGACTGTGGGATATCTCCTTTATCTTCATCATGGCAACTGCAGAGTAATGCCAATAATGCCAATAAAACAATCGAATATTTATGCAAGCTCATAGTTCCTTATAATTTATTAGTTCACAATATGATATTACTTCCAAATATATAAAAATAATGCCGGACAAATACGATCATGCAACTATTTTTTTCTTAGGATTCCACCTTTAACTATTTTCCCCAATCACTAAATTCAAAACTCAGTTGTTCCCATACTCCCCGATGTTCATCCGCTTCTTCTCTCGGATTCGATACCGAAAGCCCGATCAAGCGAATGGGATGCTGCTCATACTCCACCTCTTTCAGCAATTGTTTGGCAAGGGGCAAGATTCTCTCAAGATTCGTAAGTTCCTGTGCCTGTGTCATGCTTCGTGTTATCTGGCTAAAATCATGAAACTTGATCTTCAGAGTTAGTGTATTTCCCCGGAACTCTTTCTGCTGCAATCGCTCTACAAGCTCCGTAGCTACGTGATAAAGCTCTATAATCACAGACGATCTTACATGGATGTCTTTCTCCAATGTATGCTCACATCCGATTGATTTACGTATTCTCACTGCTTCTACCGGTCGAAGATCGACTCCACGTGCAAAATCATAATAAAGCAGTCCCACTTTACCAAACTGACGTACCAGCATTTCAGACGAACACTCCCGTAACTGAAGTCCATTGCGTATCCCCAGTAAATGCATCTTCCGGGCAGTCACCGGCCCTACTCCCCAAAATGACTCAATAGGCAAACGGGCAATGAAATCGATTGCCTGATCAGGATGAATAGTACAAAGTCCGTCGGGTTTACGAAAGTCCGAAGCTATTTTAGCCAGAAATTTATTATACGACACGCCTGCCGATGCCACCAGGCTCAGTTCTTCACGGATACGTTGCTTGATAGCTTTAGCTATATCCACAGCCAGCAAGATCCCCTGCTTATTCTCCGTCACATCAAGAAACGCTTCATCCAATGACAGAGGTTCAATCAGATCGGTATACTCATGAAATATTTCGTGTACCTGACGGGAAACGGATTTATACACTTCCATCCGTCCGGGAACAAAAATCAATTGCGGACACAGACGTTTCGCCTTTTGTGACGACATAGCCGAACGAACTCCATAACGACGAGCTTCATAACTTGCTGCCGCTACTACTCCCCGCTCCTCGGCATGCCCCACGGCAAGCGGTTTACCACGCAATTCAGGATGATCCCTTTGCTCCACAGAAGCATAAAAGGCATCCATATCGATATGTATAATTTTACGTTCATTCATCTCTGCAATCCTTCTGCATCGCAGTTCTCCTTTCGGATAGCAAAGATAAGAGTAATTCTCTCAATCCAGTCGACCGGATTAGTTAATAAAATGAAGACCGGCAAGGTGGCTCCCTTACCGGTCTTCTGCCGGTCTATAAATTGTTTATATACTTCGTCGGTGAGCCCCCATAATATTTCTTAAACACGATCCCGAAGTATTTAGGATCACTGAAACCCGTCATATCTGCAACCTCAGCCACCGTATACTTTCTGCTCATTAACAAAACCAATGCTCTGTTGAGCCGCACATTACGCACATAGTCCGCAGGAGCATGCCCGGTTATCTCCTTAATCTTATTATAAAAACTCGAACGACTCATATTCATGCAGTCGCTCAGTTCACCAATCTTAAATCCGGAATCGGTCATCCTCTCTTCAATCAGACTTCTCACCTGACGAATAAACTCCTGATCACCTTCTGATGACTCTACCTCTTTATCGATAGGGTCCGAGGCCTCACCCCCCAAGGCCAAACGAATATACCTCTTACGGATCATTTCCCGGTTAGCAATCAAAGCTGCAATCTCAGTCTTTAAAGATGATATGGCAAAAGGCATCCACACATAAAGATCGGCATTCCGTTGAATGTACCGGTCATCTTCTCCCGGTTTCACTAACAATATTACCGGAATATGTGCTACTCTGTCATCCGATTTAATCCGAACGGCAAGTTCCTCACCCGAAATACGGGTAAGAACAGAAGAAGCCAGTACTGCATCCGGACATTGTTCACACACAGTCTCAAAGGCCGCTTCCACATCACAAACAGACACAATCTTATACTCCTTCATCAGGATTTGCACAAGATAATTGCACAAATCCTTATTCCTTTCAACCAATACCAAAGAATGTTTCTCTTTTTTCTTATCCGGACGTTTCTGCTCAGAAGTTTTCACTGTCGGCAGCATTCCGGTAACCGACAACAACTCACTATTCCCTGTGGAGAGCTCCGGTACGGATAATATCCCGGAGAATTCAGAAACTCTTTCCGATTGCCGGATGACAATAGGAAAAATTAAAATAAGCACCAGTTTTTGTTCTTCTTTATAAGCAAATTTGATTTTACCTTTATGCAAACAGATTAATTTACGTATAAATAACCAACTCATTGTCTCGGAAGAACCTCCCGAAACGAACCCTTTATAATTTAGAATTTTTTTTTAAGAAACCCGTTATCCTCAGATTCCAGCCTCAACTCCCACTTTTGATTGTTACACGAAGTACTCAGAAGAATTTCGCCACCTCGATCCATACTGTCTGTAAAAGCCATTAACAGGTTTCTAAGAATGGCAGACATCTTATCCTTATCGAGGCATACGGTAGCAAAGGCAGGCTCCTCCGTCCAACGGAGCATAATGTCCTTCTCGCTGATATAATCTCTAATTCGGGCTACTGTCTCTTTCAAGAATATGGATAACTCATAGTCGGCAAGCGACAGACGCCCCGGAGCAGCAGAAACACGACTGATATTTTCCAGCTCAGCCAATAAATTGTTCACTCCCTTTATCTGTTGCAATACGTTACTAACAAGTTCGGAAGATGACTTTTCATAAAGATATTCCAAAGGAACTTTTATCAGTGTAAGTGGCAGACAAAGGTTACGTGTCGTATTCGCAAACAACCGTACTTGTTCTCTTGAAAGGTTTCTGTCTTGCCATACGAACCATGAACGTACGGCCAGAGAGCCCAACATAAGTGCCAAAAGACCGTAACAAAGGAAAGCTCCACCTGTCTTCCAAAGGGGTTGACGAATGATGATGTGCATATTTCTTTGCGCAAACGGCCGACCGTTATCAATGGATAACGCCCGCACAGAAAAGATATATTCACCCGGAGGAAGGTTCGAAAAACGAATTCTATTATCTACAGACGGAGCACTCCAATCCGTATGATCAAGTTTCCAACTGTAAGCTATGTCCTGCTTTTCAGTATAGCGAATGGCAGTAGCCGTAAACGAAAAAGTATTTTCATTGTGCTCCAACTGTAACGTAGCTGTACAGTTCAGAGCTTTCTTCAATGGAGAATTCTCCGTTTCGACGGTCACCTCTTTGTCCAAAACCCGAAGTTCGTCCAAGTAAAATCCCAAACAAGCTTTACGCAGCGGTCGAGCCTCTTGTTTATCATACTCAATTGCGCCTTGATAGGTGCCCAAAATGTATCTTCCATTACCTAAGAAAGTACCCGATGTAATCCGAATTCCTTTACTCAGAAACCTGTGATATGAATGTTGGACAAGATCGAGCGAGAAAGCAAACCCATCACTGCTTCCCATTAACCGCCTGCTATCATCCGACCAAACAGCATATACATTACCGGTTCCTAAAGCAGCAACCGTATCCATCTGCTCATGCTCCGGATGATAGACCATTAATCCGTTTCCTTCAGTCCCAATATAAAGACAATCATCGGACTGATGCAAAGCATGAATGTGTAAACCGGACAAGCGTTTTACCTCCACGATACTATCGTTTTCCGGACAATAAAAAAACACCCCTTCATCCGTTCCAATCCAAAAACCGTCTTTATCCTTACGACACAATGCGTTTACTCCCGAAATACGTACATACGGTGTAACCGAATAATTACTTTGCTTTCGGATGAAGAACAAACCGTGTACATAGTTCCCGGCACATATCTCTCCCGGCTTTACTTCACACAATGCAGTATACATCTGACAAGGAAGAGGCGTAACAATACGGTTCCATAAACCTGTCGAGGGATGAAAACAACTGATACCGTGATCCGTTGCAAACCAGACATCCCCATCCGAATCATGCAGAACCGCATTTATCCGATTGTTGGTCAGTGAATGACTGTCCCCGGACCGTGCCCTGTACCATTTATAATCATCAGGAGATTCCACATCGATCATTGATACGCCTTCCGGATAATCCGCCACCCAGATAAGTTTCTGATCATCTACAAACACGTCAGCAATCCGGTTGGTACGAATTGAATTATCATTCTCAAAATCAGTTTGTATAAAAGATGTAATATCCGGATTAACGATATCCATACGAAATATTCCCTCACCATCTGTAGCTACCAAAACAGTCCGGTCATCCCATATCCTCAGACCACTGACCCGACTATTCAACAATCGGTTCCAAGTACCAACCAATTGCTCCGACTTCATATCCCATACCCCTAATCCTTCCGAATAATCAAACATAACCAATCTTTGGGTATAAGGATGAAAAAGTATTTCATGTATCCGGCTATATCTTTTACCGGACAATTCTCCGGTTTGCCTGTCGACGGCATAATTCTTTATTGTAATTCCGAACAGCCCTTCATCCGAACCTACAAAATACTCTCCCGGAGCCACCTCTACCATACAGGAAATCGTTGCCAGGCTATGATCCACCCGATGAAAAGTATTAGATAGTATTTGATAGGCTATCAACCGGTTTCCGACAGAAAACCAGATATGACTACTGTTATCTACGCAGAGAAAATGAAGGGAAACATCATTCGGAATAACCAGATGATTCCTGCATTCGAATTTATCCAATGATGGATTGTACATCCATAAATATCCATTACGGGTGACTACCCACAACCCATTCCGATTATCTGTAAGCAACCGGCAATTGCCCATATAATAATCCATGGTTCGCCCTTCGGCCGGCAGTTTATAGTGTTTTAGCTTGGTCCCATCAAACCGACTGATTCCGGCATGGTTCATAAACCACATATAACCCAGAGCATCCCTTTGGATCTGATACACTTTACGAGTATTCGTTTCACTTCTTTCTACAATGTGTTTGCAAACGATGGCATGACATAATGAACCATACAACATCATCATGAAGTATATAATATATTTCATTCTATTTGTTTGTTATAATTTAAATGGAGTAGTTTATAAAAAGCAAGAATCAAACAAGAGGTAGCGAGGGGGGGAAAAGAAATACTACCTTCTTCACGTCACGTAAGGAGGTGATCGGATTTGTAGCGCTCCTACACGCTTTAAATCCCTCTCAGTTATCGTAGTGGATATTAACAAAATAACAGCAATGAGATGTTCACATAGTTTATTTATTAGTAACAAGACATTGAGAGAGGTGACTTACATGAAAAATCAATCTGATCTACATTAGAACGGGATAATATTCAATTTGTTTTCCAAATATGGTTTCTAATAAAAAAAAGACAGATTAACGGGGCATTTTCCAGAATATGAATTAGGAACAAATATGGGTAGACAATAATTTCCTTAACCAGACTTGGAATCAGATTGTTTTTCATTTGTCGATTCTCTATGACAAATTACTCCGAAGCCAAATGTAGAGTGTTTATTTTAAAAAACAAAATAAATTACCCGGACAAATAATTGGGGATAAAATGAAGTTAATCCAATATATTTCAACAACTTACGTTAGAGAAGAACTTTATAACCCGGACAATTGGGATCTTATTAACCCAAAAAGTCCCCCTGAATTTATAAGTTCAGGAGGACCTTTTTGTCATAAAGTGGAGCTGGAGGGATTCGAACCCTCGTCCAAACGAGGAAATCATAAGCTTTCTACATGCTTATCTTTGCC
>ERZ773164.3387-NODE-3387-length-11005-cov-8.259909_pt1 | contig 11005 bp, 9 predicted proteins | sample MGYA00511917_ERZ773164 | MGnify/ENA primary metagenome ERZ773164 (study PRJEB29015, sample SAMEA2737847) | human gut metagenome | biome: human gut; feature: human-associated habitat; material: faeces | place: China | collected 2012 ...
ATTATCGGGGTTTTTGCTTTTCTGGCTCCTGTAAATCCACATCAGAACCAGTTCCCTGCCACCTTACGGCGTGGCCAGCCACAAAATTCCTTAAACGATCAGCAATCTACCACTCACTCCTGAGATAAGCAAGAATGTGAATATTTACGAAGTCGCTCTGCGTTTCAGCTCTGATTCAATCAGTTTTTCAAGCATCTGCGCCTGAGTAATACCTTCCTCATCCGCCAGTTCACTCAGCCTGTCTTTTAACCGGGCCTGAATAACCGCATGAAAAGCCTTATGAGTGTTGCTTCTGCGAGCCAGAGAAGCTCTTTGCCTCTCTCTGGCCGGAACAGGGTTACCTTTCCGGTATGTACGCTTGGTGCCTGATGAGGAAGTCACTGCATTTTCTGTCTGCGACATCTCGCCTCCTCAATTCTCAAACAGGGATCGTTTCGCAGAGAATACTACAGTTTTTTGAAATCAGCGACTTGAAAGTTGTGACGATGATCTGTGTTGGCGCACAAATCATGTCTGATTACGACCGTTTAATGTGATTTTGATAATGAAATGACTGAAAAGCTGGAAATGCCTTAGCCAGGGTGCCGGCCCCGGGCGGGACCGGCTGTTTCTGGTATATAGGGTGTCTGCCCCTGAAATACCTCACACTTCCGGAAAGCGGGGACTTCCGTCCCCGCCCGGCAGCTTACTTCCGTGCTTCGTAGGCCAGAGTTACCTGCACCACTGTATTTCCTCTGTGAATATTCAGCTCACATAACCGTTCCCTGAATATCAGTGAAAAACACAACACCATGGCGCACACGGCGAGCAACCCGATAAGGGCATATTTCGTCATAAACTTTGACCTCTCTGCAAAGAAGAGGCTACAATCAGTAGTGTTAAGGTACTTCATGCAGACCTCACGAGTTAATGGATTAACGAGTGGGGTCTTCGCATTTCTGGTACCTGCGTCTTGCCTGAACCAGAAAGGCTCAGACACCCGCCGCGATAATACCACATTCCCTGTTGCTGACTATTACCCCCATTTGCCTGTTTTTGTTACAAAAACGCCGGGAGCGGGGGAAAACTTACTTTTTCCCGTTTCCGGGGGGGACAACTGAGCATTGCGAACGCGTCAGCTACGATGTTCCGGTGATTGCTGATCAGCCCCTGTTGTATTCATAAACTAATTAACATTCATTCCGTCTGGTGCATAAATCTGCCCGTGAACATCTGCAGACAATACCGACCATGAAAAAATAAATAATCCCAGTAGAATATATTTCCTCATATTATTATCCATAACAAATAAATGGCACCTGTACACCTGTATTTCAGGCAATCCTGAATATTGCAGCGCACATTGAATAAGACGTTATTTCGTGACATTAATCACAAAATATAAAATCGCGACTTAATACGGAAAAAACTCTGTGCTACTCAGAACTGACTGGTCATACTGCCCGACCGGATATTAAAAAAGCAAATCTCATAAACTCCTTTCAGCCTTCTGACTCCTGGAGTAATGAAGGCTGCTTTTTCGTTACACCCTTCCCCGGCAGCGCCGGTAGCAGTGTTCAGCCCTTTTTCGGGCAAACAGCTGCCAGTCTGTCCGGGGCGCAACACAGGCAGCCCGTCGCCATCCTTCTGCCGCTTCCATCCAGCGTCCACTGACCTCCAGAATAACGGCCCGGCTTCCGGCACGCTGCCAGCGCCAGACCTGACCGTTCCGTGAACTGTTTCTGAATCCATTCATCTTTATCACTCCTCTTTAACCCGTCAGTATTATGGTGTTAAATAATCTACTGAATTGGCTTCCTTTCGGGTACGGAAGTTATTTCCTTTTAAGCCTTATTTCCCTGCCTCCACTCTCTGATGGAGGCTTTTTTTACTTCTCATCAAGCACGGCCTGAAGTTCTGCCTTTATCCGGTTCTGGCGGCGGATTTTATCCAGACGCTCTGCCGCATACGCTTCCTCCTCCTGAGAAATATGCTCCGTCACATACCCTTCCGTGTCATACCGGCAGGCACCGGCTTTCATGGCACACAGATAGCTTTCTGAACGGGTGATGGCCTTCAGCGCCCTGCGCAGTTTTTTATGCGAGAGCGGGATATTCCGCTGCGCCACGTCTTCCAGTAACACGTCCCGGATACCGCAGGCCAGAAGCCGGGGGGTGTCACCGTCAAATAATCCCGGCCACCAGGGCTTCAGGGTGTTCACGGCTTCATCCAGTGTGGGCAGGTTCAGATAAATGGACAGCGCCTGTCTGGCCTGCGCTTTTTTTGCCGCCAGCTCTGCCTCCCGAGCCGCTTTCTCCGCCAGCTTCTGCTTTTTCACCTTCCATTTTGGTGGCGTGGTGACATTGATGATGGTTTTCCGGTTGCGGACAGGCGCTGTTCCCTCTGTCTTCCGCTTCAGTGTCAGTACCGGTCGCTTCTGCTCTGTCATGCTGTGTTCTGCCTCTGACGAATCATCCTCTTGCGGCCAAAGATACCATACCCGTCACAGCGCCAGAACGCCCAGCACAGCCAGATGACAGGCATAGAACGTCGGGAAAAAATCCCCGGGCCAGAAACGGGGTAATGATTTTCCTGCACACGACACCAGACCAACGGTCAGCACCGTCATCACAAGGCCGGCCACCGCCGCTGCATCACTGGTGGCAAGGTTAAGCGCCGGAATAACAGCCAGCAGGCAGGCGACCAGCGCCAGACGTTCCATTCTGTCTTCCGCCCGGTACAGCCTGTGGCTGACTGCCAGCATCAGCAGCCCGGCAATGCCGTAACTGGTGCCGGAGAAAGGCAACCACATTGCCAGAAGCAACATGGTCTCTGCGGAACGCCACCAGGTGCGCGTTTCACACCATGTCAGCACCTGTGCCGTAACTGCAAAGGCAAACAGGATATTCCCCTCATACCAGGGAAAGCCGGCCAGATAATATGCGAACTGGGCAATCACCGCCCATCCCCACAGCCGGTTAATGGCCTCCTGCCGGATATGCGTATGACGGGACAGATTCAGCCCCCACACCAGGGCAAACAGCGGAAAGGCCCCACGCCCGACCAGAAACATCCACGACTGGTCCAGATGCAGAATGCGGTTTGCATGGTCCAGAACCATCAGCACCAGTGCCACCGTTTTGATGATATCCCGCTGTCCGGGTGACCAGACCAGCAACGACTGCAACCAGGTATCGGTCCGGGCAGCCAGTGAATCATTACGTGTTGTGTTCGTGTTATCCGTTGTCATCAGCGTTTATCTTCCTGTATCAGTCTCCGCCCAGGGTTTTCTCTTTCTGCAGGTCACGAACCATATCCCGCTCCATCTGCTGCAGTCGCTCCTGCAGCAGATTTTCCCGGGCAACATCCCGGACCGCTTCCCGCACCCGTTGTGGTTCACGCAGTACACTCTCCGGCAGCGCGGCTTCCCGTTCAGATATGGCAGACCGGTCACGCTCCAGCCCGGCAATATCCCTGACAGCCTGCTCTGTTTTGCCGTCCGGCAGGTCAGGTTTGTTCTCTGCCATTTTACGGACAATTTCATCCGCACGGCGTTCCGTTTCACGGCGGATGGCCTCTTCAGCTTGCCGCTGTGCCAGTACCTCTGCCGTGACCGGTTCGCCATTTCCGGCTCCCGGCTGAACGCTGTTGTCCGGGATATCCCCCCACACGCGACCACCGGTGATGGTACCGGGATTCCACGGACGACCTTCACCGGCGATTCTTACCACCACACCGCTGTCAGGATTATCACGGGCAATCCGGACACCATCCTGCATATTATCAGCCAGCAGGCTCTCTCCGTTACGGCTGCCCTGCAGGGCCACGAACTGCGCATCCCCACTGCCTTTCACCCGGCCTTCACCACTGAAGCCCCGCAGCCCGTTTCCGTCATCCGTGGTCAGCGGATTCAGCCAGATACCAGCTGACTTGCCGTTACGGTCAAAAGCCGGCAGTGCCACATACGGCTGCGGATATTTGCGCCCGGGTGCAATAAACCGTGCAGGACTGTCTCCCCCGGCCAGCCCTGCCTGACGGAGAACGGCACGGCCGGCCGCCACGTCCCGCAGCTCCCGCGCCGTACTGAACAGCCGCTCTGCATTCATGACCTCCCGGTCCGATTTCGGCTCAAGCACATCGTGGGCAGTTCCTTTCTGTACGGCATTGTTAATGGCATCCGTCCAGCCCTGACGGTTATCGGTATACACCTGCACATGCTGCTTCATACGCGACAGGGCCACGTAGGCTGACTCAAAGCCGGCCATCTGTTTCCGGTTACCTTCCGTGCCTTCAAGCGCGATGGCAAAGGTTTCACTTGCCCCCTGCGCACCGTGGGCGGTGATGGCATAGGCCAGGTCAATATGTTGCTCTGCCCGCTCCTGACCGGGGTGAATCACCCGGGTCTGCTGTCCGTCCGACAGCGTGACACTGTCACCGGAAACCGCTGTCACCGTCCAGACGCTGTTGGCCACATAACCGCGCTCCCGGTCACTCTTCGTGAAGCGCATCCGGTCACCGGTTCCCACCCGGATGGTGTCCGGAGTGTACAGTGTGACGCCTTCAGCCACCGCCTCCCGGGGCGAAATCAGCCGCGTGTTACCTTCCGCATCCTGCAGGGTTATCAGCCCGTCATCCTTGCTGATACCGGCAATCCGGTGATACACACTATCCACCAGGGCAAGGGCATCCGGGTTATTCTCCCAGGTGGAGAGACGACGCAGTTCTCCGTCACGTATATTCGCTGTGTTCAGGACAGGCACCATGACCTGCTCTTTGCCCAGCTCACCGGCCTTTTCCCGTGCATCATGAATCATGCTGTTCAGTACGCGCCGGTCCTCATTCAGGTGTGTGACAATCAGCGTCTGCTCCCGTGCTTCCGGTGTCCTGCCGGTATAGTCGCGGACAATGGCTTCATACAGTGTCATGGGGATATCCGGGAAAGCCTCGCCTTTCAGCATCGCCTTCTGCTGCGCTTCTGCCAGTTTCGCTTCCTGGCTGTGACTGAACTCCGTCACGGAGTGCTCCGGTGCCCATGCGCCCTCCTGACGTGGCACCTGAGACGGTTTCACACTCTCAAGCCCGGACAGTGCCCTTTCCACATCCCGGTTAATCAGGCTGTATACCGCCTCCCGCAGTTCCGGCGTCTGACGCACAATCTCCTTCATGATGGCCACATCGGCAGCACTGCGCGTCTGCTGGAGACGGAAAGGCTGACCGGGCGCGATGGCCTGCAGCTGGTCCGTGTCACCACTGGCCACGGCACGACCGCCACCGGCCGCAATCAGGGCGTATGCCCGTGCCATGTCGGTATTGCCCACCATTGAGCTCTCATCGAGCAGGAACAGCGTGTTGCTGAAATCCGGCGTTTCTCCGCTGCGCTGCTGCAGCTGCGTGTCATGCAGAAAGGACGCCAGTGTCTGTGCATCCACGCCGGCGCTGCGCATCTCCCCGACCGCGCGGTGCGTGGGACCCAGCCCAACGACACGGGGACGCTCACTCTCCGGCAGCATGTTCACGGCTGACATCACCGCCCGGAACTGTGTGGTCTTACCCACACCGGCATAGCCCTGCACCACCGTGAAACGGTCGGACGTTTCCAGTATCATGCGGGTGGCGGCACGCTGTCCTGATGTCAGTTTCTCCATGAGTTCGCCAGGTACTCTCTCCATCAGCGGCGTGACCGCCTCCTTACCTTCGAGAATATGGCGAAGAATGCTCTTTTCTGCCTCATACGACGCACGGGAAACCAGCAGGCCTGTACCATAGCCTTTTGCCACATCCACATACAGTAAATCACCGCGTTTTATCTGCGCATTGATTTCCCCTCCCAGGTCGATAAAACTGGTTCCTTCTGCAGCAAACGACTTCGCCTCTGTCAGCAGGTCCACCATGCTGAAGGCCAGGTTTTTACTTTCCAGCACAGGAAGGGCCAGATGAATAGCCTGCTGTGCCGGCGTGTGAAGCCCGGCTTTCTGCAGACTGATAGCGGTTTCCAGCAATGTCTCACCGGCACGCGCCTTTATCTGCTCAGAAACCACCGTAAAGGAGGGATGGCGGGCAAGTTTTTCCGCAGTACGGGTTTCATCCAGTGAAGAATACAGCCGGACATCACGACCGCTGCGGGCCAGACCGTTCAGGGTGGCGTTGTCCATTGCCATCTGTGTGACGGAGGCAAAAACCTTCGCACTGTCGCTGACGGAATGCCCGGGCGTTTCCACCCAGCCGTTCTCCAGCTTCAGTGCCGTGAATGGTGAATCGCTCACAGGCAGGGAGGCCGGTTCAGCCCGCCCCGGCACAACAACCGTCATCGCATCTTCACTGACGGATGCCACCTGCAGGCGGTCACCGCCGGAGACGCGGAGTCCGGGAATTTTCCCTGTCACCCTCAGTCGCTCGCCGTCTGCCACCGGCATTTTTTCCGGCAGGAACAGCGACCAGCTGCTGTCCAGGGAGGAAATACGCACCACCTGCGTTTCACCCTGCGCATCCCGCAGTGTCAGGCTGTGACTCTGCGCCGTCACCCGGTCGATAACATAGCGGTCATGACTGCGTGTCTCCGGGTTCCACTGCTCCATCACCATCCCCGGACGGTACATATCCCGCAGATAACGGCTCCGGCTGTCCAGCCAGACCGGTGACAGGGCGGTCATGGTTACCTCCGGGTGTCCGAGCACGCCCTGTGTTTTCAGCTCACTGCGAATGGCCTGTGTCAGTATGGCCTGTTCCCGTCCCCCGCTGACCTGTGCCACGCTCTCTTCTCCGGCTTTCACGCTGGCCGCAAAATCTCCTGCCAGCCGGGCATAGCGGACATTACGGTCCGGTTCACTGATGATGGTGGCCGGCCGCTGTTCTCCCCCCTGCCAGCGATATGTGTTCACCCCGGCATCTTTCATGGCCATCAGTGCACTGCCTGTACCGGTTCGCTGCCCGCTGTCGGTTATCAGGACCTGTACGTTATGACGTGCAGCACCGTCCAGCAGGGTTAACGTCTCTTTCAGGGAGAGTTTTTCGCCCTGGTCAACGATAACAGTACTGCCCGGCGTGAAGGCCATGCCCTCCTGCAGCTGACGACGTCCGGTTATCAGCTCACCGGACAGCCGTTCATCCTGCTTCAGGTTCATCTGCGAGCGACGGTCAGCGGCGATAATCTGCACCTCCCGCCCCTGCTCCCGGGCCATCATGACCAGCTCCGCCACCCGCTCACGCTGCCCGGCTGCACCGCCCTGTCCGGACACAATAGCCAGCGACGGGCGATCCTGTGCCAGAACACTGACCGCATCGCTGTAACCGGCCGTCCGGGGGACACTTTTCTCCGGATGTACGGTCACCCGGTTCTGTTTCATGATGTCACGACTGAGTGCTCGGACTGACAGCTCATCGAGCACATGAATCCCGGACATGAACAGCCCCTTCTCACGATCGAGGGGGATAAGCTGCTCACGGCTGATGGCCTCATCGATACCGGCGCGTGCCCGTTCAATCACACCATTTTCCGGCGGCAGTATGCCGACCGTTCTGGCCAGCACGTCCGCGTACGTAAACTGCACTTTGCGTTCACTTAATCCGGCAATCGCCTGTGTCACCGCCTGCTGCACATCCGGCCCGTCCGGTGAAGCAGGCCCGGGCGCCTGCGTGCGGGTCTCCGCCCGTTGATCCGCCGCGTCACGATACGCCCGGATGTCGAACCCGGTTTCCTTCAGCGTCTGCATCCATTCAGCCATTCTGACTTCAGGATCGACGTGCTGTTTGGATTTTCGCGTATCCAGTGCCGCCACATCCCGGGATTTCAACGAGGCGTCCTCCCCGACGGCCTCCCGGATAGTCTGCGAGCGTCCGGAAAAGGCCTCCACCGGTACGCCCGGCATTTCCCACATACCGTGCTTACCGACCACTTCAGTTTCATAGCCCAGCGCCTCAACCTGCTCTTTCAGTTTTTCCCGGTAGAGCCTGCCAAAGGCAATCTGATTAGCGTACACATTCTCAATGAACCCCGTTTTCCCCACTTTGTCACTGCTCAGTGTCTTCCATTCGCCGTTATGCTGCGTGACATTAGCCACCACCGCATGCGTGTGTAACTGTGGTTCCTGATCGCGACTGGTGTCGTGGTTAAACAGTGCCATCACCAGATTACCGGTCAGCACCGTTTCTGACTGTCCGTCCGTCATCACCCGTGTGGAGGCCAGCGCCTCCACCTGACGGACAGCAAAATCCACGGCCTGGTTATGTGCTTCAATAAGACGTTTGTCCCCCCCGAGCATGGCCATCATGGAGACACTTTTGGGAGCGGAAAAGGTCAGGTCGTAGCCGGGACGATGCCTGTTACGGCCATCCTGCATGCGGCTTAAATCCGCCCCGTCTGGCAACCTGCCCTCCAGAAGGCGGGTAAAGACATCCTTATCGACACTGCCCTGCAGCCCCAGTTGTTCAGCCCCCTGGCCGGCCCAGCGTTCTCCCATGCTGCCCAGCACATAGTAATTATCCTTGTCGGTATAATAGTTCCCGGCACTTCCGGCCGATCTGACCTGCGCAATACTCATCATAAACGTATATCCCTTTGACATATCCCGGCATCAATCCCACAATGGATATACACAAGACATATCCACATAAGGAGGCAAATAATGGAAACCACCGTATTTCTCAGCAACCGCAGCCAGGCGGTCAGACTGCCAAAAGCGGTTGCATTGCCGGAAAACGTAAAACGCGTTGAAGTGATTGCTGTCGGACGAACCCGAATCATTACGCCTGCCGGAGAGACATGGGACGAATGGTTCGACGGAAACAGTGTCAGCGCTGATTTTATGGATAACAGGGAACAGCCTGGTATGCAGGAAAGGGAGTCATTCTGATGCTGAAGTTTATGCTCGATACCAACATCTGCATTTTTACGATAAAGAACAAACCCGCCAGTGTCAGGGAACGTTTTAACCTGAACCAGGGGAGAATGTGCATCAGTTCGGTCACTCTGATGGAGCTGATATATGGTGCAGAAAAAAGCCAGATGCCTGAACGTAATCTCGCTGTGATCGAGGGATTTGTTTCCCGCATTGACGTTCTGGATTACGACGCTGCTGCTGCCACACACACCGGCCAGATAAGAGCAGAACTTGCCCGTCAGGGACGCCCTGTCGGGCCATTTGATCAAATGATCGCAGGTCATGCCCGCAGTCGGGGACTGATTATTGTGACTAATAACACCCGGGAATTTGAACGTGTGGGCGGCCTGAGAATTGAAGACTGGAGTTGACCTGTTCATCAGAAATCATCTCCCGGCTCAACATCCTCCCCGCGCTCCCGGTGCACATTAATGTTCACCTCTTCACGACGCTGCATCTGCTGCTGGATGTCCAGATGATTTTCCTGTTGCCATGCCTCATAAGCGGCCATATCCACCACTTCACCGGATTCACTGATCCCGGGTGGCAGTTGCTGTTCCATCTCTTCTTCCGGTTTCATTTTCAGTTCCTGCTCGATCCCCCCTGCCGGAACATTCACACCTGAATCTGACTTCTTATCGTTGATGGCAGGAGACACCGGCTGTTGCGGCTGTTGCGGCTGTTGCGGCTGTTGCGGCTGTTGCGGCTGTTGCGGCTGTTCAGCCTGAGTCACGTCTTCTCCGGAAACAACCTCCGGGACATCCGGTTCGAAGAGGCTGGCCATCTGACGACCTTCTGCTTCCCTTGCGGCAAGTACGGCACTCAGACGGTTCTCCATTTCCGGGTTGATGTCACGCGGAATAAACTCCGGAGCGACCTTCGGTCGTGTCTGATATTTCAGAGAGAGTTTTACTGCCGGATACGGTCCGGGCAGGGTGACATAACAGGTCAGATCCGGCAGAGACTGAATGTCGGAATAACTGACCAGCGTCTGGCGCTCCATATCCTTACCGGTCGATACCCCGTCACGTACCGGATCAGCACCGTAGGAATACTGCTCGCTGGCTTTCAGGTGCTCTTTCTCACCAATTTCACCGGCAGCGAACTCTGCAATCTTATGGCTGGGAGAACGGAAAAAGGCACGGGTGTTCATGACGTCAAACAGCGAGGCAGCCGCTTTCTCACCGTAGATATCTTCCAGCTGGGCATAGGACTGGATACCAAACACATAACAGCCACCGAACTTACGGGCTTCCGGCAGGATCTCCACCAGGTCCGGCAGTTTGTGTAACGTGGGTAACTCATCACAGAAAAACCACACACGACGGTTACGGTTTTCTCCCATTGCCAGCAGACCACGAATGGCAATGGACATCCACATGGAGATCACCGGCTTCAGGGAGGCATGGGTGTCGGCATTCGACGAAATAAACAGCCAGCCGTTTTTCTGATCTTCCCGGACACCACGCATCCAGTCACGGATGGTAAAAGACTCACCGTTATGCTCAATCCCCTGCAGGTAACGGATGGCTTTCACGTAGTTGGTCAGCACAGCACGGATGGAAATCGCCGTTTTCTCAATTTTCTCTTCCACCAGGTTAGCCGCCGGTGAATTACGCAGGAAGGTACGCAGTTTTTCGATTTTGATGGAAAGCAGTGTGTCCACCAGTTTGCTGTAGCTGCGGTTGGGGTCATTACGCATCAGGTACGCCGCTTCCGCAAAAATGGTACGTCCTGACCCCTGCCAGAACGGGTCCTCTTTTGTGCCCATCGGGATCAGCGTGTTCGCGGTATTATCAAAATCCGGCTGTGTCAGGCACTCCTTCCACAAATCCCAGGCGGCACAGCGGGCATCCAGCGGATTCAGGATTTTATCGATGGAGGGATCATAGTAACTTTTAACAAATTCCCCTGAACGGTCATAAATCACCACCATATCTCCACGCTGACGGGCGTAGTTGGCCAGACGACGGATAACTTCCGACTTACCGGCCCCGACCGTGCCGTGCAGACAGAAGTTCTGGATTTCGGAATCCCGGATAATCGGCAGGTCGCCAATCCGTATATCGGAGTCCTTGCCGTCTTTTTTCAGCATCTGTCACGAACGGTGCAATAGTGATCCACACCCAACGCCTGAAATCAGATCCAGG
>ERZ773164.3403-NODE-3403-length-10958-cov-6.533798_pt1 | contig 10958 bp, 9 predicted proteins | sample MGYA00511917_ERZ773164 | MGnify/ENA primary metagenome ERZ773164 (study PRJEB29015, sample SAMEA2737847) | human gut metagenome | biome: human gut; feature: human-associated habitat; material: faeces | place: China | collected 2012 ...
AACGGCACCACAGAGTCCAAGTCTTTCTGGTGTTACGACACATACATGGCTTGGAGAGAATGCCTGGCAGAGGATACAGCTGTAATATACGTCTACAGATTCATCTGTCAGATTTTTCAGACGGTCATCACGTTTGTTGAATGTCGGGATAGCAACTTCGTGACGGATTCTTGTACACTCTGCAGGATCTGTGTAAATAACAACTTCACATTTATCAACAACTGCTTCAAATTCATTTTTGACCTGTGCATAAAGCACTTCACCAAAATGTTTTGCACGGAATCCGGCATTGAATGCATCTTTGCTGATTCGGATGCGGAACATATCCCTCTGGCCGGTGTGATAAACTCCCTCAATACAGTTAATGTAGTTGTGGAATTTACGTTCGATAACCGGTTCAAAGTCAGGCTGCATCTTCTTACCTGCAACTTCAACTACATAAGCAAGGCTGTGTTTACTGCCTTCTTCAAAAGTATCTACCTCAGGACCTACAACTGTGATCTTGTGGTCCTCTACTTCATCCATATTCTTTGTCTGTACAAGTTCTGCACAGTCTACACGTGAGCCATCAAACTCAACCTGCATATCTTTACGACGGATGATCTCACCTTCGAATGCAGATGCGAATGCAACCGGAATATCGATATTTGTGATCTTGATCTTAATGTCACGTGCTTCAAGAGATGTAGCATTGAATTTGCTTACGTCTTCCTGAACGATCAGGCTCTTTGGTACACGGAAGATATTTTCTGTTTCGTTTGTAACAACCGGGAATCCAAGTGCGATAGCACCTGCACCACAGGCTACGATCACGTCATCCAGAGGTTTGAATGCGTTAACGAATGCCGGAACACGGTCCATGGTGTATTTCATAAGTGTACCTGCATCTCCAGGTGTTACGTTACCGAAGATCAGAGCTGCACGAAGAGCTACAGATACTACATGGATAACTGCTGTAACGTCTTTTCCAAGCGGGATAACACGTACGTTAGCACCTGTCTTGTATCCAACTTCCTCTAACTGGTCAATAACGTCACCAACCAGAGTGATCAGGATACCCTGAGACTGATAGGATTTAACAAGGTCTGCTGCTTCCTGAGCGGAAGGAGCTTTTCCAAGGATAACTGCTACACCAGGGATATCGCCTGTTACAAGCGGTACACCAAGTTCACGGATCACTGCATCTGCAAGATGTCCGTAGCAAGGAGCTTCATAAGGAACTGCTCCGTCAATATATTTCAGAACTTCGATAAATTCTGCGCAGAGAGCTGTAGCAACACCTGACATAAATACGTCATTTGTTCTTTTCTCTCTTGTCATAAGAGTTTTTACTACTGCAAGAGCATCTTTTAACTCTGCAAGAGTTCCAACCTTTGTTCCTGTTACTGCATAGTAGCATGGTAAAGAATATGCTGTATCAGGAAAGCTGACTGCTTTGTCAGCGCCGTATTTTTCAATTGCCTGGTTAATGGCACCCTCTGTCAGTCCATAAACCGCATCGTTTCCCGCGAAAACACTTTCAAATAAAGTCACTTTTGTTTACCTCCTAATATATGAGATTATTGACGATCTATCTTTTCTTTTATCTTAATGATCTCATCGGTAACTGTTTTGCTGAAATCATATGGGGACTTGCCCTGTCTGTCCGCATCAATTACCTCTGTGTTGTAATGGATCATTCCTAAAAGATCTTCCTGTGGAATCCGCTCTCTGATAAAGTTTTCGTCATCCTCGTTGCGCACTTTGTTTGCAACAACCTTTACCTGAGATACTCCCAGATCCTTTGCCAGACGTTTCACATTCTTGTATGTCTGAACGCTTCTTGCACCTGGTTCGATTACTACGACAAATGCGTCAACTCCTTCTGTGGTTCCTCTGCCGAGATGTTCCAGGCCGGCTTCCATATCAAGAATTACTACATCTTCTCTTCTAAGTACCAGATTGTTAATAATACGTTTCAGCATTACATGCTCCGGACATACACATCCGCCGCCGCCTGTCTCGACAGTTCCCAGGACAAGGAGACGCACGCCATTACAGACCTTACCATATTTCTCCGGGATATCGTCTACTTTCGGATTCAGATGATAGAACTGATTTCCCGCAGTCGCACCTGTACGTTCTTCCACAAGCTTACGCATTTTGGAAATTGGTACAATAGAATCCAGTGTTTCTTCATCAAAGCCTAATGCAAGACCAAGATTCGCATCCGGATCCACATCTGCTGCAAGTACCGGTCTGCCCTCTGCTGCATACAACCTCGCGAGCGTTGCTGCAAAAGTAGTTTTGCCTACGCCGCCTTTTCCTGTAACTGCTATTTTCATTTTACGTCATCCACCTTTTATTACATTTTTAAGATCACAGTAAATTAGATTCCTAATGCTGTTCTCTTCTCTTCAATTCTTTCGATCATCAGATCAACTAATTTCTCAATATCTGTTTCTACTGTATAAGCAGCACCTGTCCATTTTCTTGTTCCCTCTGTAAGAAGTTCGCACATTTCTGAAGAACCGGAAGCATATGGATCAACACCAAGGAATGTATCAATACCGGTACCTACTACATAGTTACCGATGGATACAGCTTTTTCAGACATCCACTCAGGAGCACATCCAACTACAGGAAGCTGATTGATCTGAAGACCTGAATCTTTTGCAAGTTCAGCAGCAAGGATCATCATACGGGAAATATCTACGCATGATCCCATATGGAGTACCGGTGGGATATCAGCCAGTTCACATACACGTTTCAGACCTGCACCGCAGAGATCTTTTGCAGATTTGTCCATAAGACCTGCTTTTGCAGCTGCCTGTGCTGAACATCCGGAAGCAATGATAACGATATCGTTGGCAATGCATTTCTTCATCAGTTCAATATGTGCATAGTCAGGACGGATCTTAGGATTGTTACATCCAACCATAGCAACAGCACCACGGATAACACCGGAAGTGATGCACTCAAGTAATGGTTTGGTTGTTCCTGTCTCATCAACCTGAGAGTTTGTAACACTGTCAAGAACCTTAACGATTGCTTCTACGGAATATCCAACTGTAGCTTTCTGTTTCAGCTGTGGGATATGTACAAGTTCAGGTTTTCTGTTCTTGAAGTTATCAATAGCCATCTTAACGATTGCTTTCGCATTCTCCCCTGCTGTCTCAGCATTGAATCTGATAAATTCAGCATCAGGCATCTGAGCGATCGGAGAAGTTGTGATAAATTTAGTATGGAAGCATTTGCTTAAAGGTCCTAATGCAGGGAAGATACACTGAACGTCTACTACGATTGCTTCGCAGGCACCTGTCAGCACTACGTTCTCCTGCTGCAGGAAGTTACCAGCCATCGGAACACCGCGACGCATAGCTACTTCGTTTGAAGTACAGCATACACCGGAAACAGTGATTCCTTTTGCTCCTACAGATTTTGCATAATCGATCATTTCTTTGCTGTCTGCATATTCACAGATCATCTCGGAAAGGCTCGGATCATGTCCGTGTACAACGATGTTTACGTTCTCTTCAACCATAACACCAAGGTTAGCTTCTGTGTCAATTGGCTTCGGAGTTCCGAATAAAACATCAGAGAACTCTGTTCCCATCATGGAACCGCCCCATCCATCAGCCATACCGCAGCGAAGAGACTGTTTTACCAGTGCTTCCGGAAGAGAAGAACATCCCATATGAGCCATATGTAAAGAAGTGGAAACTTCACGGTCGATCGCACGTGGTGCAATTTCATTTTCAATCAGTTTCTCTTTCTGTCCTGCAGGCATTCTGTCAAGGAATCTCTGATATCCAAATGGTTTACCATATTCCATCAATCCTGTCTCAGCCATTTCATGAGCCAGATCATAGATATCTTTTCCTTCTGTCTCTACGCCCCATTCTTTTGCGATACGGATCAGTTTCTCAGGATCTTTTACCTGATAATTTCCGCCGTCTTTTGCACAATATAATGTGTGGCAGATTTCACGACCGTGATCAGAGTGAGTAGCTGCACCAGCTGCTGTAAATTTCAGGAAGTTTCTTCCTACGATACCATGGACGTCACATCCACAGATACCTCTTGGTGCTTTAGGGGTAATACGACATGGTCCCATAGCACAGATACGACAGCAGACACCCTGCTCACCGAATTTACAATGTGGAGTCTGGTTTTTTACACGGAACTGCCATGCGTCAGCTCCAACCTTTGCACCTGTCTCCAAAAGTCTGGCAGTAGCCTCTTCAAACTCTTCCACTGTAGTTAATTTGAATTCACTCATTATAGACCTCCTTTAATTCTGGTTTGTGTATTCCTTTAAGATACACATTTTTATTTTATTAATAATCCCACAGGCAGGAAATCCCGGTTATCTATATCTGAAGAATTGGCTCCGTTAAAGATAACTGTGATAACCCATCCCATCCCCTCCCATGGGTTATTTAACTTAAAAAATAAAGCTGTAAACTTGTATTTATCTCTGCATATATAGATTTCCTATGCGCACAAACATCCCTCATCGGATTCTCATCCGACAAGGGGTGTATCTTATAATTTTAAATTATCAACGATTGCACGAAGTGCAGTCTTGACAGGGTTGTCTTCCGGAAGTGTGCTTGTAGGACGTCCTTCACAGTCATATTCATAAACTGTTTCATCCTGTGGAACAACACCAAGAAGTGTCAGTCCCTGATTTGCAATCTCTTCCTGAATTCCCTTATTCAATTCTCCTTTCGGTGCTCGGTTAATGATCAGACCAACTGTATCAGGATGCATATCACATTCTTTAATGAGTTCTGCAATCCTGCCTACTGCCTGTACGCCTCTTCTGGAGCAGTCGCTGACCAGAATGGCAGTCTGCATGCTCGGAAGAACACCTCTGCTGATATGTTCCATTCCGGCTTCATTATCTACAACAATATACGGATAATTATTCTGGTATTTTGCAAGCTGAGTCTGAAGAAGACCATTAACATAACAGTAACAGCCTTTTCCCTGAGTTCTGCCCATGACAAGAAGATCAAAATCATCATCTTCTACAAGCGCATCTTCAAAACGCATTTCCGCGTAATCAGCCTTAGACATTCCGGTAGGAATTGGATTCTCTTTTGCAAGCTCTGCACGTGCAATTTCTTCACGCACATCGCCAAGAGTTGTCTCTACCTTTACGCCAAGAACCTCATTGAGGTTTGAGTTTGCATCAGCATCTACTGCAAGAATCGGCCCTTTACCCTTTTCACACAAATACTGGATCAGCATTCCGCATAATGTTGTTTTTCCCACGCCGCCTTTTCCTGCGACAGCAATTACGTGTGCCATAAAACCAGGTGCCTCCTAAATCTGTCTTAGTATTCTTTCTATAAATAAAAAATGATGTTAAGGTCAAAAGGTGTTTTGTCCCTATCTTAATATCAGTCACATTTCAGTTTCACAATACTGTTGGCAAGGTCAACCATTAAAATAGTTCCCTCGACCACTCTCTCATCTCCCATAATATCACGGAGAATCAATTTATTCCCATCCACATCTATACGGGAAACATTTTTAAAAATAACAGAATCGTCACTTTCTTTATATACAGTTGCCAGACACATGTGATGTCGCCTCCTATTTCATCTCTTCTTTAACAAGTGTTAAGGCAAGTCCAAGTCTCATATTGCCTTTCTGAAAATCTGCAACAGCTTCCTTAATAGTCTTGCATGCTGCATCCATTCCCATCTTGGCAAGGTTATCAGCCATCTGATCCAGTTCCTGAGCATGATGCTCATTGTGCTGAAGCATATATGTCAGAAGAGCCAGTGTCTCATTCTTACAGTCACCTTCACTGCAGGATCCGCAATGAGCAGTATCACAGGCATGATCTGCATGAGAATGTCCATGATCATGACCTTCGCCATGAGTATGCTCATGAGTATGAGTCATACCATCTTCATGGGTGTGTTCATGGGTGTGTCCATGTCCATGCTGGACAAGATTCCCATTTTCATCTTTGATTAAATGCATGGTTAAATGCTCCCTTCTATTGAAAAATACACTGAATTTATAAAATTCAGTCTTTTTTTATGACAATAAATTATCAATTTACTGATATTATACATCTTTTTTTTCGTTTCCGCAAGCCATTTAGCATAAATAATCACTAAAAAAATTTTGAAATATATGCTTTGAAATAGCTTTTTTTCACAAGAACTGTTAATACTTTAACCGTTATGTTATATTGTTAACAATGTATTCTTGCAAAAACTTAATAATTTTTATGTACTTCTGACACATTTTTATGTTATACTTGGACAAGATTATCGGGCAAAGCAGCTTGCCCAAAGTGTATATAGGAATTGGAGGAATTGTTTTGGATAATACTGTTTTTCTGAATACAAACAGAGAGATGCCTTTACTCGGACTGGGAGTATACAAAGCCACCGGGGAAAATGAGGCCGAAAATGCTATTATTTCTGCTGTTGAATCAGGATACCGTCTGATTGATACAGCCTCCGTATATAAAAACGAAGAAAATGTAGGACGGGGAATCGCCAGCTGTGGAATACCGCGAAATGAACTTTTTATTACTACAAAAGTATGGAATACCGCACAGCGTCTGGGAGACATTCAGGGTGCTTTTGAAAGAAGCCTGGACCGGCTCAAACTGGATTATGTGGATTTGTATCTGATCCACTGGCCGGTTCCGGGATGTTATCTCAGTACTTGGAAAGTACTGGAGGAAATCCAGAAATCCGGGCGGGCTCTTTCTATTGGTGTCAGTAATTTTGAAATCCGTCATCTGGAAGAACTGGAAGCCAATTCCGGAATCATACCTGCTGTAAATCAGATTGAATGCCATCCTCTCTGCTATCCAAAAGAGCTGATTGATTATTGCCAGAATAAAGGAATTCAGGTACAGGCATATGCCCCGCTTGCCAGAGGCGCATATCTTGATAACGATGTAATGTGTGTACTTGGAACCAAATACGCTCATACTCCCGCTCAGATCGGTCTGCGCTGGGCTACTCAGAAAGGAATTTCCGTAATTCCCAAATCCGTACATCCTGACCGCATCAGAAGCAATGGCAATATTTTTGATTTCACAATCGAACAGGAAGACATGTATCTGATCGATACTCTGAATGAGAATTTCCACAGTTCACATGTTCCCGAGGATTTAAGGGACATTGCATTCTGATAAAGAGTAGTTAAAAAATATTTTATCATTCAAATGTAAAAAGCAGATGTATTTATATAACATCTGCTTTTGCATATTTATCATCTCTGTCTATAGAATTTTCCGTAAATGATGCATTCGAAAGTTTTTCGTAACCATTCAGCAGTCAGCTATCCCGCGAGGTACTGAACAGTTACAGTTTTTCTATAACATCTCAGTTAGTTTTCTGTCCGTCTTCCCATGGAAGCATCGGTGTCTCCACTTTCTTATCTCTTACCATAAGGTCGATCACCGCTTCCGCTGCACTTTTTCCTTCGAACAGGACTTTGTTTATTTCCGTGATGATCGGCATTTCCACATCATATTTCTCAGCCAGTTCTTTTGCTGCTTTTGCGGAATAGACGCCTTCCACGATCATTTTCACTTCAGCCATCGCCTGCTCCATGGTATATCCTTTTCCCATCAGATATCCGGCTTTCCGGTTACGGCTGTGGACACTGGCACAGGTAACGATCAGATCTCCGATTCCGGACAGACCATAAAAGGTTTCCATACGTGCTCCCATTTTAACACCCAGACGTGAAATTTCTGCAATTCCTCTTGTGATCAGGGCTGCTTTGGTATTATCGCCGTATCCCAGACCATCTGCGGTTCCGGCCGCCAGTGCGATCACATTCTTTAACGCTGCGCCAAGCTCCACTCCCAGCATATCCGGCGTGGTATAAACTCTGAAAACAGGGCTCATAAAGATTCCCTGCAGATATTCTGCTGTCTCTCTCTGGTGAGAACTTACCACACAAGTAGTCGGAAGTCCTTTTCCAACCTCTTCTGCATGGCTTGGACCGGAAAGCACAGACACATTTGTCTGTGGAAGTTCCTGTTCAATGATCTCGCTTAAAGTAAGAAGAGTTTTTTCCTCCACACCTTTGGCAACATTTACAATTTTCTGTCCGTTTTTTACAAAAGGCGCCATACGCTTGCAGGTACTTCTGGTATAAGGCGAAGGAACTGCCAGAATTGCCACATCTGTATCCCGCAGGCTTCTCTCAAGATCTATTGTGATATCAATCGGTTCAGGAATCTTTACTCCCGGAAGTTTGCTCACGTGTTCCCGCTTTTCTCTTAATGTTGTTATCTCCTCCCCAAGCGCCGACCAGAGAATCACCTCGTGTCCATTATTGTAAAGAAGGATAGACAGGGCAGTTCCCCAGCTTCCCGCACCAAGCACACTTATCTTTGCCATATAAATACCTCTTTTTATTTATTTTTTTTGCTTAAATAAATTTTACTTTCTGTCCCGTCAAGAAGCCGTTTTATGTTCTTTTTATGTCTGTAAAATGCCAGTACTGTCAAGAGTCCCATAACAATATAAAGCTCGATCATATGATAAGAATCCATATGATAAGAACCCATCTGTCCAAATACGATCATACTGATAAATGCAGCCAGATATGCACTTACCGAACACAGAGAAACATAGTGTGTCAGGAAAAACAGTCCGAAAAATACAATTGCACAGATCACAAAAATCCGCCAGTCAAAGGCAATCACAAGTCCTACAGATGCAGCTACACCCTTCCCGCCTTTAAAATTAAGATAAAACGGAAAATTATGCCCCAGAATACACCCCGCTGCTGCATAAAGGCTCAGCAACGGCAGGATATCTCCATCAGAATTTCCAAATATTGCTCTTACGATCAGGATGGCTGCAATACACTTCAGACAGTCACACAACAGATTCAATGCTCCGGCCTTTTTGCCAAGTGTACGCAGTACATTTGTAGAACCCAGATTTCCGCTTCCCTGTTTGCGGATATCAATATGATAAATTTTTCCTAAAATGTATGCGGTCTGAAAAAGTCCGCATGCATATCCAATTGCAATACAAATCAGGCGTTCCATGATTATTCTTTTTCACCTCGTTCACGAATAATGAATTTCAGTGATGTTCCCGCAAATCCAAAGGCATCTCTGATCTTGTTCTCCAGATATCTGGTATAAGAGAAATGCATCAGTTCTTTGTCATTTACAAAGATAACAAATGTAGGCGGTTTGACAGCCACCTGTGTCATATAGTAAATCTTCAGACGTTTTCCCTTGTCAGACGGAGGCTGCTGCATTGCCACTGCCTCAGAAAGGATTTCATTCAGGACACCTGTCTGGATTCGCAGTGTCTGGTTTTCGATAACCGCATCGATCGTTTCAAACATTCTGGAAATCCTGAGTCCTGTTTTTGCAGAAATAAATACCAGCTCCGCATATGGCATATATGCCAGAACCTCGCGGATTCTGTTTGTGTGCTTATAAATAGTCTTATCATTCTTTTCAATGGCATCCCATTTATTTACTGCAATGATAACACCCTTTCCTCTTTCGTGGGCAATCCCTGCGATCTTGGCATCCTGTTCTGTAACACCCTCTGATGCATCGATCATTACAATGACAATATCTGCACGTTCTACTGCAGTCACTGTACGGATCACACTGTATCTCTCAATCTCCTCTTTAACTTTTCCCTTACGGCGAAGTCCGGCAGTATCAATAAAGATATAATCCTTTCCCTGCCATTTTACTCTGGTATCTACCGCATCTCTTGTAGTTCCGGCAATATCAGAAACAATCACACGGTCTTCTCCCAGAAGTTTGTTTACCAGTGACGATTTTCCTACGTTTGGTTTTCCCACAATGGCAATTCTCGGGATTTCATCATCTTCTTCTGTATCTGCATCCTCAGGGAAATGTTTTGCCACTTCATCCAGCATATCACCCAGCCCCATACGGTTTGCCGCAGAAATCGGAATCGGTTCACCGATACCAAGGTTATAGAACTCATAAACATCCATCATAAATTTCTGGATACTGTCTACCTTATTCACAACAAGGACAACCGGTTTGCCACTGCGTCGGAGCATATCTGCCACCTTCGCATCGGAATCCACCAGTCCCTGATGAACGTCTGTGATAAAGATGATAACATCTGCCGTATCAATGGCAATCTGTGCCTGCTCTCTCATCTGAGAAAGGATGATGTCACTGCTGTCCGGCTCAATACCGCCTGTATCGATCATGGTAAATGTCTTGTCCAGCCATGTCACATCTGCATAAATTCTGTCTCTTGTAACGCCGGGTGTATCTTTTACAATAGAAATCTTCTCACCTGCCAGCGCATTAAACAATGTGGATTTACCTACATTAGGCCTGCCCACTATCGCTACTACCGGTTTGCTCATACATTTGTCTCCTTTTCTGTTTCTTATGTTCAATCGGATCAAGGACTGCAGACACAAGGTCTGAACCACCTTCATCCACAATTACAATTTCTACGTTCAGTTTCCTGGAAAGCTCTTCCACAGAGATATCATCCAGAAAAATATCTTCTTCATTTTTCAGCATGTTGCAGGGAAGCAAAAGCTTCTCTCCAAGATCTCTGCCGCTTAATTGTCTGATCAGATCCTGTCCCGTGATCAAACCAGACACCGTAATCGTTTCTCCGAAAAATTCGTTTCTTATGGAGATCACATCCACGTCTACATTTGGAAATTTCTCATGGATCATCTCCATATATTTCTTAATAAATGGTGCCGCCAAAGCTCCTGTAGCACTGACAGCCTTTATCCTTCGGTCATCTCCTGCCCTGCCTGCAACAGCTTCTTTCACCTCTTCGCCAAGGAGCCGAAGCATTCCCACACCGTTTTCCAGCTGAAGATAGCCATCATAGGACTCTTCCATGGGCAGATCCTTCCCTGCCAGAATGTACCATTCATCTGAAGCATGGATAAAATGAATGCCATACTGGTCCATCATTTTCTTCTGCCAGGAATGA
>ERZ773164.3414-NODE-3414-length-10914-cov-5.976978_pt1 | contig 10914 bp, 5 predicted proteins | sample MGYA00511917_ERZ773164 | MGnify/ENA primary metagenome ERZ773164 (study PRJEB29015, sample SAMEA2737847) | human gut metagenome | biome: human gut; feature: human-associated habitat; material: faeces | place: China | collected 2012 ...
CGGATTTCAACATTTTTATCTTCATCCAGATATTTCACCCTATAAGTCTGCTCTGTTGCTGTAAAGTGTGCTGTGAAAGTCTGATCTTCAAGGTAAGACGCTGCTTTCAGTGCTGCATCATCATCGAAAGATTTCTGATCTTCATCTGTCCACTTGTCAAACTTATAACCAGCTTTTGCTGTTACTGTAGATGGCTGGGTCGGATGCTGTGCTGTCGGGCCATTTCCTACTATGATCTCGCCAGTCACGCTATCTCTGGTGATTTCATAAGTAGTAGCCACTTCACTGGTTGTTCCTGTCACAGTTCCCTTATCAGCATCTGCTGATACATAGGTGAATGTGATCTGATACTTATCCGGGATATCATCATGATTAGTATCTTTGCTGTAATATACAGTTACAATGTTCTGTTCATTGTCTGTTCCTACTGTAAGGTCATCAGCTCTTACAAAGGTATATCCACTGATTTCAATTTTCTCTGTATAACCTTTGATCTCATCCCCAAAGTGTGCATCCCTTGGATCTGACATATCACGGATTTCAACATTTTTATCTTCATCCAGATATTTCACCCTATAAGTCTGCTCTGCTGCTTTAAAGGAACCTTTCAGTACCACATTTGCATCCGGCATTACAAATTTGCCGCCTGTAGTAGTCACTGCTGTTCCGTTTTCAGTTGCTGCCGTCCAGCCACTGAAAATATATCCTGTTACATTCGGATTTTCTGCTACTGTAACCTGTGCCTGATACTTATGATTTGCTACATCAGGAACTGCCGGTGCACCTGTTGGAACATCACCTTCATATTGATAACTTACCTGATGGGTATTTCTGCTGTAATACAGCTTCAGGGATAATACATTTTGAATATCTGTAATACCTTCTGTTACTGTTCCAGTAATACTTGTATCCAGCGTAAATCCAGCAACCGGTCTGTTGTCTTTTTCTTCTGTTGTAACGAACTATCCTGCTGCTGTATTGAATGTATCAATATAGCGCAGACCAAATGTACCATCTAACCTTTCATACCAGTGCTGTATATGATAAATTGCAGTCTTAGGTGCATAGTAGAAAATAACTTCCGAATTCTCCTGGGTTACTTTCTGCACTGGATCAGATTTTAATGTATATCCTTCAAATGTCTTAAAGGTTATCATTACATTCTGGTCACTGGTAGTACCTGTTTCAACTGTACTTCCAGGTACCTCTGTTTCAATGCCTTCCAGTAAATATTTTACTGTATAAGTCCAGCTCTGTACTGCTCTGTAGTTAAATATGATCTCCTGTCCATTCCTTGTGATCATTGCACTGATGGATAAAGTTTCAGGATAATATCCTTCTACTGTTTCAGCAGGTTCACTTACTGTGGAATTTCTTATTACAGTCTGCTGCTTCGCAGTGGCAATCTCTTTATCACCATACATATATTTCACAGTATATGTAACTGTATCAGAGTTTCTCCATCTTGCATATAAAGTTGTATCCCTTACGATCTGTGACTCTGGAATAAACTTCCTTGTAAGTTCTCTGTCTGTATACCAGCCAAGGAACTCATCATCCGCTTTTTCCGGTGCTGCCAGTTCAGCTTCTGTTAAAACAAAACCTTTTTCCCTGGTAATACTATCTTTACTTTCTTCACAATTAGTTACGAAATTAACTGTATATTTCGGTTTTTCCCATTTTGCGTAGATGGTAAGTCCATCTTCTGTCATGGTCTCATTCCAATTTACCGGTTCCTTAAAGCCAGGATCCAGATACCAGCCTGCAAATGTATAATCAGAATCTACATATGAAGGTCTTCCTGGATCTCGGGAAGGTTTGCCTGTGGACAGTTTTGCCTCAAATTTGATGCTTTCCGGATCCATTGGCTGACAATTCTCAAAGCGAAGATTATAGGAATTCCTGGTATAATAGAGCCAGAGAACAGGTTCTTCGTACCATTCATTATACTGCTTCCAGTCAGAATACGTAAATCCAGTAATTGACATCTGATCTTCTTTAGTTAAATGTACATTACTTGAAGCTTCAAATGTCCTGTACGTTGTTCGTTCTCCATCTAACCCTTCCACATAGTAAATAATCTTTTTACCTGAACCTGCATCTTTTTCATACATGGTCAGATTTTCAGCTGGCATATTCGCTAAAAGCGTATACTGTATATTTCCAGAAGAATTTGGTCCCCAGCCGTCATCTGCACAGGCGGTTTCCCATTTCGCAGATACGTCTACACCATAACGGGCGGTAATCCTTAAACTTTCATCTTCCTTCCACTTCCGTTTGTCCCGTCTCATAAACTTAATGGTATACGTCTCTCTTGCATAATAAACATTCTTAACCGCCGTTCCATTGGCCGTTATCTTCACATCATCATCCGTTTTTCCTGCTACTGGTGTTGTCTTATATCCCTTCGGTACTGTATAACTTCCATTCGGGATAGAATTTCCCACTATACCCTTTCCATTTATCACATGGTTTACAGTGTAAACACCCTCTTTTACAGTTTCAGTCCAGTAAATAATCTTATAATCAGCTCTCTTTGCTGCTTCCCATTTCGCAGTAACTACCAGATCTTCTGCCGGCATGGTCTCCTGAAGGTTTTCCCAGCCTTTAAATTCATAGCCTACCTTTGTCGGATCCTTGTCTGGTTTTGTTACGGCTGCACCATAGCGTACCTGCTCAGGTGCAATATAAGAAGCATTTTCTCCTGTATTCCAGGTCAGAGTATAATAATTTCTTTCATATAAAATCTCTACTACCGTACTTCCATCTGCATTTACAGTTCCCTGACTGATAGCCCGTGGTGTAAATCCTGCATATTCTTTTGCTTTGGCTTCAGTTGTCAGTCCGGTTTCACCTGGCACTGTTTCTGTAGCTGCAGGTGTATCTGGCTTTGTATCATCTACATTTAACAGATAATGATTTACTGTGTAATTAACTTTTGCACCTTTGTAGGTAACGGTCACAGTCTTGTCTGTTGTATATGCATCATTAAAGGATACAGTTGTCTGATCTGGTGTGAATCCCTGGATTGCAGGAGATTCTGCTGTCAGGTTACAGGGAACACCGGATTCTACATGAGAAACCCACGGCTGTGCTGCCAGACTGCCATTGCTGTACACATAATTTACAGTAAGGCGTACCTGACCGGCTATTGGAGCATAAACAGCATAAACAGCCATATCACCAGTTACTTCACTGAAATCTTTATCCCAGCCTGTAAACCTGTATCCATCACGATCCGGCACTGCTGGCGCTTCTGCTGCTTTTCCATCTTCCACATACTGCGGACCGGAAATAAACACATCCTTTCCTTCTGCATCTTTATAATAGAAATTTACTTCATAACAGATGATCTCTTCTGTATCAGCTGTTACATACAGTGAGAAATGATCTGTCATAAATGCTGTTGCATCACCGTCTGCTGCTACAGATTTTATCATCTGTGCATCATATGTTTCTGTATCAGAAGCATTTTCACCCATGTAAAGGACTCTGGTGCCGGAATTTCCAATGGCGGTTCCTTCAAAAGTAACTTTTACACTTCCATCTGGCTGAACTGCTTCTCCATCTTCATTGTAAAGGGTGATATCTGCTGCAAAAAGATCCGTTACTCTGCGGTTTTCAGCTTTTAATATATCATCTGCAGCTGCTTTCATAAGCTCCAGCTGAGCTTCATCCTCTACTGCATTAGCCTCAATATAGCCATTTTCAGGAAGCACATCGCTTAAAGCTGTCAGCTTCACTGTCACGCCTTCTGCTCCTGCAACTTCTGCAGAAAGTACAATTTCAGAATCAAATACACGCAATGCATTCAGTGTACTCTTATAAACCTTCGCTGTACTGCAGTAACCAATACCTACCAGATCTCCGTCATCTGCTGTTTTTGCCGGTGCTTCTGGCTGTGGTGCTGGTAATGTTTCCGGGATAGCCGCTGTTGTTTCTGCCGGCTGTGCAGGCTCTGTTTCCGGTTCTGTACTTTCCGGGGTTCCTTCTGGTACAGTTGTCTCTCCCGGGCCTGCCGGAACTTCCGGTTCAGTTTCTGCCTCTGCTGTGGTTTCTTCTGCTGCAGAGCCTTCCGGTCTGCTTTCTTTTTCTGCCTCTGCTGTGGTTTTTTCTGCTGTAGTCTCTTCTGTCGTAGTCTCTTCTACAGTTGTTTCTGTCTCTGGTTCAGGTGCAGTCTCTGGTTCAGAAGCTTCTTCCTTTTTCAGTTCTTCGGCTTTTTCTTCCTTCACCGGCTCTGTAGCCTCTGCTGCTTCTTCCTTTTCCGGTTCTGTTGGCTCTGCCCCATCTGCTGCATCTGCTACATCTTCCTTCATGGCAACTAACGGTACACCATGTCTGGAAATAGAAGCTGTCACTTCACCTTCCTGCGCCGGTTCTTCTGCCGGAGCCTCTGCCTCTGGTTCAGAAGCTTCTGTCTCAGGTTCTGCTGCTTCCGTTTCAGCTGGCGCCTCAGTCTCAGGCTCTGTTATCTCCTCTGGAGCTTCTGTTGCTGCCTCAGTCTCTTCTTCCTTAGTCTCTTCCGGCTGCTCTTTGCTTTCTTCCACATCTTCCTTGGTTTCCGGAACTTCTGCGGTCTCTTCAGCAACTGTGGTCTCTTTTTCTGCATCCGTTGGATTTACAACATTTCCTGTTGTTTCTTCGTTTACTGCTTCTGAAGGCTTTTCTGCCGGAGCAGTTTCTGCAGGTTTGGAAATAATGTTTCTTTCTTCATCCCCAAACTTATCTTCATAACTCTTTATGGTAATACGTTTGGTGGTCTTTTCCTTTTCTTTTCCGTTTTCTGTTCTTGTTACAGTTGTAGAACAGCTGATGGTATCTTCCCCGTTATTTACGTAAAGGAAATAAACCTCTTCCTCTCCTGTTACCATGTACGTATCATCTGCATCAGCCGGAAGCTTTACAAATACCCGTAACTCTGCCTCCATGCTGTCTCCCTGGATGTCCGGATAGACTTCATATACCTTTCCGTCTCCAAAGAACAGTGCTTCAAACTTTTCCGTGGCACCGTCGGTAAAATCCAGGCTGTCCTGTGATACCACATTTTCGTCTTCGATGGCCTGACGGATGGCATCCACCAGGTCAGCACCGCCAATGGTAAAGTCCACTTTGTTTCCTGATGCTGCAAAGCTGACATGCAGATCTGTTCCCACATTGGTGAAGATCATGGCAAATGCCAGCATAAATGCCAGGAAACGCTTCTGTAAACTAACCATTTTTCCCGTTCGTTTCTTGCGTCTGCTTCGTCCTCTCATACCCTGTTTCTCCTCTCTCTGAATTTTGTGCAGGCCCCATTTCCTGCCAAACTCCAGTACTTCCTGAATCCCGTTTCACAGTCATTCAGTTTATACTTTCATTTATCTTTATCATAGCAGAGATAGCGTTATACCAGGCGTTATATGGATTTATATTTTCAAAAAATTTTCAATTTTTCAAATAATTTACAGACTCTATGAGTTTTTTTCTCAGTCGTTCTTGTGTTTTTTTATAACATATGCTATAATTCGCTTCAATGAGTTTTTTTCTCACATCTTCGCATTTTGGAGGTTTGTATGCTGAATCAGTTTGTTTTAAGAAATTACAGATTATTTAAAAATGAAACATTGCTGGACTTTTTTCCGGCTCCTATTAATGAACACAAAGCTTCTCTGCTGACAGCGCAGGGAGACGGCGAATCATTTCTTCCTGTTATCTCCCTTTACGGTCCAAACGGCTGCGGAAAATCTTCTATATTAGAGGCGCTCTGGAATGTATGTCGTCTGGCTGCAGGTGATTTTTCTCTTATCACCTCTTCCGTCCGTTCCTACTGCCGTCTGGATAATACATGCAGAGAGCTTCCTTTAAGTTTTGACCTGCTTTTTCGCAGAAATGGTTTTCTCTTCCGTTATCAGCTTGATGTAAAACAAGGCGCTGTCCTGGAAGAAAATATGTTTTACGGCAAACCCGGTTCTGATGATGCCGGCGTTCTTTTTGCCCGCAAAGCAAATGAACTCCATATTGGAAATGAAGCCGGGAAAATGGATTTTTCCACTCTCCCGGCCGGGGTCTCTCTTTTACGCTATCTTGACCCAAAATCTTCCTCTGAATGTGCAAAAGCTGCTGCATCCTGGTTCAGCCAGGTTCTGTTTTTCCGGGAACATGACTATAAAAAAGCCCCGGATCTGCCCTCTGAAGTAGAAGAACGTCAGGTCATCTGCCGTCTGCTCCAGGCTATGGATATTGATATTTTAGATTACTCCATTACAAAAGAACAGGGCTTCGATGATCCATCCCTGATCCTGACCCATGGGAAAGCAGATGGAAATACCTTTTTTGTTTCTTTCAATGAAGAATCCACAGGCATCAGAAAGCTGCTTACCCTGATCCCGTTAGTCGTAAAAAGCCTGCGTCTGGGAAGTCTTCTATTAGCCGATGACTTAGATAACGTGCTCCATCCTCATCTGCTACGCTTTATCCTGTCTCTGTACCAGGATCATGAGAAAAATCCTCATCATGCGCAGTTAGTATTTACCAGCCATAACACAGCGATCCTTAATCCGGCTGTTATGCGAAGAGACGAGATCTGTCTGTGCTGCCGCCCGGAAGGAACGGATGCTGTTCTCTATCCACTTTCTTCTTATAAAAAAGAAAATGGCCTCATCCCAAGAAATGATGAAGCCTATGGTAAACAATATCTGGAAGGACGCTATGGTGCCAACCCCAGGATCTGATGACTAAAATTGATCTTTTTTCCATTTTCCCATTGCTTTAAACTACGTTCCACACGTTCACACACGGCCAGGACATGTTCCTGGCCTGCTCCATTTAACAGGACCAGATACTGGACCGGGCTGTAGCAGGTAAACAGATCTCCCTTTCGCAGACTCTCTCCTATGGCATTTTTTAACATCTCAGATGTCGTCTGCACCATTTCGCCTTCCAGCAATGCTCCTTTTCCATCTACAAGAGTAATGCAGAATAATGTATATTCAAAGGAAAAACGTTCTGCCATGCGGCTCACCAGACGGTAACTGTCAATAAAGGAAGGGTATGTACTGTAATAAGGTCCCTGGGTTTCTTCCCTCTCTTTTAAGGTATTTTCAATGTCCTTTAGCATATCGGAAGTGTAACGGATCTGACCGCTCATCAGGCGGAAACGCTGCAGCATGGTTTCAGAAGGCGGAAGCCCCTGTTCTTCAAAATACTGGACGACCACCTGTTTATAAACTTCCATGGCTTCCTGATACCGTTTTAAAGCGATCAGGCAGTCCAGCTTCATCATCTGGCATTCCTCATAAGGATACAGCCTGCTGGCTGCTGTACTTAAGTTTAAAAGCCTGTCATATTCCCGGTCTGCCTTTAAAAGCCGGCTTGCCAGGCGCAGGCATTTAAAATACAGCTCCTGGTATTTTACACCGATCACATTGACCCATTTTTCTCCTGTCATCTGAGAAAGGAATTCCCCGTAATACAAACTGCAGGCGTGGCACAGCTCCTCTTTTTTTCCTGTTGCAAGAGCACTTTGAGCTGCTTTTTCAAAATTTCTGGCATCAATGGAAACCGTCACATTTCCCTCATCCCACCGGTAAATACCGCCATCTGTACAGATATACTCATGCTCTGGCAGCATTTCTTTTAATAATCTGCGCAGCCTGAAAACTGCTGCCCTTAAACTGCCGGATGGATTAGCATACTCTCCATTTCCGTAAAATGCATCTAACAGCTCTTCCCTGCCCACTCCCTTCTTTCCTGTATACAAAAGGATCAGAAAAAGCTGCAGGATCTTCCCTGTAAGAGCAGTCCCTATAGGAAAAAACTCCCCTTCATATTCCACTGATATGGTTCCCATCATCTGCACAGTCAGTATTCCCTTTTTGTCCATATCATTTCCTGCCTTTCTGTGATAAGGCGCCCTTTCTAGTACAGTTATTTACGAAACGATGTACTGGTAATTAATAGCTGCGCAGCTGGTCTTCTTCCTCTTTAGCTGTCTTATCGATGGAACGGATCTCCGCCTCATATCCGTAGGTGTCATTTACTTTAATATACACCTTATCTCCTGTTTTGCGGCCCTTGATCGCCTTTCCTAAAGGAGAATCAATACTTATAAGTCCTTTCATGGAGTTTCCCCGGACTGTGGTCACTAATTTATAGCTTTCTGTTTCATCATCTTCCGGAATATATAATTCCACCCGGTCGCCCAGACCTACTTCATCTGATTTTGACTCATCTGAAACAATACGGGCTGTTTTTATCATTTTTTCCAGATAACGGATACGGCTCTCGTTACGGTTCTTGTCCTGCTTTGCTGCCTTATATTCAAAATTCTCGCTTAAATCCCCCTGGGCTCTTGCCTCCTTTACTGCCTCCAATGCTTCTTTGCGCACCACCAGCTTACGGTATTCTATTTCTTCCTGCATTTTTTTAATATCGTCTTTTGTCAGATTATCATACATAGCTTTTCTCCTTATCTGCTTCCGTCGGAGTCTTTCATAATTTCTTTATTTTCCCTTCAGGAATTTTATTTTTTCTTTATCGTCTGCTCAAACTTTGTCCACAATTTACCTGTATATTATTACTTGTAAGGTTGATGAGACCTTTTACCATACAGGAAGACACTTTTTCATACCTAAGCCGGCAGATTCCCCCCTTTTCTGCCGGCTCCCTCCATTTTATAGGGCAATAAATTTTTCTCATGGTCTTATTCATGCCCTTATTCATGCTCTCTCATGCGGCAGAACAGTTCTGATACCACCCCTTCATATTCTGCAAGGTGCTGTGCCTTGCGTATCTTCTTCATAAGCTTTTCTTCTTCCGGACAGGAATGGATCAGAAATCCCCACAGTTCTTTCATTTTAAACAATACCGGTCTGTCTCCGCTCATAACATGGGTATATCCGTCACAGAGCAGACGGTGGAATTTCTCCAGCCGGTCTGCCTTCCTGTCGGCAGACATTTTTCCAGATACTTTCTGGGATGTTCCGTCAGCGATCTCTTCCATTAAAAATGGGTTCATCATGATCCCCCGTCCCATCATTATCTTATCCAGATCCAGATACTCTTTTACAAGACGGTCATAGTCTTTCCTTCGGAAAATATCCCCATTATAGCACACAGAATGTCTGCTTTTTTCAAATCCCTCTTTAAAAGCATTCATCCGCACATTGTATTTATAAAAATCTGTTAATACTCTTGGGTGGATGATAAGTTCTGTTAATGGGCACTGGTTGTACAGACCTAGAAGAGTCTGAAACTCTTCTTCACTTTCCACCCCCACGCGGGTCTTGATGGAAAAATGAAGATTTTCCCGTTCCATTCCCTCACTGACCTCTCCCAAGAACCTGGCAAGCTTTTCAGTATCTTTTAAAAATCCGGCGCCTTTTCCCTTGGCTGCCACAGTACCTGAAGGACATCCCAGGTTCAGATTAACCTCTGTATAACCATATTCCTTTAATTTTACCGCTGTATCTAAAAAATCCTCCGGATCTGATGTAAGGATCTGGGGAATGACCTCCATTCCCTGATTATGCTCTGGAAGGATGTCATTTAATTCTTTGCTGCTGAAACCGCTTTTATGCTTCGGTGCCAGAAATGGTGTAAAATACCTGTCCATAGGCTTAAAACAGCTGTTGTATGCCTGTCTGTATATGTATCCTGTGATCCCTTCCATGGGAGCCAGATAAAATTTCATATGTCCTTTATCCTCTCATTTACCCTGATGTACTATGTTCGTGTCTATTATCCGTGTTTTTGCCAGAAAATACAATACCTTATCTGCTGCACTTCGGCAACAGACAAGGTATTAAAAAGGGGAGGATAAGTATTAATATTTTCTCTTTGGTGATAATCCTATTATAACCATTCCTTCCCCGTTTATTCTCTTTTCTTCAAAAATCCAGTCTGCTTTCGCAGAATTGTTCCATCATTCATTATTTACAGTACAAAAATAAGTACAGTTGTGATCATGATCATACTGATAATAATAGAAATAGAATTTACTGCACTTGCAAGACCAATATCCCCTTTCAGGTCACCGGTAAACGCAGGTGCTGCTGCTGCAATAGGGCTGAACACCAGTACCGCCAGTGTCTGACGATATTCCAATGGAAGGGGAAGAACAAAATAAAACATCAATGATGCCACCACTGCCACACCATAACGTATGGAAAGGATCTTTCCGATCTTTCCGATCTGCTTTTTATCGCCTGAAAGCTTAAAACCAACTCCAAGCATTAACATTGCCATAAACGCATTGGCATTTCCGATCAGCTGTGCAATACTGACAGCAGGTGCTGGAAGAGAAACATGGATCAGGGAAAGGATGAGCATACCGATATATGCATCAAATGGCGCAGATTTTATCAGTGTTTTCAAAATAGGGCCCACAGAAAACCTGCTGTTTTTATCTTTTGCCATAGAAGCTACACTGTAAGCACCTCCCAGACAGATAAACGCATTTCCCGTATCAAATAAACTGGTGATGACTACACCTGTAGGACCAAAAAAACCGGCGGTAAATGGCATGGTGAAATTTCCAATATTATAACCGGACATATTCAGGATATGAAATGCCTTTTCATCCCTGTCTTTCCCTCCAAGGATCCATCCAAGGCTCATGTAGAGCACGCCGCCTGCAAATCCTACAAGACACAGCAAAAGCATGGCAGGCTGTATCTCAGCCTGTGAAAAATTTGCAATGATGGATGCAGGAAGTGTGATCTTAAGCACGATCTTTGACAATACATAAAAATCTTCTTCTTTAAAAAAGCCAGCTTTCCGCAATCCATATCCTAAAATAATAACTGCAATAAAAGAAGCTGCTTTCATCAGGATCGCTTCCATTTTTTCTGTCCTCCGTAATAGCCCGCCTGTATTAAACAGGCTGTATTTATGATCTTTTACCCCCTCTGATACCGAATTGCTACGTGCTTTGCA
>ERZ773164.3415-NODE-3415-length-10906-cov-12.726385_pt1 | contig 10906 bp, 9 predicted proteins | sample MGYA00511917_ERZ773164 | MGnify/ENA primary metagenome ERZ773164 (study PRJEB29015, sample SAMEA2737847) | human gut metagenome | biome: human gut; feature: human-associated habitat; material: faeces | place: China | collected 2012 ...
GTAACGCAGCAACCCGCCGCGCAGAACGAAAAGTTCAAAGAGACGCAGAAAGAGCAAAACTCCGTGCCGAAGAACAAGTACAGGACATGGCAGCCTATCAACAAGCTGTACAGGCTTTAAAGAACAAGCAATTTGTATTGGAAGCCAATCAAGTAATCTTCCGCAATGGAATGAGTGCTTTCGTGACTTCAAACACCAACTTCGTTTTGATGAATGGCAACAGAGCCACTGTGCAGACTGCTTTCAATACAGCTTATCCAGGTCCTAACGGGATCGGTGGTGTCACTGTAGATGGTAATTCTTCTGATATGAAAATGAACATTGACAAGAAAGGAAATGTGAACTGTTCATTCAGCGTTCAAGGTATTGGTATTTCCGCTCAGGTCTTCATCAACATGAGCAGTGGAAATAATACAGCTTCGGTTACAATCAGCCCGAACTTCAATAACAACAATCTGACATTGAACGGAAATATCGTTCCGCTTGACCAATCCAACATCTTCAAAGGACGTTCCTGGTAATCGGAATTCAAGAATCTAATTAAAACTCCGCTACAAATCGCACAAAATATGTACATTTGTAGCGGAGTTTTATTTAACTATTCCTATTATGAGAGAATTTATCATTGCAGACAATCAAGATATCAGCAAAGCGGGAATGACGTTCCTACTGACCAAGCAAAAAGATGTATCCGCACTTCTAGAAGCTGATAATAAAGTAGAGCTGATTCAGTTGCTGCGATTGTACCCGCAAGCAGTGGTTATTCTTGATTACACACTATTCAATTTTGCCGGGGCAGATGAACTGATCGTTCTACAGGAAAGGTTTAAAAAGGCCGATTGGATCCTATTCTCCGATGAGCTAAGTCTTAACTTCCTTCGACAAATATTATTTAGCAGCATGGCTTTTGGAGTAGTAATGAAAGATAATTCCAAAGAGGAAATTATCACTGCGATTCAATGCGCTATCCGCAAACAAAGATATATCTGCAATCATGTCAGCAACCTATTGCTTTCGGGAACTGGCTCTCCGTCTGTCACCTTGTCCACAGACAATCATTTGCTAACGCAAACAGAAAAGAATATTCTAAAAGAAATCGCACTAGGCAAAACGACAAAAGAGATTGCAGCGGAGAAAAACCTTAGTTTTCATACGATTAACAGCCACCGTAAAAATATCTTCCGCAAGTTAGGCGTAAATAATGTGCATGAAGCCACCAAATATGCCATGCGGGCGGGAATTGTTGATTTAGCGGAATACTATATCTGATGTGTTTTCAAACCATTCTGCTTCAGAAGTTGTTCAATCTCTTTCTCTGATATAGAAGCCTTATCCGCCTTATCATAGATATAAAGAAGGTTTAAACCGCATCTTGTTGGGAAATCACCACAGTAAAGGTTATAACTCTTGCACCTCCACTTTTACCTTTTCCTTTTGCAGTAATTTTCATACGTACCTTACGCAAACCATGTCCCAAATCTGTTCCAAGTTGAGGATTCTTTTCCAAGTCATCAATCAATAAAGCAAAATCCTCTTTAAAAGAAGCATAATGCTTTGCCATTCGTTTAGCTTCTCGCTGAAATGTAGGCTTTACTATTATCTCATAATTCATTAAGAAACTCCCTTGCTGTCTTTAAATCCAATTTGCCATCCATTGATAACTTCACCTCTTTCAGCCCGGCATCAATCCCTGCAAGAATCTCTTCCTTACTGATTTCGTCCTCTTCTTTTTCAGCTTCCATCTTCTTAAGTCGTTTCAAATAGGTTTTTACTCGATTGAGCATCTCTTTGTCATTCAAACTCAGGAGTTCCTCTACCAAGTCCATTTTCAGGCTTTTCAATTCCATCGTTGTCATAATCAAACCTCCTTTATTTATAATTCTACGAAACAAAAGTAATGAAAATAATCTTGTTTATTCAATCTTCGCCATTCAAAAAGAACTATTTAACAGATAATCTCCCCACTTCCCACGCAGATCCGAGCTTCTTTGTCATAAATCACTCCAAACTGTCCCGGAGCAATGCCTTGTAACTTTTCAGAAGATAGGATATGAAACTGATTATCTCCCTTCATAATAAGCTTCCCTTTAGTAAATTCAGGAGTATGACGAATTTTAAAGGTTATATCCACTTCCTTATCCTGACCCTTCCAAATATTATCTGTTATAAAATGAAAATCACACATTTGGAATTCATTCCCATATTGGGTCTCTACACCGTAACCACGAGATACATAAATGATATTGTCCTGAATATCCTTTTTAACAACAAACCAAGGACCTCCACTCAAACCAAGCCCCTTCCGCTGCCCGATAGTATGAAACCAATAGCCATGATGTGTACCTAGTTTCTTTCCGGTTTCCAATTCTACAATCACTCCTTCCCGCTCGCCAAGAAAACGACGGACAAAATCATTATAGTTTATCTTTCCCAAAAAGCAAATGCCCTGACTGTCTTTTCTTTTGGCACTGGGTAATCCAGCCGCGTCTGCAATTTCACGCACCTCACGTTTCGTCAATCCTCCAATGGGAAACATTAGTTTGGAAATTTGCAGATAATCAATCTGTGCAAGAAAGTCCGTCTGGTCTTTTACGGGATCTTTTGCCGTACCCAGCCACACTTTTCCATCACGCTGTATCGTAGTAGCATAATGACCGGTAGCCGTAAAATCAAACTCTTTCCCGATGCGTTGTTCAAAGCAACCAAACTTTATTAGTTTATTGCACATCACATCCGGATTCGGCGTTAATCCCTGCCGGATCTTACCAATGGCGTAAGTCGCTACATTTTCCCAGTATTCTTTATGCAAATCAACTATTTCGAGAGATAAACCGTACTTTCGGGCAGTAGCGGCCGATAATTCAATATCCTCCTCTGCCGAACAATCCATATACTCCGCTCCTTCCATACCGATCTTTATATAAAAAAGAGTCGGTTTGTAGCCCTGCTCACAAAGCAAGTGAACAACCACCGAACTATCAACACCTCCCGATAACAATGCAGCTATATTCATGAAATTACTGTTTATTAATCACTTATTCTATTTTACTAATGCCTATTGATCATTTTGGAAGCACAAAGATAACGCAGGATTCTCTAACAGCCAATCACACATTAAAGGCATTTTTATACCATAAATGTGGTAGATAAGCAAAGTATTTCCTACATTTGCAACGTGAAAAGCTTTTTATGATGACAAAATTAAGAAAGATAATCCTTATACCCGCCCTGACCATCGTATCTCTCAGTGGCTTCTTCTCCTGTGGTGTTGACCGCTGGCCGGAGTATGCCCACCAAACAGCATTGGATACATGGATATTAGACATCATGCAACAGAACTATCTATGGTATCAGGAGCTACCTTCCTATGATGATGTAAATTTATTTGTAGAACCAGCCTCTTTCCTGTCTAAAGTGAAATCGAAGCAGGATAGTTATTCATTTGTAGACTCTGTTATGGCAACCCCATTGCCCACATATGGATTTGATTATTCATTAGTTAGAAATCCGGATATTGACACTGCCTACAACGCATTGATTACTTACGTTATTCCAGGTTCCCCTGCCGCACAGGCGGGTTTAGAACGCGGTGATTGGATCATGAAAGTAGACACTTCCTACATTAGTAAGAAATATGAGACATATTTATTGCAAGGAACCAAAGCGGTAGAACTGACTTTGGGCGAGTGGAAAGAGGTGGAAATAGAAGATGAAGAAGATGGAAATGAGGGAGGTGACGGAGAAGATGAAGGACCGACGATGGAATATAGAGTTGTTCCAATAGATGAACCCGTTGAAATGCCTGCAGCACGGATAGTAGAAGACAATCCCGTACATAAATATGAGATTATTGAGTCACCGGTCAAAAATATAAAGGTAGGCTATCTCATGTACAATAGCTTCACAGCCGGTACAAAAGCCGAGCCGGAAAAATACAACAATGAATTACGCAGTGTCTCGCAAAAGTTCAAGGAAGCAGGCGTACAAGCTGTTATTCTTGACCTTCGTTACAATGAGGGAGGTTCAATGGATTGTGTTCAGTTGTTAGGTACTATTCTGACCTCAGCCGAGCGTTTAGGAGAGCCAATGGCTTATCTTGAATATAATGATAAAAATACGGATAAAGACGCCACTATTCTGTTCGGTACAGATAGAGAGATTAATTTAGACTTACACAGTTTAATCGCCATTACCAGCGGAACGACAATGGGAGCACCGGAAATGCTCATTAGAAGTCTTTTTTTAGAGGATACATATCCTATTGCTACTGTAGGCAGTTCGACAAAAGGACAAAATGTAGCAACAGAACAGTTTATTAATGAAGAATTTCTATGGTCAGTCAACCCGGTAGTATGTACAGTTTACAATTCCCAGCACGATACTTATGGTGCCATTTCTCCAGCTACCGATTTAAAAGTCAGTGAAACCACAATAGATGGGAGTACAAATTACAGTGAATTCCTACCATTCGGTACATTCGACAAGGATGGTAAAAGTGAAAGATTGCTGAAGATCGCCATAGGAGTATTGGACGGTACATATCCGCCTAAAGATGACGAAACTCCAGAAGAAAGTACAACACAGACTCGCTTCAAGGTTGAAAAGAGTGTAAGCAGTCCAGCCAGCCGACGTTTTAGCAGTAAAGGACTAAGGCTTTAATAACATTCAAAATGAAAAAAGTAGTTCTACTATTTATCACCACTATTCTACTTCTCAGTTGTTCCGACGATGATGAGAAAGAGAAGACGTGGAATGAGATTAATATACCTGTTCCGACAATGTCTAAAATGGTAATGACCGAAGTTGAAGAGACATATATGACCACCTCTTCCACTGCTATCAACACTATAAAGAATGAGTATGCATATACGGATAATAAGCTCACATCCTATACCAATACACAGTCAGTCAGCATTGGTGATGAAATTGTACAGAAACTTTTTCATCAGGTAACTTTACAATATGAGAACAACCTTGTCACCGTGATAGACAGTGAAGATAACAAATGGATATATACATTGAATGAACAAGGTTATGCAACTCAATGTACATACACGACCATTTCCCAAGTACGCCAATATAACTTTACATACACGGACGGATACTTAACTCAACTGCATGAAAATATTACATCCATAAATGGTACACTACAGCCCGAAAACGCTTCCCATACCCTGTCGCTCGTTTATCAATACGGAGAGCTGATCAGTGTTACTTCCCCGTCACTGACAAATGAATCTTTCACTGATTACGGAGAAAATAAAATAATGTATGAAGCCGGAGAAACAATCAATTATTATCGTCTGCCCTGTTTGGATTTATTAGAAACTTATCCGCTTTCATTCCACCAATGCGCCCTATTTGCCGGAATCTTAGGCAAGCCGACGCAACATCTGGTAGCCCGCTCTACTCCTGAAAACAACAATAATGAATATACTACTTATTCTTATACATTCGACAATAAAGGAAAACCCACGAGCATTTATAGACGCACACATTATTCCAATAAGATCAATATTCAGAACATATTAATTGCCATTGAATAAGGAGCCCCATTTGGGGCTCCTAAAAAGATAACTGTGACAAAGAGGCGGCACAATCATGGCACTAATATAGTGCACCAATCATATCAATACAATTTATTTCTTGAAAAACTTATCGAAGAAAAGTATCTGATAGTCAATAGAGTTATTCCAATACTGTCCGTTATGTGCTCCCGGACGGGTAATAAAATCATGGTCAATCTTTTTCTCCAACAAACGATGGTGTAAATTCTGATTCACCTTCAGGAAGAAATCGCTCTCACCACAATCGATTATAATGGCTAAATCTCCATTTTCAAGACCATCTATCTGATTGATAACAGTATGATTATCCCACACTTCTTTATTTGAATCATAATCTCCTAACTGCTTGGACATTTCCCAGTTCTTCGGAAAAGGACGGATATCCATTCCACCACTTGTCGTTCCAGCACCGCCAAATATATCTTTATGACGGATCGCATTCCACATTGCTCCATGTCCACCCATACTCAATCCGGTAATAGCACGTCCTTTCCGATCAGCAATCGTTTTATAATGCTCGTCAATATACTTAACCAACTCCGATGAAATGAACGTCTCGTAACGATATGACGGATTGAGCGGACTATCCCAGTACCAGCTATTTTTCCCATCCGGACAAACAAAAATCATTCCCTTTTCATCCGCTATTTGTGGAAGATTCGGTTTTATTCCAATCCATGTTTTGGCATTTCCTCCGTAGCCGTGTAACAGATAAAGAACGGGGCAAGCTATCGCTTTTTTTCCCAATGCTACATCCGGAGTTACTACTACCACCTTCACATCCTTATTCATGGAAGGACTTTTAATCAATAAGGTATCTACTTTGGCAGCAAAAGAGAGAGCTGCCCAACCAAGAAAAAGAGTAATTAACAGAAGTTTTTTCATTGTGTATTATTCTATTTTAATATATAATTCTTTCATGTCTTCTGAACAATGTGCGCCTTCATCGCATCATCGCCAGTAATCAAATTTACATTTTCGTCAAAGAATCTGTTTAATAGGTCTCACAAAAATAGAACTTATAAATGAGAAATAAAACAATTTATGTATTTTTGCACCACTAAACTCTAATTGTATGAAGCGACTTCTTACCTTTTTCTTTTTTTGCAGTTTTCTGCTTCTCCTGATTCAGGCTCAGCCTGTGCATCAGATAAAGGGAACAGTAATAGACAAAAACAGCCGTCAACCATTAGAGTTTATCAATGTAACGGTCTTCGGACTGAATAAAGGTGGCGTAACCAATGCAGAAGGGCACTTTACAATAGAGCAGGTGCCTCCCGGCATCTATCGTTTACAAGCAACTGCTATCGGCTACAAAAGTGTCACTACGCCTGAATATATCTTATCCACCAGGAATTTGAATATCTCGATAGAGATGGAAGAGAACCTGACGGAGCTCGAAGGAATTACTGTCACAGCTTCCCCTTTCCGGCGTGATTTGGAAAGTCCTGTCAGCCTGCGTATTATAGGACTACAAGAAATAGAAAAGAGTCCGGGAGCCAACCGGGACATCTCACGAATCGTACAGTCTTATCCCGGAGTTGCCTTTTCACCAATAGGCTACCGCAACGACTTGATTGTACGTGGCGGTTCCCCTTCTGAAAACCGTTTCTATCTGGACGGAATAGAAATTCCCAACATCAACCATTTCAGCACGCAAGGAGCTTCCGGTGGTCCCGTAGGTATCCTCAATGCCGACCTGATACGTGAAGTCAATTTTTATACCGGTGCTTTCCCTACAGATAAAGGAAATGCACTCAGTTCTGTCCTCGATTTCAAATTGCGTGACGGAGATATGGAACGCAACTCGTTGAAAGCAACACTTGGAGCTTCTGAAGTCTCCCTTGCTTCCAACGGGCATATCGGGAAAAAGACTTCTTATCTGGTATCCGTACGCCAATCCTATCTGCAATTCCTTTTTGATATGCTTGACCTCCCTTTCTTGCCGACCTTCACAGACGCACAGTTCAAATTGAAAACCAGGTTCAACAAACAAAATGAACTGACTATTTTAGGATTGGGAGGAATCGACAATATGCGCTTGAACACAAAAGCGGATAGTGAAGACAACGAATACATTCTAAGCTACCTGCCTAAGATCAAGCAGGAGACGTTTACATTGGGTTCTGTTTACCGACACTACGCAGGAGCACATGTACAATCAATAGTCGTCAGTCACAGTTATCTGAACAACCGTAACACGAAATACCGCCAAAATGACGAAAGTGTTCCGGACAATCTAATGCTTCGCCTCCGTTCTACCGAACAAGAAACGAAGTTCCGTTTCGAGAACAAATCCTCTATCCGAAACTGGAAAATCAATCTTGGAGTGAACTTAGACTATAGCCAATACTCTAATACAACTTTTCAAAAGATATACACGAATCAGGCACAAATATTCGATTATCACACCTATCTGGATATTTTACGATGGGGAATTTTCGGTACTGTCAACTATTCTTCAATGGATGAACGTTTCACTGCTTCTTTAGGGTTACGGGCCGATGCCAATAACTATTCATCGGCAATGAAATCCCTCTCCGACCAATTATCACCCCGCATATCGCTTTCTTATCAGTTAACCGATCACTGGTTTGTAAGCGGCAATGCCGGACTTTATTATCAGCTTCCTCCATATACGGCGCTTGGATTTAAAAACAATCATGGAGCATACGCCAACAAATACAACCTCCGCTATATGAAAGTCAGTCAGGAAAGTTTGGGAGTCAGTTGGCGGAAAGGAGACACTTTTGAAGTTTCCATTGAAGGATTCTACAAAGATTATGATAAGATTCCGCTCTCCGTTGTAGACGGCATTCCACTGGCCTGCAAAGGAAATGATTACGGAGTGATTGGCAATGAACTGCTAACTTCCACCGCACAAGGGCGTTCTTATGGAGCAGAAATCTTAGTAAAATGGTTAATTGCCAAAAAGTTGAACCTGGCTTCTTCTTTCACCCTGTTCAAAAGTGAATACCGTAACAATAAAGAAAGTGAATACATCGCATCCGCATGGGATAACCGATATATCTTCAATCTACGGGGAACTTACAATCTCCCGCATCTATGGAGCGTCGGAATGAAAGTCAGTTGTATCGGCGGTGCTCCCTATACCCCCTACGATGAAGAGAAGTCCTCTCTGGTATCTGCCTGGGATGCACAAGGAAAGGCATATTATGACTATTCGAAGTATAATAAGGAACGCCTTCCCGCCTTTGCCCAAGTAGATATCCGTGTGGATAAGACTTTTTACCTGAAACACTGTATGCTGGGATTCTATCTGGATTTGCAGAATATCACCGTAAGCAAGCTAAAACAACAGGACGTACTGATGAGTACCGGTGTTATCGATAACCCGGAAGCTCCAGCCGATAGTCAGCATTATAGAATGAAACGTATCAAGCAGTCAAGTGGGACCTTACTCCCTACCTTAGGAATTACATTTGAATATTAACATAAAAACTTTAAAAAGTATGAAAAGACAAATTACTATGATCGCCTTTATCCTCTTAGGAATGGGTATGACAGCATCTGCACAGTTCGGCAAAAAGTTTAATTTAGGGAAAGCATTACAAGCCGGCAAAGACGTAGTATCAGCCGTAACATTATCTGATGCCGATATTGCCAACATGAGTAAGGAATACATGGAATGGATGGACACTCACAATCCATTGACCAAACCGGATACGGAATACGGCAAACGCCTGGAAAAACTGACCGGGCATATTAAAGAAGTAGACGGGCTAAAACTGAACTTCGGTGTATATGAAGTAGTAGATATCAATGCATTTGCCTGTGGTGACGGCAGTGTACGTATCTGTGCCGGACTAATGGATGTAATGACTGACGAAGAAGTCATGGCCGTAGTAGGTCACGAAATCGGTCATGTAGTTCATACCGATTCAAAAGACGCCATGAAGAACGCCTACCTTCGTTCGGCAATAAAGAATGCAGCCGGTGCTACCAGCGACAAGGTTGCCAAACTGACCGACTCTGAACTCGGAGCTATGGCCGAAGCATTGGCAGGTGCGCAATATTCACAAAAACAAGAAGGCGAAGCCGACGATTACGGTGTAGAGTTCTGTGTAAAGAATGGTATCGACCCTTATGCCATGGCTAATTCGCTGACCAAGCTGGCAAAACTCTCAGAAGGTGCAGAAAAGCCTTCTTATCTCCAAAAGATGTTCTCTTCACATCCCGATACAATGAAGCGAATCGAACGAGCCAAAGCAAAGGCAGATACTTATGCTAAAAAATAACAGACATCCTTCCTGAATTGGACGGAAAAAGGAGATACGTTGGTTTTACAACCTTTGTATCTCCTTTTCTTTTTCCGATAAAAAGAACCCACTAGTATTAAAAAATCATTAATCTATTACACAGATTTGCATAGTGTCTTGATTTCATGTAATTTCGAAGCAATAACCATTTTAATCCATTTATGGAATTTCTTATAATTCTTTTCTTACTCATACTGAATGGCATTTTTGCCATGTATGAAATTGCGCTGGTATCATCCAGCAAAGCACGTCTTGAAACACTTGTCGCTAAAGGTAACAAATCCGCACGCGGAGTTCTGAAACAGTTGGAAGAACCGGAAAAGTTCTTATCCACCATCCAGATAGGTATTACCCTGATCGGTATCGTATCCGGTGCGTATGGTGGAGTAGCCATTGCCGATGATCTCGTTCCTCTCTTCTCCCTTATTCCGGGAGCTGAAGCTTATGCGCGTAATCTTGCCATGATTACTACGGTAGCAGTCATTACCTATCTTTCTCTCATTATCGGAGAATTGGTCCCTAAATCCATTGCTCTTAGTAATCCGGAGAAATATGCCATCTTATTCAGTCCGATTATGATTCTGCTGACAAAAGTCTCCTACCCCTTTGTCTGGTTACTCAGTATATCCACCCGTTTGTTGAATAAGCTCATCGGTCTGAAAAGTGAAGAACGCCCTATGACACAGGAGGAGATCAAGATGATTCTTCACCAAAGCTCGGAACAGGGAGTGATTGACAAAGAAGAAACGGAAATGATACGTGATGTATTCCGCTTCTCGGACAAGCGAGCCAATGAGTTGATGACACACCGCAGGGATCTCATTATCCTCCATCCGGATGATACGCGGGAAAAGGTAATGAAAGTGATCGAAGAGGAACATTACAGCAAATATCTATTGGTAGACGAACGGAAAGATGAGATTATCGGTGTAGTGTCCGTGAAAGATATTATCCTGATGGTCGGTAACCAGCAGAAATTTAACTTACGTGAAATAGCCCGTCCCCCTCTCTTTATTCCGGAAAGTTTGTATGCAAATAAAGTTTTAGAGCTATTTAAGA
>ERZ773164.3416-NODE-3416-length-10903-cov-3.877673_pt1 | contig 10903 bp, 8 predicted proteins | sample MGYA00511917_ERZ773164 | MGnify/ENA primary metagenome ERZ773164 (study PRJEB29015, sample SAMEA2737847) | human gut metagenome | biome: human gut; feature: human-associated habitat; material: faeces | place: China | collected 2012 ...
TGCTTTTCTATCCGCACATTGAGTTTCAGAGATTTATTGATACGTTTAAAGGCGGCGGGCGAGTTAAGATTGTTACGTTCAATGACAGTACGGTGCAAAATTTACTTATTAAATCGGACGTTCTTATAACCGATTTTTCAAGCGTGTTTTTTGATTACGGATATATGGAAAAACCTATGATTTTCTATCAGTTTGACAAAGAGTCATTCAGACAACAGCATTACGAAGAAGGTTATTTTGACTATGAACGTGACGGTTTCGGTGAAATTTTGTATGATGAAAATGACGTTATAGACGAACTTGACAGAATACTTGAAAACGGTTGCGTGCTTGATGATAAGTACAGAAAAAGAATTTATAAATTCTTTACGCTTAGAGATGAAAATAATTCACAGCGTAATTTTGAGGCTATAAAAGAAATTTGCGACAGAGGTTGAGTATGAAAAAAGTAAGTATCATAATTCCCGTATACAATATGGAAGATTGGGTTGAAAGCGGAATTAAGTGTATAACGGAACAGACATATGAAAATCTTGAAATTATAATAATTGACGACGGTTCAAAAGACGGAAGTTATATGAAATGCCTTGCCGAGGCGGATAAGGACAGACGTATTGCGGTATTCGGCAAGAACAACGAAGGACCCGGTGTGGCAAGAAATCTTGCACTGAGAAAGGCAACGGGCGATTATATATATTTCTTTGATATAGACGATTATCTTGAAAAAAATGCGATAGAAAAATTTGTCCGGTATATGGAAAATGAAAATACCGACCTTGTTGTATGCAGTTTTTCTATGTTTGACGGTGAAAAGGTTTTCCGCACTGTCAAAAAGGCTGACGGACTTAAACGTACAGGCGGAGATGCACGAAAAGATTATTATGAGCATATGTTTATGTACGGCGAACGCGGTATTCAAGGGGCGGCTTGGTTTAAGCTATACAAGACCGATATAATCAGAAAAAACGGTATTGAGTTTCCTAAGCTCAGAAAAAGTGAGGACGATGTTTTTGTTGCAAGGTATGTAAACTGTATAGACAGTTTTTATATGACAGGCGATGTGCTTTGCAGATACTATGTAAACTCATATAAAAGATTTTGGGATAAGTATCGCTTTGATATTTTTGATACGTCAAGACAGTCTACAATGTACGTTAAGGACATTGTTTTAAGCTGGAACAGAAATAACAAAGATGTTTTGCAGAGAATTTATGACGATTATTTTCATAAAACATTCGGAAGTTTCTGCTTTTTGTTTAATCCGAACCTGAAATTAAAACGCAAGGCAAGGTATGCGAGGTTAAAAGAAATAACGGATATTTTTATGGACGATATATCTTGTGACGGTATAGAAATCAACCATCCGATTTTTAAGTGTATGAAAAAGAAAAATTACAGAGCGATTTATGTAAGAATTGTGCTTCATATTTTGAAACATAAATTCGACTGAATTTGACACAAGCTATTGACTAAAGAATAAAACAGTGGTACTATTTTATAGTGCCACTTTATTGATGTATAAATTAAGGGGAGAGAATTTTGAATCAGAAAGAACGTCTTGAAATGATCAGAAGAAAGCGTTTGCGTGAACAACGCAGACGTAAATTTTTAATTCGCAGAGTATTTGTATTTGCAGTTGCAATTATAATCGCAGCTCTTGTTATATTCGCAATTAAAGGGTGCGTGTCGTCCGTATCGCAAAGGGCGGAGCAGAAAAGACAGGAGGAGCTTGCGGCTATGTCAACGCAGACGCCGACAACTGCACCGGCACAAAAATCAAATTCATCGGATATTGACCAAAATTATTATCAAAATTCGGCGTTCATCGGTAATTCGTTCGTAGACGGAATGATGAATTACAGCCTTGTAGAAGGTGCGGATTATTTTGCGAGAATCGGTTTGAATGTCAATGACGCAATGACGAAATCCACGTCAACGGGTACAGTGCCTGTTATTGAAGAACTTAACAACGGCAAGCAGTACAATAAAATATTTATGATATTCGGTGAAAACGAACTTGGTTGGGCTAATTCGGATACATTTGTAGAGCAGTACGGTGCACTTATTGACAAAGCAAAGTCATATCAGAGTACGGCAAAAATATATTTGCTTGCGATAACCCCGGTAACCAAAGAGGTATCGGACAATAACGTGGATAATACAAATAACGAGCAGATAGTTAAATACAATGAATTGATAAAGAAACTTGCCGAGAGCAAAGGTGTTGTCTATGCGGACGTATACAGTGCCGTTGTAGGCGAGGACGGCAATTTGCCTGACGGAGTGGCGAGTGACGGTATTCATTTCGGAGAAGATTATTATAAAAAGTGCTTGGTTTATATACAAAATAATATACAATAATTAAAAGAGAGGATATATTGAGATGAAAAAATTAGTTTTGGGTTTGGCGGCAGTTATGATGTGCGTATCGCTTGCAGGCTGCGGAGGTAAGGCTGTTGATATAAATGAGCTTGCGTCAGCATTGTCGAGTGATGGTAAATTTGCGGAACAGCTTACGGAGGTTTCATCGGATATTGCTGAAAAGAGATATATGATTTCAGACGGCGAAGTTGAAGAATGTGTGTCATATACAGGTACACCGGCGGTTGTTGATGAAATTACAATATTTAAAACATCAGATACGGAATCTGTGAAAGAAAAAGCCGAACAACATATTGAAACACAAAAAACAACATACACAAGCTATGCACCGAATGAAGTGTCAAAGCTTGACGACTGCGTTGTTGAAACTGTCGGTGATTACGTTATCGTATGCGTAAGCGAGGACTCATCAAGCGTACAGAGCATAATTGACCAATATACAAAATAATTTGAAAGGGTGTAGGTAGTGTACTTTTCAAGTTTATTATTTTTGTTTGTGTTTCTGCCGATAGTTTTGGCGGTATACTATATTGTGCCGAGAAAATTCAGAAATGCATTTTTACTCTTGGCCAATCTTGTATTTTACGGTTGGGGAGAGCCTGTTTTTATTTTAATAATGATTGTTTCTGTCGTGTCGAATTATATATTCGGACTGCTGATAGAAAAATACCGCGATAACCAAAAACGTAAAAAAACGTTTTTGGTTTTGTCGCTTGTAATTAGTTTAGGACTTTTGGCGGTGTTTAAATATACGGGATTTGTGACTGATATATTGAGAGCAATTCCGCCGTTTAGCTTTATGCCGAAAATCAATTTACCGTTGCCGATAGGAATTTCATTCTATACATTTCAGACGTTATCGTATACGATTGATGTTTACAGAGGGGACACTAAAGCACAAAAAAGCCTTGTGTCTTTCGGAATGTATGTTTCATTTTTTCCACAGCTAATAGCAGGGCCGATTGTAAGATATACAGACATTGCGAAAATGCTTGATGAAAGACGTGAAAACATATCGCAGTTTGCCGACGGTATAAAGTTGTTTGCAGTTGGGTTGGCGAAGAAAGTTCTTATCGCAAATCAAATGGGGGTACTTTGGGATACAATCAGAGGAACATCGTCAAACGGCATAGTCGGTGCGTGGATTGGCATAATTTCATATGCGTTTCAGATATATTTTGACTTTTCGGGATATTCCGATATGGCTTGCGGGCTGGGTAAAATGTTCGGTTTTGAATTTATGAAAAACTTTAATTATCCGTATGTTTCAAAGACGATAACTGAGTTTTGGCGCAGATGGCATATTTCGCTTAGTTCATGGTTTCGCGACTATGTTTATATTCCGCTCGGCGGCAACAGGTGCAAATTACCGCGTGTGATTTTTAATTTGTTTGCGGTTTGGGCATTGACAGGATTATGGCATGGTGCGAATTTTAATTTTATTGCATGGGGAATTTATTATTTTGTTATCCTTGTGCTTGAAAAATATGTGTATGGCAAATATCTTGAAAAATTGCCGTCTTTGCTAAAACACATATACGCATTGTTTTTAATACTTCTCGGTTGGACAATTTTCTATTTTGAAGATTTCGGACAATTTGCGACGTATTTGACAAGTATGTTTACGTTGAAAAACGGTATTATCGGCGGTGATACGCTCAGTACAATACTTATGTATTTGCCGATTTTGATTGTGACGGCAATGGCGTCACTTCCGATATGGAAGAACACGTATTTGAAATTAAAGGATAAAAAGTATATGGGCGTGTTGGAAATTGCATTTTGTGCGGTTGTGATTGTGCTTTGTACGGCGTCACTGGTAAATCAAAGCTATAATCCGTTCCTGTATTTCCGTTTCTAAGGGGTGATATAATGGCTAAAAAAAGAGATATATTGCTTACAGTATTGTTTTGCGGATTTATAGGTACAATGGCGGCACTTACCGCATTTTTGCCGAAACAAGAGGTTTCGGTGAACGAAAAACGAACACTTGCAAAATTCCCTGAATTCAGTGTACAAAAATTGTTTAACGGAAAATGGGAAAAGGATTTTGAAACATATATTTCAGACCACTTTCCCGCAAGAAATTTTTTTGCGTCAACCGATTCATATTATATGCTTTATTCGGGACGTAACGGCTCAAATGGGGTATATAAAGGAAAAGACGGGTATATTATTAACACACCTGTAAAGTGTGATGAAGAGAAATTAAATGCAAATATAACGGCGATAAATAATTTCGTGAAAAATACGGGTATCGAAACAAAAATTATTGTTGTACCATCAACGGGATATATAATGTCGGAAGAACTTCCGAAAGTTCATACCGAATATAATGACGGCGAAATAATCGACGATATAAAAAACAGGGCAGAGAACGCAGAATTTATTGATATACGCGATACTCTGACCGAAAACAAGGACAAGCAGATTTATTATAAAACCGACCACCATTGGACAAGTTACGGTGCGTATTTGGCATATAAAAAGTGGGCGGAAAGTGAAAATATTGAAGTTCGCAGTGATTATGATATTGAAAGTACAGACGGATTTTTCGGCACGACTTATTCAAAAAGTGCATTGTGGTACGAAAAATCTGACAGTATAGAAACGTGGGAATATCCGATTAATGTTACGGTGACAATTAATGACGGCTTTGAAGATGAGGTTTATGACAGTATGTTTTTTAAAGAACATCTCGAAGAACTTGATAAATATCCTGTGTTCCTTGACGGAAATCATAATTTTGAAAGGATTGTGAATAACGATAATGAGGACGGTAAGAAAGTGCTTGTGATAAAAGACAGCTATGCACATTGTTTCGTGCCGTTTATGGCTGAAAATTGTTCGCAGATTGATATGGTTGATTTGAGATATTATCTTAATAATGTATCTGCATTGACGGAGCAGAACAGCTATGACGAGGTGCTTATACTTTACGGAATAAGCAATATGTGTGAAGCAAACGATTTGGCGATACTTCAATAATACAGAGCATTAAAAAAGCGGAGATTTTAAAAATCTCCGCTTTTTGTATGTTATTTAATATCCGAAAGTGAAATAACTTCAACAGTATCAGGTGTATAGCGATGTTCCATAACATCAACAAGTGCTTTAACAGTGTCAAGACTTGTCATAATCGAAACGTCGCACTCAATAGCTGTACGTCTGATTTTAAATCCGTCTGAATGAATATCATTACCCTTCTTAGGAATGTCGATGATAAGGTCAATCATACCGCTTCTGATAACATCAAGGATATTCGGAACACCCTCTGAAATCTTCTTTGCAACCTGTACCGGAATATCGTTATCTTCAAGCAATTTTGCAGTGCCGGCAGTGGCAATAAACTTGCAGCCAAGTTCGTGGAATTTCTTTGCGATAGGCAAGAAGTTTTCTTTATCCATTTCACGAACCGTAACAAGAATTGTTGAACCTGCCTTTGGAATTGTTGTACCGGCGGCAGTAAATCCTTTGTACATAGCCTCATGGAAGTTTTGACCTACGCCTAAAACTTCACCTGTCGAACGCATTTCAGGACCAAGACTTACTTCAACCTGCGGTAATTTTTCGGTTGAGAATACAGGAACTTTTATAGCGACTGTATTTGTCTGCGGCGCGATACCTGTTGAATAACCCATTTCTTTAAGCGTTTTGCCAAGCATAATGTTTGTTGCAATATCAATAACAGGTACGTTTGTAACCTTTGTTATATAAGGTACTGTACGGCTTGAACGTGGGTTTACTTCGATAATATAAAGTTCATCTCTGAATTCGATAAACTGAATGTTAATCATACCGATAACCTTTAGTTCAAGTGCAATTCTGTATGTTACGTCAACGATTTTATCAATAATATGTTGAGGTACATTCTGCGGTGGATAAATTGAAATTGAGTCACCGCTGTGTACACCGGCTCTTTCAAGGTGTTCCATGATACCCGGAATAAGAACGTCTGTACCGTCACAAATTGCGTCAACTTCAAGTTCACGTCCGCCAAGATAGCGGTCGATAAGAACAGGATTTTTTGTATCTTTAATAAATGCGTCTGTAAGGTATCTTACAAGGTCGATTTCATTTCTTGTAATTTCCATACCTTGACCGCCAAGAACGTATGACGGACGTACAAGTAACGGATATTCAAGCTTATTAGCTTCTTCAATACCTTCCTTAACACTCCAAACAGCCTTACCCTTTGGACGCTTGATATTAAGTTTTTCAAGCATTTCGTCAAATTTTTCTCTGTCCTCAGCCTCGTCAATGTATTTAGGCTGTGTACCAAGTACAGGAACGTGCATACTGTCAAGGAAGTTTGCAAGTTTGATAGCAGTCTGACCGCCGAATTGAAGAATAACACCGTCAGGCTTTTCAAGTTCGATAATGTTGTAAACATCTTCTTCTGTAAGCGGCTCGAAGTATAGTTTGTCTGATGTATCAAAGTCTGTACTTACTGTTTCAGGGTTGTTGTTTATAATAATTGTTTCGATACCTGCTTTTTCAAGAGAAAGAACAGAATGAACACTGCAATAGTCAAATTCGATACCTTGACCGATTCTGATAGGACCCGAACCGATAACGATAACTTTTTTCTTATCAGAAGGGAATGACTCTGTAGTTTCGTCATATGTTGAGTAATAATACGGAGAAACAGCCTCAAATTCACCCGCACAAGTATCAACCATTTTGTAAACAGGGATAATACCCAAAGATTTTCTAAGATTATATACCTCGTCTGCGTCACAACCGATAAGTTCTGAAATGCCCTTATCACTAAAGCCCATTTTCTTATATTTCTTTAGAATGTCATAAGTCAAATCGGCTAATTTATATTTCTTTAATTCTTCTTCTGCGTCTACGATATTTTTAATTTTCTGCAAGAAGAATGGGTCCATACCTGTGATTTCGGCAAGCTTTTCCATATTGTAATTTCTGCGGATAAGCTCTGCAAGGTCGAAAAGTCTTTCATCATCAGGAACGATAACGCGTTGTTTTAATTCAACGGTGGTACGTTTCTTTGAAGATTTTCTTTCAAGTGTGTATTGCTTTATTTCAAGTGAACGAATACCCTTTAGAAGTGATGATTCAAGAGTATTGCCGATAGCCATAATTTCACCTGTAGCCATCATCTTTGTACCAAGATTACGCTTTGCACCGAAGAATTTATCAAACGGCCATTTTGGAATTTTTGTTACAACGTAGTCGATAGCAGGTTCAAAGCAAGCGTATGTTTTACCTGTAACGGCATTCTTAATTTCGTCAAGGTTGTAACCAAGTGCAATCTTAGCGGCAATCTTAGCGATAGGGTAGCCTGTTGCCTTTGATGCAAGTGCGGATGAACGGCTCACACGAGGGTTAATTTCGATAACCGCATAGTTAAAGCTTTCCGGATCAAGTGCAAACTGTACGTTACAACCGCCTTTAATTTCTATTGAATTGATAATATCAATTGCCGCTTTACGCAACATTTGATATTCTTTATCAGCCAAAGTAAGTGCAGGAGCGACAACGATTGAGTCACCTGTGTGAACACCGACAGGGTCGATGTTTTCCATTGAACATACCGTGATACAGTTACCTGCACCGTCACGCATAACTTCAAATTCGATTTCTTTCCAACCCTTGATTGACTTTTCAAGAAGAACCTGACCTACTCTTGAAAGGTGCAAACCTTGTGAAAGGATTGTTTCAAGCTGTTCGGGATCTTCAGCAATACCGCCGCCTGTACCGCCAAGTGTGTAAGCGGGACGAACGATGACAGGGTAGCCGATTTTCTTTGCAAATGCAAGACCCGATTCAACATCTGTAACGATTTCAGACGGAGCAATCGGCTGATTTGTGCGTTCCATAAGACGCTTAAAGCTGTCACGATCCTCACCCTCTTTGATAGACGGAATTGAAGTACCGATAACCTTCATATTATACTTTTCAAAAACGCCCTTGTCGTAAAGCTCACAAGCAAGGTTAAGACCTGTCTGACCGCCCATACCGGCGATAATTGAGTCCGGACGTTCTTTTTGAATAATCTTTTCTACATATTCTGCGGTAAGCGGCTCAATATAAGTGTTTGTAGCCATACCTCTGTCAGTCATAATTGTAGCCGGGTTTGAGTTTACAAGTACAACGTCAATACCCTCGTCTTTAATTGCCTGACAAGCCTGTGTACCCGAATAGTCAAATTCGGCAGCCTGTCCGATTACGATAGGACCTGAGCCTATAACAAGAACTTTCTTTATACTTTTATCTAAAGGCATATTAGTTTACCCCCTTTAAAAATCTGTCAAATAACCAACCTGTATCAAGCGGTCCCGGTGATGCTTCAGGGTGGAACTGAACGCTTTGGATTGGTAGAGTTTTATGTCTGATACCCTCGCAAGTACCGTCATTTACGTTTACGAATGTTTCTTCAACAGTGTCCGGTAAATCTGCAACTATATAGTTGTGATTTTGGCTTGTAATGAAAACATTGCCTGTTGTAAGGTCTTTTACAGGGTGGTTTCCGCCGTGGTGACCGAACTTTAATTTCTTAGTTTCGCAGCCAAGTGCAAGACCTATAATCTGATGTCCCATACAGATACCGCAGATTGGATATTTACCTATTAATTGCTTAACAGTATCAACTGTACCCGGAGCGTCAAGCGGGTCGCCGGGACCGTTTGAAAGGAATACAAGGTCCGGATTTGCTTTTTCGATAACCGAAGCGGGAATGTTGGCAGGGAATACTGTAATTTTACAGCCTCTCTTCAATAAATCGCGGATAATACCTTGTTTTGCACCCATATCTATGAAAGCAACGTGCGGTCTGCCTGTTTCATTTAATGTATATACCTGCTCGGTAGTTGTGTCCATAATAACGTGACTGTTGTCAAGAGAATTCATAAGTACATTGACTTCTTCATCACTCGGCTCGCCCTGCATAATGACACCCTTCATTGTACCTGCTTCACGGATAACTCTTGTAAGTGCTCTTGTATCGATACCTTCAATACCTACAACACCCTGTTGACGAAGAAAATCATCGAGGTTCATTTCATTTCTGAAGTTAGACGGACAATCGCACTTTTCTCTTACTACAAATGCTTTAAGATTAGTGTGCTTTGCCTCCATATCCTCAAGATTAATTCCGTAGTTACCGATAAGAGGGAAAGTCATAGTGACAATCTGACCTGCAAAAGACGGATCAGTAAGAGTTTCCTGATAGCCTGTCATACCGGTTGTGAAAACTACTTCTCCGACGATGTTTTTCTCAGCGCCGAAAAGCGTTCCCGAAAAACGCATACCGTTTTCCAAAATAAGCTGTGCTTTCATAATTGTTCTCCTTCCATGTTAGTGAATTAGGCTATATAGCCCAAAAAAAAAGACAATGAATAAATAACATTGTCAATTGGTTTTTAAAAAAGAAAATAGAAATAAAGGGGAAACAGAATACCCTTTGTCTGCTTTTATTGAGTTGTAATTGCCTACGCAGTACATACTGTTTTATATCTCCTTTATGTCATTTTTATTATTGTACCACTCAATGAGTGGTTTGTCAACATATAGTACGGATTTTGTTGGTTGGTGTCAAGGTTTGTTTATATTTTCTAAATAAATAAGTGCAAAGTAACTTTTATTTTGTAATGTTAGTCAAAATTAAAAAAAGCTATTGACATTTTAAATCCATAGGCGTATAATGCAATTAAAGTTAAAGAGATTGAACACAAGGGCGTGTTCGTAAGATTGAAAAAAGGTCTTACGAATGCGCTTTTTCAGTTCAATTAGGAAAACTTAATATTATACATTATAATTAAGCACAAAGGCGTGTTTATCGAAAGTATCAGAAAACTTCGATAGACACGCTTTTTTGTTTAAAAGAAAGGGGAGTTTAGTCATGGCAGAAATGACAAAAGTCGAAATTATCACCAGACAAAGCAAGCTTGAAGATTTAAAGGCAGCTTTGAATGAAATCGGAATCAACGGTATGACAGTTACCAATGTTCTTGGATATGGTGTACAGAAAGGTCAGAAACATCAGTACAGAGGTGTTGAGTATAACGTTGATTTACTTCCGAAAATTAAGATTGAAATGGTTGTATGTACAGTACCGGTTGAAGATGTTGTAAATACGGCGATTTCGGTTTTAAGAACAGGCGAAATCGGTGACGGTAAGATTTTCATTTCTCCGGTATCACGAGTTATTAAGGTAAGAACCGGTGAAGAAGACAGAGAGGCTTTATTATAGAAAGTTTCATTAAATAGGAGGATTGATTGATTATGAGTACAGAACTATTAACAACAGCAGTAGACTGTTTTTGGTTATTCTTTGGCGGTGTATTGGTGTTCTTTATGCAAACAGGTTTCACAATGGTTGAAGCAGGCTTTACAAGAAGTAAAAACACAGGTAACATTATTATGAAGAACATAGTTGACTTTATGTTCGGTTCAATTATTTATTGGTTTATCGGTTACGGACTTATGTACGGCGAAGGTAACGGGTTTATCGGTATTCCGTTCGGAGATATGTTTATGAACGGTATGGCAGGGG
>ERZ773164.3418-NODE-3418-length-10902-cov-3.542546_pt1 | contig 10902 bp, 22 predicted proteins | sample MGYA00511917_ERZ773164 | MGnify/ENA primary metagenome ERZ773164 (study PRJEB29015, sample SAMEA2737847) | human gut metagenome | biome: human gut; feature: human-associated habitat; material: faeces | place: China | collected 2012 ...
CGCAAGTTCAAAAAAAAGAAAGCCCCCGCTGGCACGGGGGCGAGAAGAAAAACTCTCAACAGAAAGGATAACCCCATGAGCGCGGAAACACCGAATCTCATGAGTGTGGCCCAGCTCGCCGAACACTACGGGCGGGCGAAGAAAACCATCCAGAACAAGCTCACCCGAGGCTGGGGGCCCGTGCCGGTATTGGACCCGGACACGGGACAGGTGCTCGGCTTCCGCGTCGAGGAGGTGAACCGTTTTGACCAGCGCAACCAACGAACCCACAAGCAATACCTGTATGACTGATCTGCCGAACGACATGTGGCTGGCGGTCGCCGGGAAGCTGCTCAAGAATCTGGACATCCTGACCGCCCACCCCACGCGCCAGAGCCTCGCGAGCCTCATTGGCCTGAGCATCCACGAGGCCGGGCTGCGGCTCGTCGGACTACGAGAGGATATGGATGATGACGACGGACACGGACACGGTGGAACTGTGGAGCCCGATCACGGACGAGGGCATGAGCATGACGCCGGGCGAGCTCATCGACGAGTTCTACAAGCGGCTCGCCGATCTGAACACGGACATGCGTAACCCCCGCATCTATCTGGTGCCGAAGCCGGGTGTCATCACGGTCGACCGGCAGGCGCGCAGGGTCTCGGCGGTCGTGGAATACGCAGACAAGAAACATTTCAGAAGGAGCAGGTGATGGCCGGAGAGACGACGCTCACCATCGTGGGCAACCTGACGGCAGACCCGGAAATCCGCACGATCGGCACCGGGGCGACGGTCGCGAATTTCACGGTGGCTTCCACGCCGCGCGCGTGGAACCGTCAGACGAACCAGTACGAGGACGGTCAGGCTTTGTTCATGCGCTGCAGTGCCTGGCGTGACATGGCCGACCATATCGCGCAGTCGTTGAAGAAGGGCACGCGCGTGATCGTGATGGGCCGTCTGCAGCAACGTTCCTATCAGGCGCAGGACGGGTCGAACCGCACGATCGTGGAATTGCAGGTCGACGAGATAGGTCCGAGCCTGCGGTATGCGGTCGCGGCCGTGGCCAGGCAATCCAAGTCCAACGGCGTCCGGCAGGGCCAGTCGTATTCGGGTGGATCCACTTACGGCAATCCGCAACAGTCGGGCTGGCAGCAGGCCGCGCCGCAACCACCCGCCACCGACCCATTCAACCAGCAACAGCAGTCGCAGGAACCGGACCCGTGGGCCTCGCGGCAACCGGCGCCACCGTCCGACGGTTTCGACGCGGACCCCGAATTCTAGGCAAGGAGAAATATCATGGCCATCACCATCGTGGACATTCCGGTATCGCAATTGATGCCGAACCCTCATAACCCGCGCAGGGACGTGGGCGACGTGACGGAGCTGGCGGACAGCATCAGGGCGCAGGGCATCAAACAGGAGCTGCTGGTCACCCCGTCCGGCGACCGGGACGGCAGGCCCATGTACCGCGTGGTCATCGGGCATCGAAGGCTCGCGGCCGCGAAGATTGCCGGCCTGGACATGGTGCCGTGCCGCGTGGAGGAGCTTACGCCGCGCGAGGAACGCGAGCTGATGCTCGTGGAGAACACGCAGCGCGTGGACCTGACCCCGTTGGAGGAGGCCGACGGCTATCAGGGGCTCCTGGACTTGGGCGTGAAGGTCAAGGAGATGGCCGAACGCACCGGGCGCAGCATGAGACTGGTGCGCGGCCGGCTGAGAATAGCGTCCATCCCCCGATCGGTGCGCGAGGCGTCGCCCTCGTTCGCACAACTGTCGTTGAGGGAGTTGGAGGACATCGCGGAGTTCGACGGCGACGAAAAGGCGCAGGCGCGGCTCGCAAGCAAGGCCGGCTGTAATGATTTCGAATGGCAGCTCAACCAGCTGCGCCGTGAGCGCGACCGCCGCAAATGGGTGGAGGCCGCGCTCCTGTGGGCCGAATCCAATGATCTGCCCATGCTGCCCGACAACCTCAAAACGGAGGACATGTGGGCGAACCCGACAGGCTACGAGAGGCAGCGGCGTTTCGGCCAGGATTATCCGGGCCCGTTCTCCAAGCAGTGGAAGGACTGGATGGCAGAGGGATCGCATCCCGGAGTGGTCATCAGCATCTTAGAGGACGCGGGAAGCGTGGTCGCCTACACGCCGGCCAGGAAGACAGTGACGAAACCCGACGAGCAGGCCGAGGCGAAACGCCGGATGGAGCGAGAACGCCGGCATGGGATCAGGGAGCTCGCCCAGGCGTCGGCCGAACTGCGCCGCGAATGGATCCGAACAACCGTTCCCGTATTGAAGGCGGACGTATTGCGCGACATGACGGAACGTCTGACCCTGTTGGAGCTGATGGGTGCCGGCGATTACATGGACGGCACGAGCCTGGACTCGAACGGCTGGACTCGCGTGGTCAAGGCATACTCCTCGTTCGCGAAACCGTTGCCGGTAGTGGACAAGGACCCGGAGCATGGCGTGTACACGCTCAACGTCGCCGAAAACGCGGCGGAACTGCGCCGCCGCCAGTCGGTGCCCTCCCGCCGGAGCGTGGAGCTCCTGCTCCTCCTGCTGGCCCGCAGGGAGGGCGCGATAGACACGGACACGTGGGACCGTCAGGCGTACCAGCACGACCCCAAGATGTTGAACGCCTACTACGGGATCCTCGAGTCGGCCGGCTACGCGGTGTCGGACGCGGAAATGAAGGGGCTGGAGCAGTGAACACGAAAGTGACGATCAGGGTACGCAACGGCGATGACGCGCCGGTGAGCGTGGAGCGTCTCGTGGTGGATTCACGCGCCGAGGTGGGTGCGGGCGTCACGCCGATGATGCTCATGGACATGCTGCGTCTGTTGGACGAGTCGGCCCATGTGACCGGCGTGGAGATAAAGAGGGCGGAACCGTGAGCATCGAACTCGTGGCCCGCGCGAAGAAGACCAGGCTCCATGGGGACAGCACGGCGAAACTGCTGCTGATCGTGCTCGCGGATTACGCGAACGACGAGGGCATGGCATGGCCGAGCGTGAAGACCATGGCGGAGGAGACGGAGAAAAGCGAACGCAGCATCCAACTGCTGTTGAGGAAGCTCGAACAGATGCGTCTGATCCGCAAGGGCGACCAGAAACTCGTGGCCAAATACGCGAAGGGACGCCGACCGGTCGTCTACAAGCTGTTCCCGAAGACCAAAAAGAGCGAAACCCCAGTGAACGCAACGGTTGAGAGGGGTGAAACCCATTGCACCCCCGAAACAGGTTGCACCGGTGAAACCCACTTCACCCCACGGGTGAAACCCACTTCACCCGAGGGGTGCAACCCACTTCACCCCACGGGTGAAACCCACTTCGTTTCAGGGGTGAAACCCACTTCACCCAAACCGTCACAGGAACCGTCAATAGAACCGTCAAGAGAGAGTACGCGCGCCAGCAAAACCGAAAAACCCGACACCACACGACTCCAAGCGCTCGCCAACCTCACCCCCGACCAGTCGCACCGGCAGCTCGCCGACGAAATCGGACTCGACCTGGACGCCGAACTCGCCAAATTCCGCGACCATGCGATAGCCGGAGGCCACCTGCCGGCAGACCCGGCGGCGGCGTTCCGCAACTGGCTGAGACGCGGCCGCGAACTCGGACTCGGCAACACCAATCGAGCCGAACCGGCGCTCGCAGGCGGCTTCGCCCATCCCACGCCGCCACCCCGGAAACCCCACCGGCACAGCTTCGGGTGCACGCACGTGCTCAACCTGCTGAACCGTGACGCGGCCGACAACGACCCGCTGGCATTGCAAGCGGCGGAACTGCTCAACCAAGGAAAAACCGAAACCGAAGCGCTCGCCGCCTTGGGACTCATGAAGGACGATTTGGAGGAAATCGCATGACCAGGAAAACCGAAGCCCTCTTGTGGGTGGACATCGAGACCACGGGAACGGATCCGCGCCACGACCTGATGCTGGAAATCGGCTTGAGGTGCACGAGCATGGACGCGAAAACCGAGTACGCGCGTTACGAGTCGATAATCAAGCCCGGCGTACTGCCCACTGACCGGGGTTTCGCCTACGCGCATCGGATGCATGAGGCGAACGGGCTCATCGACGAGGTCATCGACGCGAGCCCCGAACTGTGTTCCACGGCGCGTGTGGCGCTCGCCGTCATCGATTTCACGCAGGCAATGGCGGAAACGCATGTGCTGCATCCGGCGGGCACGAACATGATGGGCTTCGACCTGCCGTTTCTGGAGCATTACCTGTTCGCCGAGGACCAGTGGGGGCGTTTCCACAAGCTGCTCTCCTACCGCGCGTTGGACATGACCGCCATCCGGTTAACCCAAACCGCGTTGGGAGCCGACCCGTACGAGCATTACACGCAGCCGAAAAAACATCGCGTGACGGACTGCCTGGACACGGACATCAGCGAATACATCGAATGGCTGGACCTCGTCAAATGAGCCGCACCAACCCCACAAGGGAAACACACAGGCTGACCGCCAGACGAGACCACTACCGGTGCCTGCGATGCGGCAACGAATTGGACCACATCTGGAGCGGCCACAGCCTCCACCACCGGCACATGCGCTCCCACCCGTTCCCCGGACTGCATCTGCCAGCCAACCTCATCCATTTATGCGGATCGGGAACCACCGGCTGCCACGGATGGGTACACAACCATCCCAAAACGGCGATGGAATACGGGTGGATAGTCAGCATGGGCGAAGACCATCCCGAAACCGTCCCCGTATGGGACGCGCACCAAGGCTGGCTGCTCCTCGACAACCAGGGCGGATACACGCTCTGCGACAGGGACGGCAACCCCAGATAACACACGCAAGCAAACCGACACGGAAACAAGCCGGCGCTCGCCGGCTAAGGGAAGGGAAGCATGACGTTCGAACAGACGAACGAGAAGCAACGCCAACGCATGAAGGCGGACGCCAGGTCGCACATGGAAGCGGCCCGGATGATACTGGCCAGCCCACTCTACGCGAGGCTCAAGGGCGGCGAGGACCTGTACACGGCCGTCTGGGCGTTGTGGGAATCACTCGCCGGCACGGGATTGTCGAACATGACGGCGGGCGCGGTATGCCACGCATGCAAGACCCGTGACCTCGACCAATTGGATTGGGCGCTCACATCGATAGCCAAAACCGGGTCGATACGACCACACTCCACACCCACCAAACACCCATTGCACTGCACCAACTGCGGCAAGGAATGCAGGCCGCACGCCGGCACCCCGATCCTCTGCAGTCAATGCAAGGAGAACCTGAGACGAAGAAAGACGAAGCAAGGCGAGAGGAAGACGAAACCATGAACGACCTAGACGAGTACATCCACCGATGCCGGGTGAACCTCGAACCACACCACCTCCAACCCGCAGACGAAACCGACGACAAACATTGCATCATCTGCGACATCAGCGGCGCTCGCCGGCATATCCGCATGGACGGTCTATGCATCAACTGCCACCTCAAATGGAGACGCAAACACGACCCCGCATACCGCAAACGGGTCAACGCCTACCAGCATCGATGGCAGCAGGAGCATCCCAACGAATTCCGCGAAATGAAACGCCGCTACGAGCAGAGGAAACGAGCAAAGGAACACCAATGAGCGTCAAAACCTACACAGACCCCACCACACGAATCATCACCAAAACCATCGAAGAACACGTCTGGGAAATCCACTGCGCCGCCATCGGCTGCAACAACAGCCTCGAATTCCGGGAAAACCAGGACACCGGAGACATCACCGCAGACGGCGACTACACCGGCGACATGGACAACGAATGGCTCAACATCCACGACACCAACACCGCCATCCAAACCGCACTCCAACACGGCTGGCAAGAAGGCAACAAAGGCATCCAACGAGGCCACCCCTACTGACCCACACACAACGAAAACCAATAAAACACCAACAACCAAAAAAGAAACAACGCCGGCGCTCGCCGGCATAGGGAAAGGAGAGCCGATGACCGCACTGCTTGTTGGACGATTGCGCGAACTCGCGACGCAGACCCATCTGCTCGAGAAGAAAGTGGATGCTCTCGGCTGGATGGCCGCCAACGGTCCGCAGACATTGAACTCAATGACCCGCGCCCAGGCGCATCTCATGCTCGCCGAACGCGATCTGCTGGACGCAATCGAAAACAACGAAAAGGAGGAGAATGACAATGAGTGAGAAACCCTTCTGGGAAGGCAAGACCTGCGAGGAGATGGCCGGACTACCCGTCAAGGCCGTGTTCAAAAACGGTGTCACGATTACTGGCCAGCTCAGCCGTTTCGGCGGTATACCCATATCCACCGAAGGCATGAACAGTCCCATCTCGATCTCGTCCAACACGTTAAATTTCCGACCTCACAGGGAAATCTCCTCCGTCGAACTGTTGGATTCCCTAGAGTATGAGCGTATCGACAATATCGAAGACGTGCGCGAAGGCGATATTTTCGTTGCCAAAGACTTGAACCGATACTCCGTCTGCTCCGTCCTCCGCAAGGAACATGGCGAGGACAATATCATTCAAGTGCATGTCGTAGGTGTCGGCCAGTTCGCTATTCTACGTAGCGCTTTCTCGTATGCTCTCCGCCCGAAGCCCCAGCTTCCTGACAAGCCTGGACTGTGGTTGGACAAGGACGATGCCGTCTGGTGTTTTGACGGTGATTTTCTTCGCCCGTTGAATGATATCGAAGATGCATGGAGTGTTAGCAGAACGACTCAATTTGCTCCGTTCCGCCCGGCCAAGGTGGTGGAAGCATGAGCATCATCAGCAGCAAGGCGGAACACGTGTACAAGAGCAACACGCTCATGCAGGAGGCGTATATCGCCGGAGCCTCACGCCAGCACACGGACGAGGAAATCAGGGCGGCTTGTCTGGCAATCATGCCCTATGTGATATCCCAGCCGTCACAACAGGTGTTCGATTTCCTCACGAAGGCAACCGGCGCATATCCCGGCCAGGAAATCGTGCGGAAGGTCATCGAGGCAATGCAAAGAAAGGCAACGGAAGAATGAATCTTTTAGATGAAACCAAGAGTGCGATCTCACAAAGCGAGCATTCGACCGATGACGTTCGATTCGTAGGCTCCCGCGACGAGAAGCTGGGAATTCCGTGGAGTCAGGCCGAAAAGGTGCTCGACATCGATTACGACAACGGATACGGCAGTCAGGAGATAGCCGCCGATCTGGTCGTGGTGTTCACCGATGGCGGTTTTCTGCGCCGCGAAGAATACGACGGCAGCGAATGGTGGGAATATGAGCCACCGTTCAGAGGCCCGGAGACGCAGAAACCGTTCAGGCTCGTGAAGCTGACCTATTCCGCGGACTCGCTTGAAGACATCAATTACCCGATGGAGGCAACGGAGGAATGAGCGACATGAGGAGCTTCATCAAGGTTGAGCACAGTCGTTTTACTTTGATTTTGCGCAAGGGGATGCTCCCGTTCCACTGGATTGCGGAATCCCACGTCTACCCGGACAAAGGTTATGTCACGGCGGTGCGGGAGCGCACCAACTACGGCGCTGTATGGGCATTGAGCAGTAGGGGCGCTCTCGATCAGGTCATGCTCTCGATCTGGGAGGACATCGAATGGTTGGACGAAAGGATGGACTGATGCGTGTGCATCGTCCGAGACTACAAAACCAAACCGAAGGAGACAACCAATGAGTGATTACAAGCAGCGGATGATCCGCGAACATCGAGAATTGCAGGAGCGTATCAGCAAGCTGGCGCACATGCTTGAGGGCTACGCGGAGGGCACGTTGGACTTCACGCCCGCGTGCTCCTTCCAGCTCCTTGAAAGCCAATTGTACGCGATGGGGACATACGCGAACATCTTACAGGAGCGTGCGCGTATCGAACAGGTGGATTTGAACGCGCCTCTTGAGGGAGGTGAGTCTGGTGAGGTTCCACAGGATTAGCCCGTGTCCCAAATGCGGGGGCAAGGTCAAGGCGAAGTGGGAGCGGGACGGCGTGCAGGGGTTGCCTGAATACACGTTCTTTATCGTGATGTTCCGCTGCACTGCCTGCGGGCTCAGCTTCGAGGGAGGCTGTTCACGTAAGCCAGCACCGTATGAGTTGCAATACAACATCGCCGCATGGAACCGTATATGCAACGGTGATAAATGCTTCGCGTTGACCTACAAGAGTCTGGGAGGCAGACGATGAGAGACAAGGCGATGCCGTTGGGCAAGAAGTTCAAGGTCCGGTTGACCATCACACCGGAGGAAACCGGAACGCCCGTGGACATGCTGGGATTCACATTCACCAGCGGCCGGAACGGGCGTATGGAACTGGACACAGAGTACAACAACATTCCCAAACTGGCTGATGACGGGCTCGACTCACTGTCGATTCTCGTGATCCTCAAAACACTGGAGATGTGGGCCCAGAAGGGATATGAGCTGTTCCAGCCCATCGCTCAACGATTTCACGGAGACGGACGATGAAGGCGACGAGGGAGACGGACGATGAAGGCGACGAGGGGGACGGACGTGGAGATCGAACGACGGTGCGGCATGGTCACAGGTGCCTCCTGCGGGCATGTGACCCTGAGCTGGATTCCCGGAGACGGCCGAAACGGCACCCGCTCATGGGTGCTGGCCACTCATGATGGCGACAGCATCCGCCGCATCCGGTTGAGCCGGAACGAGCTCGGCGACCTGGAGGACATCCTCCAATCAATCGCGAACGAGGAGAAGGAACTGCGAGGTGGACGATGAGCACTCTGGATATTTTGGGTAACACGAGCGAGCAGGCGGATTCGATACGTCTGATGCTCAAAGTGCGGGGCATGAAGGACGGTCGTTTCATCGACGCCGACCCGCTCATTATCCTCAAGGCCGACAATCATCAAGGTTCCGACAGGTGGGACGTGTATGTCAGCAAGACGGTGTATCCGACCGCCGAATCGTATGGCACGCTCGCCGGCGTGCTGCGAATGCTCGCCAATGACGTGGAAATCATGGCACACGAGAAGGAAATGGGAGGCAGACGATGAACGGTGACGTGACTGCCATGGACATCAATTGCGCACTCGCCTCCCGTTACCGGCGTGACGGTGACGGGTATTGGTCGGAGATTTCGGTCACTGAGCCGAATGACACGGTGCTGCGTCTGGACGGCGTGGCGTTGGAGGTCAACTGGCGCGGGGACACATGGATCAGCGGATTCGAGGTCAAGGTGAGTCGCGGCGATTTCCTCCGCGACGCGAAATACCTGCGCTACAAGAATTACGTGGACGATCTCACCCTCGTCTGCCCCGCCCGCATGATCGACCGCAGCGAGGTTCCCGAGCCTTTCGGGGCGATCAGGATCACGTCCACGTCGGCCGGGGGCACGATGCCCGTGCGCTCCTTGTAGGTGATGCCGAAGCCGTGGGAGAAATAGAGGGCCTTGCCCGGCGTGAGGTGCTTTTTGATTGAAGGCCATACGGCGATCTGCCCGGCGTCGGAGAGCAGGTACTGGATGATCGTGGCGCGCTCGGCGGCCTCCTCGATGCCGAAAAGCGTCTGGCCCGGCACCCAGCCGTCGGCTACGGCCTTGTCCCAGCTCGCGGAGCCTTCGCGCTGGCCCACGATGACCCTGAATCCGTTGTCGCGCAGGTTGAGCGACTGTCCGGGGCCTTGCACGCCGTAGCCGATGACGGCGATGGTCTCGTCCTTGAGTGTTTCGAGCGCTTTTTCCAGAGGAAATTCCTCGCGGGTTACGACGTTCTCTTCGACGCCGCCGAAATTGATCTTTGCCATGGTTTTCGTGATTTTTAGTTTGTTATATGTTCTGAAAGTTATTTTTCGCTTTTGCTCCCTTCTTCATCGGATTCGGCCCTTAAACGGTCGATTTCTTCAAGGTACTCGTTCAGCAGCTCGCGCCGCGACTTGATGATGGCCACCGTGCCGCTGCGCACGAACTGCTGTACGCCGTAGGGTTGCAGCAGGCGGAACAACGCCTGCGTGTCGGCCTTGTGGCCGGTTTTCTCGACGACGATGTAGTCCTCGTCGATCTCCAGAATGCGGACGTTGTGTTCCCTGACGAGTTGTTCGACGCCCCGGCTGCGGGTCACCTTGTAGAGGGCGATCTCCTGCTGCACGACCTCGTCGGGGGTGTAGACGAAGGTCTTCAGCACGTCGATCTTCTTCTCGACCTGCCGCACGAGTTTGTCGACCTGGTCGGGTGTGGTGCGGACCACGATGGTGAATTTGTGGATGCCCTGCAACGCCGATTCCGAGGTCGTGAGGCTCTCGATGTTCACGTCGCGGCAGGTGAAGACGGTGGTGATCTGGCTCAGCAGGCCCACCTTGTTCTCCGAAAACACGGTGATGATGTATTCCTGTTCCATACGCTGTTTCGTTTTATTCGAACCGGATTTCCGATACCGGGGCGCCCGCCGGGACCATCGGGAAAATGTTCTCTTCGCCCTCGACGCGCACCTCCAGCAGGAAGGCGCCTTCGGAGGCTTTCATGGCGGCGATGGCCTCGTCGAGTTCCTCGCGCCGTTCGACGCAGCGGTACGAAAGGCCGTTGCCGCGGGCGATCAGCCCGAAATCGGGGTTGACCATCTCCGTAAAGGAGTAGCGGCGGTCGTAGAACAGCTCCTGCCATTGGCGCACCATGCCGAGGAACGAGTTGTTCAGCAGGATGATTTTCACGGGGATCTTCGACTGGAAGATCGTGCCCAGCTCCTGAATGGTCATTTGCAGGCCGCCGTCGCCGGCGAAAAGGACGACTTCGCGGTCGGGGGCGCCCAGCTTGGCCCCGATGGCCGCCCCCAGGCCGAAGCCCATGGTGCCAAAGCCCCCGGAGGTGAGCAGCTGGCCCGGGTAGTCAAAATGGAAATGCTGGATGGCCCACATCTGGTGCTGGCCCACGTCCGTGGCCACGATGGAATCCTGAGGGCATTTCCGGGCGATGGCGGAAAGCACCTGCTTCGGCGTCAGGACGCTCTCGC
>ERZ773164.3425-NODE-3425-length-10858-cov-2.637045_pt1 | contig 10858 bp, 5 predicted proteins | sample MGYA00511917_ERZ773164 | MGnify/ENA primary metagenome ERZ773164 (study PRJEB29015, sample SAMEA2737847) | human gut metagenome | biome: human gut; feature: human-associated habitat; material: faeces | place: China | collected 2012 ...
GGGTCACTGCCCAGAAGCTCGATCTGAAGGAGGAGTACTATTTTGCCAACGAGGACGATTCGTTCATCATTTCGGGCCCCAAACCCGTTACCTCGGACAATATCCTCACATCCGGGGCGGTCGAAACGACCTTCAATACGGTCAAAGTGACTGTAACCCCATCCAATTCCGACACTTACTACGTGGCGGCGTTCCTGCCTTCGGAGATCGCAGGTTATACCGACAAGCAACTGCGGAACGCGATCTGCGACCTGCTTGCGGCCGGCGACCTCTACTCGGGTGAGAAAACACTCACGTTCAACTACCTGTACGACCAGGCGGAATATATCCTCGTCGGTTTCGGTATCGACGCAACGACCATGGCCTCAACGACCAAGATATTCCGCCAGAGCGTGACGACGGGCACACTGCCGGATACGATGGCCGACGGGTACAAGGCATGGCTGGGTACATGGACTGTCACATCGACCTCGTCCGAGAAATCGAAGACCGCGTACAGCTTCGACATCGAAATTCGTCCGAGGACGATCGACGGCACCTATCTCGTACGGGGATGGGGTTATACGGTCATCAAGGACGACTACGAAGTCGATGCGAATTACGTCAGTTCGACCAAAGGCTTCCAGTTGTTCAAACGCGAGGTCGGCACGCTCGGCGACGGCGGGGCACTGACGCTGCTCCCGCGTATCCTCAACCACCAGACAAACGCCTACGGGCTGCTCAACACGAGTGCGTACCTGCTCTACGCGAAACCGGACGGGGAAGGCAAGGGCAACATCACGGGCCGTGAGGGTTCGCTCTCCGGCGGCGGTACGTTCACGATCGTGTCCGCCGACTTCTGGAACGTCAAGAACGGGTCGAACTACTACTTGCAGGCCATGGATCCCTACACCTACCAGGATTTCTTCGTCGGGCCTTACACGATGGTACGCAAATCCACGGACTACGGGCCGTCGGGACGTTCGGTAGCCAACGCAATGGGCATCGAAGAACGGCAGGCCGCAACTGCCGTTACCATGCCCCACGACGTGAAGGTTCCCTTCCGGGCCGAAGAGTAACCCGGGGCAGGCTGCACGGCGGGACATCCCGTAAAGATGTCTCCCGGCAGGCTCCCCGCAGGAAAAAACGCGAAGGGGCGGATCTGAGATCCGCCCCTTCGCCATATCCATCGGCAACCCTGTCAATCGAAGAAATTGTCGTCCTCGGCGATCCCGGGCTCCGTAGGGCGTTCGTCGGGATCGACCTCCTCGTCGCAGTCGTAGCGCGGCATCATCGCCGGACGGATGAACTGGTCGGCGCGGCTCACGCCGAGGCGCCCGTCGTCATAGACCCGTTTCATGAAGTCGCCCACGATCGGCAGCGCCATCACGCTGCCCTCGCCGCCGCGGATGAAGTGCACCGACTGGTCCTCGCCGCCGACCCAGGCGCCGGTCACCAGCTTCGGGGTCACGCACATGAACCACGCGTCGCGGTTCTTGTTCGAAGTTCCGGTCTTGCCGCCGATCTCCATGTCGGTCAGCCCGAACTGCCACCGCAGACGGCCCGCCGTCCCCGAGTTGACCACGTCCTGAAGCATCGTGAGCATCGTGTAGGCCGTGCGTTCGCTGACGGCGTCCTGCGACTGGGGAATGAAACTGGCGATCAGGTTGCCCTGACGGTCCTCGATGCGCGTCACGAAGATCGGATCGGTGTGCACGCCCTGATTGGCAAAGGTCGAGAAGGCGCTCACCAACTCGTAAACGTTCGATTCCGAAGAGCCGAGAGCCAGCGCCGGAACGGGGTCTATGTAGCTGCGGATGCCCATGTTATGAATGAAATCGGCCACGGCAGCCGGCTGCTTGGCCTGCTTCATAATCCACGCCGAGTAGTTGTTGCGGCTGCGCGCAAGTCCCCACTTGAGGGGGTGCAGCACCCCGTCGTACTCGACATTGCCGGCCTCCTTGGGCGACCAGGCCGTACCGTTGGCCGTCTCGATCGTCACGGGCAGGTTCGGCACCATCGTGCAGGGCGTCAGCCCCAGGTGGTCGATGGCGAACGTATAGACGAAGGGTTTGATGGTCGATCCGATCTGCCGCTTGCCCTGCTTGGCCATGTCGTACTTGAAGTAACGGAAGTTAGGCCCTCCGACATAGGCTTTTACAAAGCCCGTGGCAGGATCGAGCGACACCATCGCGGCACGCATGATACGCTTGTGGTGGAGGATCGAGTCGCGCGGCGTCATCAGCGTGTCGCGCTCGCCCTTATAGGTGAACACCCGCATGTTGCAGGGTTTGTCGAAAGCGGCGTTGATCTCCTTCTCGCCCGCCCCGGCGTGCTTCATCTCGCGGTAACGGTCCGAATAACGGACGGCATGGCGCATGATCCGGTCGCGCTCCTCCTTGTCGGCATCGACGAAAAGCGTCTTCGTCGCCCGGAACTGCGCGTCCATCTTGGGCTGAATCTCCTTCTCCATCTGCCGCTGCACGGCCTGCTCGGCATAGGTCTGCATCACGGAGTTGATCGTGGTATAGATTTTCAACCCGTCGCGGTAGATATTGTAGGGCGTGCCGTCGGCCTTGCGGTTCTTGTGACACCAGCCATAGAGCGGATTCTCGTTGTACTCCTCCACCGCCTGGTCATAGTCCCACTCGTTGTAGAACTGGCTGCGCTTGGGAGGCCGGGCGTTCATCACCAGCCGCAGCATCTCGCGGAAATAGGTCGCCGCACCCTCGTTGTGCGACACGGGCTTGTAGTTGGTCACGATCGGCAGCGCCGCCAGCGAATCGCGCTGCCTGCGGGTCAGCGCCCCGGCCTCCTCCATGCGTGAAAGCACGAGGTTGCGGCGCACGAGGGCGTTCTTGGGATTCAGGATGGGCGAATAGCGCGTCGGGGCGTTCACCACCCCCACCAGCACGGCCGCCTCCTGCACGTTGAGTTCGTCCGGCTCCTTGTTGAAGAAGGTGTGGGCCGCCGACTTGATGCCGAAGGCGTTCGAGCCGAACTCCACCGTATTGAGGTACATGGCGGCGATCTCCTCCTTGGTGTAGTTGTATTCGAGTTTGAGGGCCGTGATCCACTCCTTGAACTTCGAGGTCACGAGTTTGGCCTTGCGGACGACGGCGCCGCGGTTGCGGACCGTATCGCGCGGAAAGAGGTTCTTGGCCAGCTGCTGCGTGATGGTCGAGCCGCCGCCCTGCGAGGTGTTTTGCAACAGCAGGGTCTTCACGGCCACACGCGCCAGCGAAGGAATGTCGATGCCCGAGTGGGTGCGGAAACGGACGTCCTCGGTCGCAATGAGCGCCGCGACGATGGGCGGAACCTCATGCCCGGCCAGCCGGATGTGAAGCGTCGAATCCGACGGATAGAGGTCGGCGTACTGCACATAGGAGCGGTTCTGCACGAAGAAGGTTCCGATCACCTTGCCGTCCTCGGAGTAGATCTCCGTGGCGAGGTTGCTGCGGGGATTCTCCAGCTCCTCGAACGAGGGCATGCGGCCGAACACGCCGAAGACCGTGAGCACCAGCATCAGCGCCACGAGCGCAAAGGGTGCGAAAGCCGCGTACCAGATCCATTTTATCGTTTTCGGGCTGACACCCGTCTTTTTTTTCTGTCCCATACGACGATATTTGCGACAAAGATACGAAATTTTCACCTTTTACTTTTAACCTTTCACTTTTAACCTTTAACCTTTCACCTTAAAACGGCAGTCCCACCGACGCTGCGACGTACACCCCGCCGCTCGACGGATGGTAGCACGACAGCTTGAAGGTCGAAGTGGCCGACGCCGGCTGCCGGAAGGCGTTGAAGTCGAAAACGATGTCTCCGCCCACCGACCAGATCCGCCGCCACGTCATTCCTCCGCGGCCCACGTCGCGGAACTGCGCGTAGTCGCCTCCGGCGTTGAGCCGGATGCGCTTGATGTAGATCACCGAGCCGATGCCGCCCTCGGGATACCACACCGGCAGCTGGTAGTTGGCCTGAAAAGCCGTGTAGTTGTTCGACACGATGTCCGCGGAGGTGAACCCGCGCGGAACCAGCCGCGTGGATTTGTAGCTCAACGGAGCATATCCCGACGGAAACTTGTAGCCGCCGATCGAGGTCTGGTAGGTCGCGGCCACCAGCACCGAGTTGTGGGGCGCGAATCCCGGCAGATAAGCCTGCCCGTAGAACGAAATCAGGTCGCTGAAATGGGTGTTGGCCGGGTTGAAGGTATAGGCGGTGCTCAGCATATAGCCCCAGCGCGGCGCGATGTCGCGGTGCGCCATGCGCACCTGGTCGGAGAATCCGGCTCCGAACGAAACCTTGTGCAGCCCCTCGCGGAAACCGACCCGCTGAATGTTGGAGATGCTGCCGTTCTCCCATTCGATCTTGCCCAGATCGGCAACCATGCCGTTGGAGTAGTTCCAGCCCGCCGAGAGGGAGAGCTGGCGCGTGTGATAACCCCGCTGGAAATAGAGCGGCAGCGTGGCCGACAGCCCCACGGAGTAATATTTGTCGGGAGCAGGACGGCTTTGGTAGACCGGATTGCCCTGCCCGTCGCGGCCGGCCAGCGAGTAGAAGAGCTGGTTGCCGCCGTAGGAGGCGTCCAGGTCGAAACGCACGCCCAGTCCGAAATAGCGCACGCCCAGATTCACGAGCGAGCCTTCGTGCCGGTTCCAGCCGTAGGAGGCGTAGGCCTCGGCGCTCGAAAGCAGGTTCTGCGAGATCAGCGTAAGGCCCACATTGAGGTCGATCACGTGTTCGTCGACCGCCGCAAAGGGGTTGAACGCCACGGGCATCCAGCTGTGGGCGTTCACCAGATTGGGCACCTTGCGATACCGCTTCGCGCGGAACTCGCCGGACTGTCCGACCGAATCGGCGCGCGTATAGCGCACCGTGTCGAGGTTCACCACGTCCCAGCGCTTGCGTTCGGGGTTCACGACGTTAAGCGGCAGCTTCGAGGGGGCGACCGGGACCAGCGTACTGTCCGCGACCCGCTGTGCGGCGACGCGGTACCCCCTGCGGTCATACGTGGTCAGCAACACCCCTTCGCCGTCCGCGGCGTCGTGCCACGGCGCCGGGGAAAACGAACCGAAGGCCGACGTGGTGATGCGGTATTCGCGGCGGGCCATCAGGTCGTAACAGTGGGCCTCGTCGCGGCCCGAGGCGATCGAGCCGTAATAGAGCTTGCCGCCCCCGGCCCGCAGGTTCGAAAGGGTGATGTAAGCCCCCTCGGTAATCGGGTGCAGGCCGTCGGAATCGATGCGGCCGATCCACATGCCGCTGTCGTCCGTGACGAGGACATACCACGCCACCGTACGATCGTCCCACGCCAATCCGTGAATCTCCGACCGGACGGGCGTTTCGAGCCGCCGTTCGGGACCCTCGCCGTGCCGCACCACGACCGTATAACGGCCGTCGGGATTGTACTCGACCCATCCGAACTCCTCGCCCGAAGCCGTGGGATAGAGCGTATTTCGCTGCCGTTCCGCCGTGCGGGGCACACCGTCGGCGAGGTCCATGTAACACAGTTGCGAGTTGACGCGTTGTTCGAAAAGCGTGGAACGGCGGTACTCGGTCCACCAGACGCGGCCGTCGGCCATCGACGGACGGGTCGAGACCAGCCCCGTATGACAGACCGTCCGTTCCCCGCCCGTACGGCGGTCGATCACGACGAAACGCGAAACGCGGTCGAGGTCGGTTTTCAGCGCCACGACGGCCGTGTCGCCCAGCGGCAGGGGCCACTGGTAGGTCGTGTGGTTCTTTTCGGGCAGCGCGGTGAGCGGCACGGCGCTGTCCCCGGTTTCCGGCAGCGAATTCCAGTAGCGTTCCAGTTCGTCGAAGGTTTCGCGGAAGAGCTTTATGACGTTGGTCTTGTAGAATTTGCCCAGCGCCACGCGCGTGGTGGCCAGCACGTAGGGGTTGCGCGACCCGTACCACGCGACCTTGTCCCAGATGTTCTCGCCGTAGCGTTCCCAGGCGTAGGAGCAGATCTGATAGCCCAGCTCGTAGTGGTCGGGAATGTAGTCGCGGTAGGAGCCGCAGAACCAGCGGTCGATGTTGCGGCGGTCGCGGCCGACGCTGCCCATGGCGCGGTAGGCCATCGAAAACGAAGGCTGGAGACCGCGGCCGAACGACGAGTGCATCGTTTCGGACATCACGGCGTCGCCCTCCATGGCCCAGATCGGCATGCACAGCAGACCGATGGTCGACCCCTGCTGTCCGAGCACGTAACTCAAGGCGCGGATGACGCCCCGGTCGAGGTTGTTGTACTGCACGGCGTGGCGGTACTCGTGGGCCACGAGCTGCTTGTACCACGGCATCGAATAGCTGTCGACGGCGGGCGAGGTGAGGAATTCCACGCGCTTGGGAAGGTACATCACCAGTCCGTTCGACTGGAAATTCTCGGGATGCATGACGAAGGGAATGCGCATCGGGCCGTGGCGGAATCCGTAACCGATGTCGGGCCGGACCGAACGGATGTAGAACAGCGTGCGCCGGGCGATGCCGGCGACTGTATCGGGATAGATCATCCGCACGTCGGGCGTGCGGATCGCCGACCACTTCTGCGGAGGGTCCGAACCCCAGGTGTAATACTGGGCCGCGGCGCGTTCGGCGCCGCACAGCGCGCACAGCAACGCCAAGAGGAGAAGCAGCCGGCGCACGTTACGAACCGGCTTTTTTGCAGCGGTAGCCGCTGCGGATGAGCAGTTCGGCCACACGGTCGCGGTGGTCGCCCTGGATGATGATTTCGCCCGCCTTCGCCGAACCGCCGACGCCGCACCTGGATTTCAGCATGCGCGCCAGCTCCTGAAGGTCGGCATCTCGGCCCACGAAACCTTTGACGAGGGTCACGACCTTGCCCGCCCGCTGTTTGCGGTCGAGCCACACGCGCAGGTCCTGCTGCCCCGCAGGCAGCGTCTCGGCTTCGGGTTCGTCGTCCGTTTCGTAGTTGAAACCCGGGTCGGTCGAATAGACCATCCCGAGCCGTGATTTCCAGTCGTTGTCGGCCATAGTTGTTCGAATGGTTGAAATTAAACGCCGAAAGCGGCGTCATTTATTGCGCAAAATTAGCAAAATATTTATCTTTGTTAACGCATGGCAAAGAAGTTCCGCGAAAAACTGCGCAAGTTCAACCCCTTCACGCGTCCGATGACGCTCGACGAACTGCCCAAACCGCTGCCGGCCAACCCCGACCAGCGGCTGGTGAAGGTCTATGTCGAAGGCTACGAAGACGTGGCCTTCTGGCGCGGCATCTTCGACCATTTCCAGAATCCCTACCTGCGTTTCGAAATCTCGGTCCCCGACCGCGGCGACCTGCCCAAGGGCAAGAAGGTCCTCATGGGCATGATCCCCCGTTCGTCGGAGGAACTGCTCCTCTGCGTCGACTCCGACTTCGACTACCTCTTCGCCGGGCGAACGCCCCAGTCGAAGGAGGTCGCCGAGGCCAAATTCATGTTCCACACCTACGCCTACGCCACCGAGAACTTCCTCTGCTACGCCCCTTCGCTGCACAACGTCTGCGTCAAGGCCACCAAGAACGACACGCGCATCTTCGACTTCGTGAAGTTCATGCACGAATATTCGTGCACGATCTACCCGCTGTTCCTCTGGTACGCCTACTCGGCGCAGCTGGCCACGGAAAACGTCTTTCCGCTGATCGACTTCAAGCAGTCGGTGCGCATCGGCTACCTCGACCTGGCGGACAACGGCGAAAAAACGCTCGAATGGCTCCGGCGCAACGTGGCCAAACGCGAGGAGATGCTCCGCAAGCGCAACCCGAAGATGATCGACCCGATGCTCGAATTCGAACAGCAGCTCAAGAGCCGGGGCCTGACGCCCGAAAACGCCTACCTGTTCATGCACGGCCACACGCTGATGGACAACGTGGTGCTGATCATGCTCAACACCGTGTGCGAGAAGCTGCGGGCCATGTCGATCGCCAAGATCACCGCCTCGAAGAAGCAGGGCGTGGCGCTCAAGAACGAGATGTCGAACTACACCAACTCGCTGCGCTCGATCCGCGACGTGCTGCTCGACAACGAAAACTACACCAAAAGCCCGCTTTACAAACGGTTGGAACGCGACATCGAGCGGTATATCGCCCGCACGATCTGGAACATGAAGCGCAACGGCGAAATCCGCGACACGTCGATGATCGGCATTATCCACAAACTCCGCACCGGACAGCAATAACGGAAAAAAGAGGGGCGGGAACGCGGACACGCTCGAAACGCATCCGGCGACTCCCGCCCATGAATCCGGCCCTTGGGACCGGTTATTCCCGTTTGCGGACCACGCGCACGGTGGACTGCGTGGCCTGCCGCACGAAGACCTGCGGACCGCGGGCGTAACGCCGCCACAGCTCGTCGGTATAGCCGCGCACCGTGAGCAGCTCCATGTTCTCGGCTTTCATCACGTCGAAACCCGCCTCGCGCAGCGCCTCGATGGCCTCGTCGATATGCCACGAGTTGTCGACGCACAGGCTCAGGTTCACGGCCGAATTGTGGATCAGGTTGGCCTTGATGCGGAAACGCTCCAGCAGCGAGAAGATCGTGGCGAACTTCTCTTCCAACACGAAGGAGAAATCCCGCGACCGGATGGTCAGCAGCACCTGGTCCTTCTTGAGGATCAGGATCGGAACGTCGACCGGGGCCGACATGCCTCGGATCACCGTGCCGGGTTTGCGCTTGTCGCCGAAGGGCCGCACGTAAAGCGGAATATTCTTGTTCTGAAGCGGCTTGATCGTCTTCGGATGGATGATCTGCGCGCCGCTGTAAGCCAGTTCGATGGTGTCGAGGTAGTTCAGCTCGGCGATCTGCACGGCATCGGGGAATGCTTTCGGATCGGCGTTCATCACGCCGTCCACATCCTTCCACACCGACATCGACTCGGCGTCGAGAATGTTGGCCACCACGGCCGCCGAGTAGTCCGAGCCTTCGCGCCCCAGGGTCGTGGTCGTGCCGTCGGGCGCGCCGCCGATGAAGCCCTGTCCGATGAAGATGTTCTCGACGCATTTGCCCAGCGCGTTTTTCAGCAGCGAAGCCGAAGCCTCGATGTTCACCCCGGCGTCCTTGTGGCGCTGCTCGGTGAGAAAACAGCGGCGCATGTCGATCCAGCGGTTCGACACCCCGGCGTAGTTCAGGTACTCGGAGATAATCGTCGTCGAGACCAGCTCGCCGTAGGCCACGATCGTGTCGTACCACAGTTCGGCGTCGCCGGGTTTGTAGACGGTCTCCGTCGCGACCTTTTCCAGTTCGCCGAACAGCGCGTCGACCGCCGGCAGCCGCTTCGGCTCGTGCCACAGCTCGTCGATGATCTCCGCATGGTACTTCCGCAACGATTCGACATGCTCCAGCGAGAGCTGTTTATCGCCTTTCTGAAGCCCCTCGAACACCTTTTCCAGGGCATTGGTCGTTTTGCCCATCGCCGAAACGATGATGAACAGGTTCTGCTCGTCGTCGATGATCTTGCGCAGATTCCTCACTCCGTCGGCATTCCGCACCGACGCACCTCCGAATTTATAGACTTTCATGTTATTTCGCTTATTAACCTAACGTACCTTCCTTTACCTTTTGCACAGTTGACCGCTGTACTCTCGCGGCCGATGGCCGCGTTTACAAATCTACCCCACCCCCAACCCCTCCCGCGGGAGGGGCTTGTCGCGACGCAACCGGGATTTCGACCGGGATTTCGACCGGATTTACAACCGAATATCCCGAAATGAAAAACCAATTTTTAATTTTTCATTCTTAATTCTTAATTACCTTATAGGGTACTCCGATGTTATGGAACAGGAACGCGTACATGTCGGCCGCCTCGTCGATACGCTTCGAAGTGGGTTTGCCTGCGCCGTGCCCGGCCTTCGACTCGATGCGGATCAGGATCGGGGCGTCGCCCGCCTGGGCATGCTGCATCGCGGCGGCGAACTTGAACGAGTGGGCCGGAACGACACGGTCGTCGTGGTCCGCGGTAGTCACCAGCGTCGCGGGGTATTTCACGCCCTCCTTTATATTGTGCAGCGGAGAGTACTTGCAAATATAGGAAAACTGCTCCTCATTCTCCGACGAACCGTACTCCACGGCCCAGCCCCAGCCGATGGTGAACTTGTGGTAGCGGAGCATGTCCATCACGCCCACGGCCGGAAGGCACACGGCATAGAGGTCCGGACGCTGCACCTCGCAGGCGCCGACCAGCAGTCCGCCGTTCGAGCCGCCGTGGATGGCCAGCTTGTCCGTCGACGTGTATTTTCCGGCGATCAGGTACTCGGCGGCGGCGATGAAGTCGTCGAAGACGTTCTGCTTGTTCTCGAGCATGCCGGCCTTGTGCCACTCCTCGCCGTACTCCGAGCCGCCGCGCAGGTTGGCGACGCAGTAGATGCCGCCCTGCTCGACGAACATCAGCGCCGAGGGGTTGAAGCCGGGCGTGAGGTTGATCTGAAAACCGCCGTAAGCGTAAAGCAGGCAGGGATTCTTGCCGTCGCGCTTCATGTCCTTGCGGCGGGTGATGAACATCGGCACCTTCGTGCCGTCCTTCGAGGTGTAGAACACCTGCTCGGTGGTGAACAGCGCGGGATCGAAATTCACGTCCGGAGCCTTGAACAGCGTCGATTCGCCCGAGGCGACATCCAACTTATAAATCGTGGCGGGAGCCGTGTAGCCGGATACCGAATAATAGATTTCGGCTGCCTCGTCGTCGCCGTCGAAGCCTGCGGCGGTGCAGATGCCCGGCAGTTCGATGTCGCGCACCGGTTTGCCGTCGAAGCCGTACTGGACGACCTTGCTCTGCGCATCCTGCAGATAAGAGGCGAAGAAGTATCCCCCGGCAGCGGTCACATTTTCGAGCAGGCTCTTTTCATTTTCCGGAATGACCGCCGTTATGCTCGACGGGTCGTTCAGGT
>ERZ773164.3440-NODE-3440-length-10808-cov-4.700177_pt1 | contig 10808 bp, 10 predicted proteins | sample MGYA00511917_ERZ773164 | MGnify/ENA primary metagenome ERZ773164 (study PRJEB29015, sample SAMEA2737847) | human gut metagenome | biome: human gut; feature: human-associated habitat; material: faeces | place: China | collected 2012 ...
TTGAAAATTTGTGTTGTTATTTTTTATTATATATAATTTGTAAAATGAGTGTGAAAAGAATTTACATTTTGTGTCATAAAAGGTATCATAGAAGCATAGAAAACGGAGGTGCCTATGGAACAGATACGAACACAAACCGGTCTTTCGGAACGAGAAGTAGAAGAAAGAATACAACAGGGAAAACAGAACACTCCGGTAGAAGCACCGTCTAAATCGGTGAAGGAGATTGTTCTCACAAATATATTCACATATTTTAACTTAATCTTTGGGGTGATTGCAGGATTGTTGATTTTGGTCGGAGCATTCCGTGAACTCACATTTTTACCGATTATCATAGCGAATACACTGGTCGGAATCATTCAGGAATGCAGGTCGAAGAAAATCTTGGATAAACTTGCAGTTTTGCATGCGCCAAAAGCCAATGTTATCCGCGGGGGAAAGAAACAGGTTATCCGTGCGGAAGAACTTGTGTTGGACGATGTCGTTATTTTTACTGCGGGCAATCAGATACCGGCCGATGCAGTTGTTATTTCGGGAGAGGCACAGGTAAATGAATCACTGATTACAGGTGAAGCAGATGAGATAACAAAAGTGCAGGGGGACAGTCTTCTCTCGGGAAGTTATATTGTTTCGGGACGCTGTCTTGCAAGGCTTACAAAAGTTGGCGCGGACTCATATGTGTCCAAATTAACTCTCGAGGCGAAAGCGGTAAAAGAGGGAGAACAGTCGGAGATGATCCGCTCATTGAATAAATTGGTTAAGGCAGTCGGAATTATCATTATTCCAATTGGAATTATGATGTTCTATCAGCAATATATTCTTTCGGGCAACTCTTTGCGTGGAAGTGTGACATCGATGACAGCGGCGATTATCGGAATGATTCCGGAGGGACTTTACCTTCTTGCCAGTGTGGCGCTTGTTGTCAGCGTGATGAAACTGGCGAAGAAAAAAGTGCTTGTGCACGACATGAAATGTATTGAAACATTGGCGAGAGTAAATGTTTTATGCGTGGATAAGACGGGAACGATTACAGAAAACGTAATGAAAGTCAGTGAAATTTTATCTCTCGGTGAAGATGAGAAAGAACTGGAAGAACAGATTGGTGACTTTGTCTTCAATATGGAAAAGGATAATACAACGATGGAAGCGCTGAAAAATCATTTCCATATGAGTATGGGCAGAACGGCAGATAAGATTACGACGTTTTCTTCGGAATATAAATACAGCAGTGCTGTTTTTGGCGGAGTGACCTATCTTTTGGGAGCGCCGGAATTTGTCCTTCGGGAAGATTTTGAAACATACAGAAAGCAGATTGAGGAGCAGAGTGAGAAAGGCTATCGTGTTCTTGTTTTTGCAAAACATAATGGAAATGCTGACGGAAAGGCATTGACGGAAAAGGCGAATCCGCTGGGACTGATTTTATTGGCGAATCCAATACGTAAAAATGCAAAAGAAACTTTCCGATATTTTGCGGAACAGGGCGTGGATATTAAAGTCATTTCCGGTGACAATCCGATGACTGTATCGAAAGTCGCATTGGAAGCGGGAATTGCCAATGCGGAAAATTATGTAGATGCGAGACAGTTGCAGAATGAAGAGGATATTGCGGAGGCAGTGAGAAAATATACTGTTTTTGGCAGGGTAACTCCAAAACAGAAGAGAATGTTTGTGCAGGCGCTGAAAAAGAATGGAAAGACAGTGGCAATGACGGGCGATGGAGTCAATGACGTGCTGGCGTTGAAAGATGCGGACTGCAGTATTGCCATGGCGTCGGGAAGCGATGTGGCATCACAGGCGTCGCAACTGGTTTTATTGGAATCTGATTTTGCAAAGATGCCTTCCGTTGTAGCGGAAGGACGGCAGGTTGTAAATAATATTGAAAGGTCTGCAAGTCTGTTTTTGGTAAAAAATATTTTTTCATTCCTTTTATCAGCGTTGTCACTTATTTTTATGATTACCTATCCGCTTGGGCCGGCGCAGGTTTCCCTTGTCAGCATGATGACAATCGGAACACCCGCATTTTTGTTGGCAATGGAGCCGAATAAAAACCTGATTAAAGGAAGGTTTTTGACAAATGTATTGTTAAAAGCGCTGCCGGCAGGGCTTACAGATGTCATTATGGTAGGGTTACTTATTTTATTCGGAAGTGTTTTTGGAGTGAGCGCAGAAGAAATATCAATCACGGCAACACTGCTTCTTGCCATTGTGGGACTGCAGATTTTATTTGAACTTTCCAAACCGATGAATATTTTCCGGTGGATTGTATGGTTTGGTATGTTGATTGGGCTTTTAATATGCGTTCTCTTTATGGGAGAATTATTTGGTATCAATCAGGTGACATTGAAAAGTGGATTACTCCTTCTTGTTTTTGCCTTTGCGACAATGCCGGTATTTAATCATCTGTGCAGATTCGTTAAAAAAGCGGAGGATTTCTTTATCCGAATAAATGAGAAGAAGAAAAAAAGAAAGGCAGATAAATATGGACAATAGAGATTTTTCCAATATAGGAGAGCAGATTCGGCGTACCGTGGAAGACGCTATGAATTCAATGAATTACCAACAACTGAATCAGAAAATCAATCAGACGGTTGACATGGCGATGAATGAGGCAAAAAGACATATGAACCCTCATGTGCATGTGCAGCCGCCCAAGCAGGAGCAGAAAAGGCAGGCAAAGCCGAAAGTGGAAATTCGTCTGAAAGAAAAAGGAAGATACTCCAGCATTCCACTCATCATATTAGGGGGAGCGGGAATACTTGTATTTATCGGATTTTTACTGACTTCCGTAATCGGATTTTTGATTAGCGGCTCAATTATTACAAAGACATTTTCAAGTGTGGTACTTGCGATAGGCCTGATTGTGTGTATCCTTTCCACTTTCTTTCTGATCAAAGGAATATTGGGAAGAAAGAGGTACAGATGCTTTAAAAAATATGTGGAGATTTTGGACGGAAGAGAATTTTGTTCCGTAAAAGAATTTGCGGAGAAAACGCGAACTCCGGAAAAGAAAGTGTGCAGGAACATAAAAATGATGATACGAAAAGAGATGTTTGTAGACGGATTTTTAGATGCCAGCCAGACATGTTTTACCGCAACGGAAGAGGCGTATCGTCAGTTGCAGCAGGCGGAAGAGTCAAGAAGACAAAGAGAAGAGGAGCAGAAAAGAAGACAGGAAAAAATGCAGGAAGAAGCGGAACATATTTCAGACAGTGCGGTGGCGGAAATGATTCGCAAGGGAAACGAGTATATAGAAGCTATCCGGCTGGCGAATGATGCGATTCCGGGAGAAGTGATTTCCGCAAAACTGGACAGACTTGAGAATGTTATCCGTAAAATTTTTGATTCGGTAAAACAGCACCCGGAGCAGATGCCGGAAATGGATAAATTTATGGAATATTATTTGCCGACAACAAAAAAACTGGTAGACGCCTATAAGGAATTTGACGCGCTTTCCATAAAAGGAGAAAACGTGACAAAATCGATGAATGAGATTGAAAATACATTAGATACAATCAGTAATGCTTTTGAACAACTTTTGGACGATTTATTTCAAGATACGGCGTTTGATATTTCAGCGGACATTTCTGTTTTACAGACAATGCTTGCGAGAGAAGGATATAAGGAGAAAGATTTTAAATAGGAGGACATAAATATGGGACAGGAATCACTGGTACTTACATTTGAACCTTTTGCGGAGGAAAATCATCAGGTGGAGGAGCAGCCGAAAATGGAGGAAGTCGTTTTGACTTCCGAAGAAGAAAAAATGGTGGCTGACTTTTCGTCTAAGATTGATTTGACAAATGCCAACATGATTTTACAGTACGGTGCGGGAGCGCAGAAAAAAATGGCTGATTTCTCAGAAAATGCTTTAGAAAACGTGAAGACAAAGGATTTGGGCGAAGTGGGGAAAATGTTGACAGATGTTGTTTCAGAATTAAAAGACATTGAGACAGATGAAGACGAAAAAGGCTTTTTTGGTTTCTTTAAAAAGAATACAAATAAGCTTGCCAACATGAAAGCGAAATTTGATAAAGCGGAGACTAATGTGGAGAGAATCTGCAAGGCGTTGGAAAATCATCAGATTCAGTTGTTAAAAGATATTGCGCTTTTAGATAAAATGTATGAGTTGAATACAACATATTTTAAAGAATTGTCCATGTATATTGAAGCGGGAAAACGAAAAATAAAAGAAGTGCAGGAAAGAGAACTCCCTGCATTGAGAAACAAGGCGCAGTTAAGCGGACTTCCTGAAGATGTGCAGGAAGCGAATGATTTGGCGGGGCGCTGTGAACGGTTTGAGAAAAAGATACATGACTTAGAATTAACAAGAGCGATTTCACTTCAGATGGCGTCGCAAATCCGACTTGTGCAGGGCAACGATACACTTATGTCAGAAAAAATACAGTCCACACTTGTAAACACAATTCCTCTGTGGAAAAGTCAGATGGTATTGGCAATCGGCGTGGAAAACTCTTCGAGGGCAGCCGAAGCACAGCGTGAAGTGACGGATATGACCAATGAACTTCTAAGGAAAAATGCCGAGAAATTAAAAATGGCAACAATTGATACGGCAAAAGAGGCGGAGAGAGGAATTGTAGACATGGCAACCCTGAAGGCAACAAATGAGTCACTGATTTCCACATTAGATGAAGTGATGAAGATACAGAAAGAGGGAAGAGTAAAAAGAAGAACTGCCGAAGCCGAACTGAACCGCATTGAAGGTGAACTGAAACAGAAATTGTTAGAGGTACGATAGGCGTAAAAACGCACTTTTTTTGAGAAAAAGGTTGACATTACAATGCTCGCATAATATAATGAATCAGTATGACAATAGAAGAAACAATTTACACCATAGCCCCGGAGTAAATTGATTTTCATAAAAACCAAGAAGTATAATAATTAGATGAAATTTAGGGAGGTCGACCAATGAAAACTTACATGGCTAATCCAGATAAGATTGAAAGAAAATGGTATGTAGTTGATGCAGAAGGTTGCACATTAGGACGTTTAGCATCTGAAGTTGCAAAAGTTTTAAGAGGAAAAAATAAACCGGAATATACACCACACGTTGATACAGGTGATTATGTAATCGTAGTAAATGCTGACAAAATCAGCGTAACAGGTAAAAAATTAGACCAGAAAGTTTACTATCATCACTCAGACTATGTAGGAGGAATGAAAGAAACTACATTAAGAGAAATGATGGCTAAAAAACCTGAAAAAGTTGTTGAACTTGCTGTAAAAGGAATGCTTCCAAAAGGACCTTTGGGAAGAGCAATGATCAAGAAACTTCATGTATACGCTGGACCAGAGCACAACAATCAGGCTCAGAAACCAGAAGTATTGACATTTTAAGGAAAGGTTGAAAGGAGGACATTACATTGGCTAACGCAAAATATTACGGAACAGGAAGAAGAAAAAAATCTGTTGCAAGAGTATATCTTGTACCGGGAACAGGAAAGATTACAATCAATAAAAGAGATATCGATGAGTATCTTGGACTGGAAACATTAAAAGTTGTTGTTCGTCAGCCACTCGTTGCTACAGGAACAACAGACAAATTTGATGTAATCGTAAACGTACATGGTGGTGGATACACAGGACAGGCTGGAGCAATCCGTCACGGAATCTCCAGAGCACTTCTTGAAGCTGATGCTGAGTACAGACCAGTATTAAAGAGCGCTGGATACCTGACACGTGACCCACGTATGAAAGAACGTAAGAAATACGGTCTCAAAGCAGCTCGTAGAGCACCACAGTTCTCAAAACGTTAATTATACGTTTCGGAACGTACAATTTCAAAAAAGATTTTTCGACTCCTCAGGACTTCGGTCTTGGGGAGTTTTTGATGTGAATTTGTGTCAGCATTGATGAATGTCACCGGGAACCCCGGGATGTTTTCTGAAAGCATATGAAGAAGTGAATGGAAAAAGATTATATTATAAACTATCGAATTATGATAGTTATCGCGGTGTATTTGGGCATGAATGTGTAAATGAATTGATTGTAAGTCGAGTAATGGATATTTTGAGAATTCCCCATGTGAAATATAAATTGATACATGCGCAGATTATCATAGATGGAAAAGAACAGGAAACATGGCTTTCTGTTTCGGAAAACTTTCGTAAGGATAATGAAGAAAAGTTGGCATATGATTTGTATTATGATTTGCAAAAAGAAGGAAATGAATCTCCGTTAGAATTTGCAATAAGAAACAATTGGGAATTATATATGTACCAGATGTTTTGCATTGATTATTTGATTGCCAATAGAGACCGTCATGGAAGCAATCTGGAAGTGTTAAGAAATGATGAAGACGATAGTGTGAGAATAGCTCCTTTGTTTGATCAGGGAGTATCGTTATTGTTTTCAACATATGGTAATGAAAAACTTCCGGAAGAAACGGACGTGATGAGAGATTTTCCGGTTAATAATTATATTGGATCAAAATCTTTAGAGTATAATCTGTCATTGATACCAAAAGGATACGATTTACAGATTTGGAAATTAAAAAAAGAAGATCAGGATTATATTTTTAGTGGTATAAAGCATGTTTTATCGGAGGGTCATAGGAATAAAATATGGGAGATGATTTGGAAAAGGTGGTGTTTTTTTGAACAGGTACGCAATCAGGAGAAATAATAGAAATAAAATTGTCGGAATATTAAATTATGATGAGAAAGCAAAGAAATACACAATTGAGATTCCGGAAAATGTTACGCCAAAGGAAGCTCCGTTTATGATGTCGTTACTTTTGAAAAAAGGTATCCGAACCATGAATTCAGATTGGAGTATGCGTTGGGTACAGAGTAGAATCATTCCAAGTAGCAGACAGAATATAGGGGAAATACTTCGTGTGAATGGAATGCGTTCATATGATGAGCATAAATTACTATTAAAAAATGAGGGGCGAAGTTGTCAGGATGAATTTTATATTGAACATATGTAGCTTTAAAGTGTAATGCGGAGTAATGTGAAGCCTTGTATTTATAATGTATTTACAGCACCAACATTTGAGAATCTGGTGAAATTAAGTATTTCCAGTTACTTAAATGTTAAGGGATGTACAATTTCAGAAGGTTATACCAGTGTGATGGATCTGTATTCAAGAAAAATCATTTCCTGGGTGTTGAGTGAGACGCTGGAGGCATCCCACGTAGTGGAATGTGTTGAAAAAGCAAACGTGTCAGAAATGTTGAAAAACCGTTGATCTTCCACAGAATCATCATCAGGAACTAGACCTTCCAAATTTAATGGCAAAACCAGTTGATAAGGCTCGCCAAATTCGGTATAATTTTTATGGTATTTTATGTATTTTGTCATACTTAATTATACCAAATCGCTGGCGCGATGGCTAGCGTTACGTACAATAAGGTCGCCACTTTTTCTCAAAAATAAAAGTAGCAGTTTTTTTGTATATGTTATATTGTTAAGTTACCACACTCAAACAATTACACACAAAAGAACTGCTATGCTTATGTTATCATGTTTTTTTATTCTTAACAATTACATATCTGATTTTTTTATTCGTCCGCCTCCCTTTAGGTGTTTGTTTTTACTTTTTTATTACAAACATCATTTATTTTAGGAGGTTCATTATGGACAAATATTTTAATTCTTACAGAGAGATGATTTCTCTCCGTGGTCTTACCGACCATACAATCAAAAGTTACTCTACATATATCAAGGCTTACTTTGATTTTTTGACTGACGTGATTCACAAATCCCCGGAAGATGTTTCTTGGGATGAGATGCGTCAGTTTATCGGCTGGGTTCAAAATACCCGCTCCCTGTCAGACCGTACCATCAATGCGGTTATCTCTCAGTTACGTTTCTTTACCATTTACGTACTTCATAAACCTTGGGATGATACGCAACTCCCATTCCGAAAATTCGATAAATACCTGCCTTATGTGCCTTCCCAGCAGGAAGTAAAAACCTTCATCTCCACCATTCCGGATTTAAAGCAAAAAGCCATGATTGCTCTCATGTATTCTTCAGGTCTTAGAATTGGCGAAGTCTGTCATCTGAAATATCAAGATATAGAACGTTCTAACATGAGAATACATATTTCTCATAGCAAGAATCGCTCGGACCGCTATGCTGTCCTTTCAAAAACAGCATTGGAAATCCTTACACAATACTGGTTTGCTTATCATAAACCTGTGGACTGGCTTTTCCCAAAACAACATAATAAATCGAAACCAATTGACACGTTTTATCTATCTAGACATATCCATGAACACGAGCAGCAACTCGGATGGCCTAAACGCATTACCTGCCATTCTTTTCGCCATGCTTTTGGTACCCACCTTTATGAAAACGGGGCAGACCTTCTGACTATTCAGGCATATCTCGGACATAGGTCTTTGGAATCAACAACCATCTATGTTCATCTTGCCACCAGCAGTATGCGCAAAGCCATTAGTCCTTTTGACATGATGGGAGGTGATTTCCTTGCATAAGCCTCCCAAAATCCAGCAGATTTTTCTAAACTCCTATGAGGATTTTCGTTCTTCGGTTTCTCATATGTCAGGAGTACAGGAAAAAGCAGCAACGGCCATACTGAACTGTAAATCAGGCAGTCTCGGTTGTAACATCAGCCAGTGTACCGACTGCGGCCACATGGAGTTTCACAACAATTCCTGCCGTAACCGAAACTGTCCCAACTGTCAGGCAATCCTGAAAGAAATCTGGATTGACAAGCGACGTGCGGAAGTCATTGATTCACCGTATTTTCATGTAGTGTTTACCGTTCCTCATGAACTGAATCCTTTGATTTATGGTAATCAGGAACTTCTGTATTCTCTGTTACACAGATGCTCCTCTGAAACACTTCTTGAACTTTCAAGAGATAAGAAGTATCTCGGAGCAACACCCGGCATCATTCAGGTTCTGCACACTTGGGGACAGACACTAAATTTTCATCCGCACATCCATTGTATTGTTTCCGGCGGTGGTCTGTCTGCCGACCAAAAACTTCGCAAGTGTGGTGAAAAGTTTTTTATTCCGGTTCACGTGATGGCAAAAGTATTCCGTGGAAAGTTTCTTTTCTATCTGCAAAAGCACTATGCCTTTGGAAAACTTGTTTTCTTATCTTCCTGTGCAGAACTTCGGAATTCTTACTCTTGGAATGAGTTCCGTGATTCTCTTTACAAGATGGATTGGTGCCCGTACATCAAAGAGACCTTTAACGGTTTCGGTAATGCCATTGAATATCTCGGTCGTTATACTCATCGGATTGCCATTACGAATACACGCATTCAATCTGTAACAGAAACGCAAGTTTCTTTTTCGGCTCGTGATTACAAATCCGGCGAGACCAAAACGGTTATACTTGAAAATAAGGAATTCATCCGTCGCTTCCTTATGCATGTGTTACCATCAGGTTTTCAGAAAATCCGCTACTATGGTTTTCTGAATAACCGTACCAAAACGAAGAATCTGAAAATCATCTTCAAACTGCAGGGGTATCAGAAATTCAAACAGCGTTATGCCGGACTTTCGATTGCAGAACTTCTAAAAGAAGTCTGGAACTATGATATCCATGTTTGCCCGGCTTGTGGCTGCAGTAGTATGACACACCTTGGAAGGTCGTATGCTTATCGTAGTTAACCTTGTTTTTGTTCCATATGTTTCTTCAGGCCTCCCTATGGAAGGTCTTGTCGGCATGCCTTGAAACAAAAAGTGTTTATTTAACACACTTGTTTTCAATTACAAAACACTTGTTTTCATTGCTTTTTGAGAAGATTTGAAAGATACAATCCCCATATACTTCTCAGAAAAACGTCCGCGAATTGGTACAATTATGAAGAATCACATTTAGAGCAGTTCCACATTTTTGAAAACTGCTCTTTTTATGTCTGCTAAAAATGTGATACTTCGCTTAAGAATTATAACACACAGAATGCAAAAATTGCATCTATTACGGAAAAAACTTTAATCATTGGTATTGATGTGGGAAGTGAAACCCATTATGCAAGGGCTTTTAGCTGGCGCAATTATGAGTACTCAAAGAAGCCGTTTGCTTTCAGTAACGATGAAACTGGATTTGCAGCATTCAAAGAATGGATGAACGATATAGCAGAGAAACATGGAATGGAAGTTATTATTCCAGGAATGGAGCCAACAGGTCACTACTGGCTGAACCTTGGAGCGTACCTGCAGGAACAGGGAATGAAGCCGGTATATGTGAATCCGCATCATGTCAAGAAATCCAAAGAGCTGGATGACAATAATCCAAGTAAAAATGACCGTAAAGATCCAAAAACAATTGCAAGTCTGGTAAATGAAGGAAGATTCTCATATCCATATATTCCAACCGGGATCTATGCAGAGATCAGAAATCTGTCTAACCTTCGAATTCAGACACAGGAAGAGATCACAAGGATCAAAAACAGGATGGCCCGCTGGTTCAGCATTTATTTTCCGGAGATCAAAGACGTTTACAGGAATCCGGATGCAGTAAGCGGACTGATGGTAATCAAACAGGCACCGCTGCCCTGTGATATCAGGGAACTTGGAGTGGAAGGTGTAAACAAAATATGGAGAGATGCAAGGCTGAAAGGCGCTGGGATTAAGAGGGCAACGACCCTGGTAACAGCAGCGGAGCACAGCATTGGAAATACGGAAGCACCAAGAAGTGCCAGAAAAGAGATCCGAAACCTGCTGGAAGATTACGAAGGATATAAGAAACGGATGGATGAACTTATGGAAGAGATAGAGAAAATGCTTTCTGAAATTCCCTATATAGATAAGCTGATGGAGATCAATGGGATAGGGATAAAGACGGTGAGCTGCTTTATTGC